>Ga0256406_1005050_pt1 | contig 14462 bp, 16 predicted proteins | sample RumenRJG_03DNA_FD_185986 | JGI IMG/M metagenome (GOLD analysis project Ga0256406, IMG submission 185986) | Bovine rumen microbial communities from Lethbridge, Alberta, Canada - RJG_03 | ecosystem: Host-associated > Mammals > Digestive system > Stomach > Rumen | place: Canada: Alberta | collected...
CATACGAAGGCGAACCATCTTCTTTTTAAAAGTTTCATCGTACATTTGTGGCATAATTTTAATTCTCCTTTAAATGTATTATATTTTATGAGCCACTCCTGTTACAACTATAGTTTACCACAACAATATCAGGTGCGTGAATGCCGAATATTCGATCCAGTTCATATCCATTCCACTGGCTAATGTACTCGTTAGGCTCGGGAATGCTGTATATTATTTTTTCTATATAGCAATCCTCATCCGGATTCATTTTTTTCATAGCCAACAGCTCACAATAACTGAGCATCTGGTTACCAAGTCCTGATTCAATATGGAATACCTTCATCGTGTCCCTCTTTGATTCTTAAATATGGTTAATCTCCGATTATTTGATCAAGCTTTTTTGCGAAACTATCTATCGAGAATTTAGCCGCCTTCTGTCTAGCTTGATTTCTAATCGTATTCTTTTCGGGTTCGCTCAGACCCGCGACCATTTCTAATGTCTGTGCAAATTCATCCACTTGAATTAGAAATCCATCTATTCCATTATCGATAATTTCTGGTATCGCACCGCGATTGCCACAGATGCATATTTTCCCTGCGGCCATAGCTTCAATAACCGTTATTCCGAAACCTTCCTCCCAGTCTGGAAGATGCACGAACACATCAGCCTTGGCTAATAACTCCGGTACATCAGATCTTGTACCCAGAAAAGAAACATTCATCCCTTCCGCCAAAGTTTCAAGCGTGCTGCGATAAGCACCATCGCCGACTATCGAAAGATGATACTCTGCTTTATAGTTCTTAAGCCCCCTGACAGTATTTTGAACTCCCTTTTCCTCAATCAGTCTCCCTACATAGATAAGCTCAAGTTTTGTCTTTACAGTATCGCTCTCATGGCTCGAGTACTTATCGATAGAGACGCCATTATAAACCACCTCGATATTGGCAGGGTTCACATGGAATAATTCAATGACGCTATCGCGTACTGATTCGGAAATGGCGACAACTATATCTGCATTTGTAAAGGACCTTTGAAAAATCTTATACCTAATTTTATTTCTCAGAGATCCAGTAAGGGCCCAATCGTGAATGTTGCTATGCGCATATGCTATCGTCTTTATCCCAGGCAATCTTTTTTTTGCCTCGATCAAAATCAGATGTGATAATGGTGCAGAATGATGCGCAACTATAACATCTATGTGTTCCCTCCGACAAAGATCAATCACATCTCTTATTGGTTTAATAATCCTATGATGTGATGCCTCAAGCTCAATAACTTGATTTCCCTGTGCTTTGATACTTTCGGCAATCTGCTCGCCTTTGCCCCAGAGGATGCAAAAAATATTCTCATGTCTTGAAAGTCTGGAGAAGGCGTTTAGTAGAACTTCAATTCCCCCAACGCCTCCACCTGCCATTAGGTGGAGCACTCTCATTTTTGTTTTTTCCTTTCTCAAGCATATGGCCCGAAATCCACGTTTCTTAAGAGGTGTCGATTTCTTTTCTCTTCAGGTGGAAGTTTCATGTAATCGCCATAAAAATATGTTAAATAGGCTATTCTATCTTTATATGTCAGAAATTCTTCGGTTTCAAACTTTACTAGTTCCAAATTCTCAACCCATTCACGCAAGATGGACTCCTTCTTGTAATTATAAGACCCATCGGTAACAACCTTCTTTGAAGGAACCCCGTTAAAAAGAGTCTGGCTTTTTTTGTAATACTGCTTGACTCTCTCATATGACACAATATGCGCGGCTATCCAAAAACCATAATACTTCAGTTTTTGTTTAAAGGAGCCCTCCTTCATATTCGTCCCCATGCCTTTTTTTATCCACAAAATCCGCTTGCAGAAAAAGTATTTTCTTTCTTGCTTCTTTTGCTGTGCAGGATCATCAGGGACATTGTCAAAAGGAAAAATATCTACGAATAATCCGTTCTCCAGCAAATCGCTCTTCTCTGAAAAGCCTTCTACAAATCGTGTTTCCTTCAGCCTTAGCTTTCCATAGGAAAATGGATAATTCGGATCGCTATCCCATGTTTGCATAAAAAACTCAGGGGATAAGTCCTTCTTACAGGCTTCAACAAAACGATCATAATCATCTCGGAGCATTCCAATATCCATATCGTCATCCCACGGAATAAATCCTCCATGGCGTACTGCTCCAAGCAACGTTCCAGCAGTCAAGAAATAATGGATATTGTTGCTTTCACAGATTCTCTTGATTTCAAGAGCAATTTTCAGTTCTAATGCGTGAATCTTGTCTAATTGCTCGTTTGTTTCCATATCATTTCCCCATCTGCTGTGCGATATCCGCATCAACGATTTCTTCTCCAGTCTTATCCTTAAGCTGTGCTTGGCTCGCCTTGCTAAGGCCGTTATTAATCACAGCATGCAAATCACAAGTACTGCATCTATCGAGTTGTTCTTTAGTAACCTTGCCGTCACGATAATCTCTACATACTTTCAGTTCATACATGCTGTAGGGCTTCTTGCTGAACAGACTCTTAACTTTATGAGTAAACACCCACCAGCCCGGTTTCCAGATATACTTATGCATTGCAGGTGAAACGCTGCCAATCATCCAGCACTGGCGGTCGCAATGGCGCACTGTATTTCTTACTCGCTCGGCCTCTGGGCTATTCCAAAGCTCCTCCCACGTCTGCGTGTTAAGATTGCCCATGACTTCCTTATCCTTCGTGCCATTACAAGGCATCACATCGCCATAAGGATCGATGAAGAAGGTATCAAAGGACATATCGCAAGGTAGAAGCCTCGGTTGTCCATAGATATAGTTAATCAGGCCATGGTTGAAGTAAGCACGGAACCACTTCTTCGGAGACTTAGACTTTAGAAGCTTATTGATAAGGTTCTCAAAGTTCTGTGCCACCATCGGCCTGTCATGGATAATGTTCTTGGCTTCCACAAAATAGAATGAGTTATGAAGGCTGGCTGTGGCAAACTCCATGCCCATCTCATCGGAAATATCATAAAGGGGTACAAGATCCGGCGCGTTCTTGTCCTGGACAGTCATACCGAAGCCAACATCCTTCATGCCCATCTCGCGCAGCGTCTTCAAAGTCTGATAGCCGCGCTGATAACCATTCTGAAGGCCACGAATTTCATTGTTGGTCTTCTCCAAGCCTTCTATAGAAATACGAATACCGATCTGTGGGAACTCTTTTGCAAGAGCCACAATTCGATCAGTAAAGAAACCATTTGTGGATATAACAATGCGGTCTGACTTCTTGTACAGCTCCCGGACAATGTCAGGAAGATCAGTACGAATGAAAGGCTCACCACCGGTTATGTTGGTGAAATACATCTTCGGAAGTTTCTTGATTGTCTCAATGCTGATTTCTTCTTCCGGCTTGGAAGGAGCTTTATAGCGGTTGCACATCGAGCACCGAGCATTACAACGGTAGGTCACGATTACTGTGCCATTAAGTTTTTTCTCTGTATTTGAAGCCATTGCTTTCTCCCTCTTCATTTGCCAGCATAAATTGGCAAAATCTTTTTATAATACTCGTCAATATTATCGAAACTAATGTTTTTACAATTGCCTGCGTAAGTATCTGTGATACCCTTAGATCCCCACAGTTTTTTGATCTTTTGCTTTAGCTCCTCAGCGTTACCAGGCTTAAAAAGTTCTCCGGTTTTTCCAACCTGTATTAGTTCCGGGATACCACCGATGTCAGCTCCCAAGACTGGTGTGCCATACATTTGGCTTTCCATGACCGAGAAAGGACAATTCTCGTACCACTCTGAGGGATAGATTGAAAACCTTGCTTCTCTGATCAGCGTTTCTAATGCTTTGCCTGTCTGGAATCCAACATTCTTTATGTTCGATATGCCTTTTATCTGATCTTCCAACGGTCCGGTTCCAGCAAATATAAACTGCACATCAGGAAGCTCTTTGCAAACTTTTATCAGTGTACCGATGCCCTTTTCCTCTGAGAACCTTCCAAAGTACAGAACATAATCTTTCTTCTTCGTATCCTGCCATGCAACTTTATCTATGAAGTTATGAAGCGCAATGGTTTTCCCTTTGAATACGGGGTTTGTATCCAGTTTAGTCTTCATAAATTCTGAGCAGCAGATGACAGCATCGATGTATTTATATGTACCTTTCCACTTCCAGAAAAATCCCTCTGCTGTACCGACCACGCTTTTTGCGGTCGATCCATGAATGCACTTTCCCTTAGTGCAGTTCATGAAATGACCACCAAGACACTTCTCACAGTTCTCATGTGTGTTCGGATTATTCAGCATATGATTGGGACACACAAGATTGTAATCATGAGCAGTGAAGATGATCCGACACTGACGCTTAGTTTCTTTTCTCCATTTCACTATCTCAAGGATAACCGAAGGAGTGATTTGATAAGTAAAGTTGTTGAGATGTACCACGTCAGGCTGGAAGTTCTCCAGCACTTTACGAATCTGCTTACGAGCTTCAGAGCTATATATAGTCTTAATTGGGTAAGTCAATTTGGATAGCTTTGAACCGCCATGAAAATCCATATCTGAGGTATAGGCATTTACAGCATTTCCTACAATACGACCTTCATGCTCCATACCAAAATACTGAACCTCATGGCCATGTGTAGAGAGATAATCTCCAAGTTTGAAGATATATGTCTCCGATCCACCATTCGGATATAGAAATTTGTTGACCATCAGGATTTTCATTCATCTACCCCTTATACAACTCCAAAGTCTTATCAACCACGTCATCCCAGTTATATTTCTTAACTATATACTCTGCTGCTTCACTCTTATATGTCGCCACTATCTCCGGTTCATCAAGAAGTCTCTGCAGCGTTTTTCTTAGTTCTTCAACATTCCCTTTCGGGAAGGCAACAGCTTTGTCCTCAACGACCTCAGCGCACTCTGCTATATCGCTCACTACACAACAGTTCCCATAGCTCATGGCCTCTAAAAGGCTAAGCGGCATACCTTCCAGATCAGATGGCAAGCAGTAGATATAAGCATTGCTATACAGTTCCTCAAGTACTCGGCCTTGCTGGAATCCAGTGAAGATAACGTCATCCCCCGCAGCAGCCTTCAATTCATCCATAAACGCTTGAGTATCAGAGCTTCCCCCGGCGATAACCAGCTTCTTGTCCGTGTGGATTCTTTTCCACGCATCGACTAAATACCGAATCCCTTTCTCCGGAACAAGTCGCCCCAAAAACAGAACATAGGAATCTTTTTCAAGGCCCCACTGTTTTTTTATCTCCGCGGCTTCTCTGATCTCCGGTTTATCCACACCATTGGGAATAAATTCCGTTTTTCTACCGTAGGTTTTCTCAAAATAGTCCTGTACTCCGCGAGACAGGACTATGATCTCATCGGCCCTTTTAACCGCCTCTTTTTCACCCCACTTGATATACTTTGTGGCAAATCCACCCCATTTAGCTCTTGCCCAGTCCAACCCATGAACTGTGACAATCACTCGCTTGTGGAAGAAATGCGGTAACCAGGCCATCGCGGCGGGCCCTTCGGCATGGATGTGGACAACATCGTATTTTCCGAAAGATGTCTTCAAAGCAGCCGAGATGCTGCTCGTCAGTGCAGCTAACCCCTTTTTATCCAGCGTCCACACGGACTTGACTTTTACGCCTTTATATTCATCAACAGACTGATAATCAGCGCCAGAGACATGATGCCCTCGCCTGTTATAAACCGTGACCTCATGCCCCTTCTTAACCATCCGTGTAGAGAGCTCCTCGACAACAATCTCGATGCCCCCTTCACGAGAAGGAATGCGCTTATGGCCCAACATGGCTATACGCATTTTTGTTTTCATCTACTTATTTCCCCGGATCTGTATTGATGTCATCATGATTCGTTTGGCTTGCTTCCACACTCGCTGCATCATACAAATCATGCTTGATCTGAGAACTGCTGATTTCGGGAGTCCTGGGCAAATAAACGACCTCCACACCTTCTTCTTTCAAGAAGTCAAACTTGCCTTTCCAGTCATCCCCCATAACAAAAGTGTCGATGTGGTATTCATGCATATCCCGGCGTTTCTGATCCCAGGATTCTTCAGGAATAACAAGATCAACATAGCGGACAGCCTCAACCAGCGCCTTACGCTGTTCGTATGTGAAGTAGCACTTCTTATGCTTTTCGTTCCAGTTAAATTCATCAGACGAGATCACCACGATGAGGTAGTCACCTAACGCTTTTGCCCTGCGGAGAAGATTGATATGACCATAATGAAGCAGGTCAAATGTTCCATAAGTAATAACTCTTTTCATTCCAGCCTCTCTCCTGTTTTGTAAAATTGCGTGTTCAAAATCTATGTCTATCTGTGAAAACTCAGATCGTTTCTCGCGGATCATCAAGCCTTGTACTGTATCTCGTGCATCCGCGCCTTCATTAACCACACGATTAACGGCGGAAGAAATAGGAAGGTCAACCTTATATTTTTCAGCCAGTTCCATCGCAGCCGGAAGAGCGTTTATGCCTTCCACAACCATACCAACTTCCTTGATGGCTTCTTCCGCCGTTTTACCTTGCCCGATCAGTGTTCCTGCCCTATTGTTGCGACTGTGCATGCTGGTAGAGGTAACGATCAAATCACCGATGCCCGCAAGGCCGGAAAAGGTCTGTTCATAACAGCCCATCGCCACGCCAAGCCGCTCTATTTCAGCCATACCTCTTGTCATCAGTGCTGCGCGGGTATTATCCCCGTAGCCAAGGCCAGTAACGATACCCGAGGCAAGAGCGATAATATTCTTTAGGGCTCCACAGAGTTCCACGCCGCGAACATCTACGTTGGTATATACTCGCATGCATGTGTTCATGAAGATGTTCTGGACAATCTCAGCGACTTCCATATCTCCACAAGCGGAAACGATTGTTGTGGGAATATCCCTAGCTACCTCTTCTGCGTGAGTGGGACCTGAAAGCGCAACCAAGCGGGCTTTCTTACCTGCCTTCTTCAGCTCATCCTCAACGACTTCAGTAAGCGTCATAAGCGTGCCCGATTCAATTCCCTTACCTACATCAACAATGATTTGATTGTCCGGGATATACGGTGCAGCTTTCGCCGCTGTTGAGCGGACGAACACAGAAGGAACAGCAAAGAGGACGATGTCTTTCTCATAGCAGGCATTTGAAATATCAGCTGTGTAGGAAACCTCATCGGGGATAATCACACCTGGCAGATTCTTTTGCTGGTGTGTAGCCGCCAATTCATCAAGCTCTTTTTCAATGGCTGACCATACCGTAACTTCGTGGCCGGAATTGGATAGCATTCGCGCGAGTGCCATACCCCATGTTCCTGACCCTAAAATTCCGATTCTTGCCATTTCGTCACCTTTCCTAAAACTGTGAACGTCCTATGTATATATATTTCTTACTCAATTTCTGTGTTTATCATTCCAATGGCGCTATTCTACAAAATCATTATCCGTAAGTAGAAAAAACAGAGGGTATCCAACACCTGCAACCGTAATTTTCATAATCTGATTTCCCTTCCAAAACTGCATAAAACGAGCCTCTGTGCTCGCCATAAATAACCGACTTATTTCTATCTGCTAAACCTGTTCAATACATCTTGACGTTCTTGACCTCAAACCCGTCTATTTGTACTCTTCTCTCTATCCAACATTTCGTTGAATGATTGAAAACACCAGTAAAATCAAGGCTTCTGTTCAAGAACGCAGAAATGTTCTTAACATCGTACCCTTCATTTTCAAGTTGACGATTTCTATTCCGATCATGATTCCCCGCATGTTCAACTCATACCACTTTCGCTGAATCATTCTCTTAACATCCTCGCTCCATATTTACCCGACATTTCGCTGAATAATAACTCTATGAGTATCTTGCGGCATGATACAAACGCCCATCCGTGTGCCAGAAATTATCGACTGATTTTGCAGGGTAGACATTGCTATCTGTTACCAACCGTTCTATTTCCAATCAGCATTACCACGCCTACTGCCATCGCTATTCCAACCCAATCCTTGACCAGATCAACCACATCGAACTCTCTCGTTGGAAGCAGTACCTTTATGCTTTCATCTATTAGTCCAACGCCGCACCCGATCAAAATGATCACCCACCAGCTCCAGCCACACTCCCGGCCATACAAGCACAAGACAATTCCAAAGAGGAAATACAAAACAAGATGCGCATTGGACCGGATGCTGTGAAAAGTCATCTCTATTCCAACCTGCTCCAGCCACAGCCTCAGTCCTTCGCTGAGTTTCACAGTCCCTGCTGAGTCCTGTAATGTCAGGAGCAGAATGATCACAACTGCAGCGTGAAGCAGGATTCCATATACTTTCTTTTTCAAATCATTGTTGTCTCCACTTGTGGCTTCTATAATTGCACATTAGAAGTAATAGTTTTCTTTCCTCTTGCTCACGTTCGAAAAAGGCATTTACGACGCGGTATGAAGTGGTTTTTAGTAATTTAAATACTATATATTGTGGTTTCTGGCGTTCTAGGCACCATATATATGGTTTCAGTCATGTAAATTGCACATTAGAAGTAATAGTTAGCTTGTTAGGACCCTCACGCCGCCATCAGCCCTATTTTTTTTCGGCTTATTATCTGTGCATCCCCATGGACAGTCACAATAACTTTCTTCCCTCGAATCTTCGGTAACCAGCTCATAGCAGCCGGTCCCTCTGCGTGAATATGAACCAAATCATATTTGCCCGTTGTTGCTTTCCATGCTGCTGAGAGTGAAGCGGTCATAGCAGCCAGTCCCTTTTTCTCTATCGTCCACACGGGAACGATCTTCACGCCTCTATATTCTTTTACCTTCTCAACCGATCCACCTGATACATGGTGTGTATCACGGTCATAACAGGTAACTTGATGCCCTCTGGCCACCATCCTTGTGGCAAGTTCATTTACAACAATTTCAATTCCGCCTTCTCTGCTGAGCACATGCTTGTGGCCGAGCATAGCAATATTCAACTTTTTCTCAGCCATTATAAGCCTCCTGTTTTATCAATCTCTCCTGAACAAGTCTCTCGTGTAGACCTTGCCCGCAACATCTTCCAGTTCATCACTCATTCTGTTGGCGAGAATAACGTCAGATCCGGCTTTGAATTTCTCAATATCATTCACTACTGGACTTCCAAAGAACGTTACGCCATCCTCCAGTGTCGGTTCATAGATGATGACCGTTGCACCCTTCGCCTTCACACGCTTCATAACACCCTGAATGCTACTCTGGCGGAAGTTATCACTATTGCTCTTCATCGTGAGACGGTACACACCCACGGTGATCGGCCTTTCCTTCTTGGCGTTCCAGATGCTGTTTGCCGTATAATATCCGGCCTTCTCAAGGACCCGATCTGCAATGAAATCTTTTCTGGTCCTATTACTCTCAACGATTGCCCGGATCAGTTCCTCTGGAACATCGTTGTAGTTGGCAAGAAGCTGCTTTGTGTCTTTCGGTAAACAGTAACCGCCGTAACCAAAAGAAGGATTGTTATAATGACCTCCAATTCTCGGATCGAGGCACACGCCATCAATGATTTCTCTGGTATCCAAGCCTTTCATCTCTGCGTATGTATCGAGTTCATTGAAGTAGCTGACACGCAGGGCAAGGTAAGTGTTGGCAAAGAGTTTCACTGCTTCAGCTTCGGTAAAGCCCATGATGCGCACCGGAACATCCTTTTTCTCTGCGCCTTCTTCCAATAATCTAGCGAACATTTCTGCTGCTTCTCTGGTTCCGTCATCGCAACCGACAATAATACGAGAGGGGTAAAGATTGTCGTAGAGAGCCTTGGACTCACGCAGAAACTCCGGGCTGAAGAAGATGTTCTTGGCTCCGTACTTTTCCCTTGTCGCTACGGTATATCCCACAGGGATCGTGGATTTGATAACCATCGGAACTTCCGGATTTACCTTTAAAACCCATTCGATGGCATCTTCCACAGCGGATGTATCAAAGTAATTCTTCTGACTGTCATAGTTGGTAGGTGTTGCGATGATAACGAGATCAGCGGATGAGTATGCTTTCTCTTTATCTGTGGTCGTTGTAAGGTTCAGCTTCCGCTGCCCTTCTCTTGCTTCCTTAAAAAACCTCTCGATCTCGTCATCCTGGATAGGGCTGATGAACTTGTTCAGTTTCTCTGCCTTGGCTTCTGTGGTTGTGATAGCTGTTACTTCATGCTTCTGCGCAAGCAGAACTGCCAAAGACAAACCAACGTATCCAACACCTGCGACTGTAATTTTCAAATCTATGCCCTCTATCTTTCCGGCTTTATGCCATGTAATATTCTCTATACCATTCTGCGAAGGCTCTGAGCCCGGCTCTGATGTCTATGGTTGGCCTGAACCCATAGTCCCGTTCCAGCGCTTCGCTATCCGCATAAGTTAGCGGAACATCCCCCGCCTGCATGCCGACAAGTTGCCGATGCCCTTCAAAGTCGTAATCAGGTGGTAATACACCTGCACGCACAAGTTCCTCTTGCAGCGTGGATATGTAATCCAGCAGGTTTTCTGGCTGGCCGCCGCCGATGTTGTAGACACGGTAAGGAGGTACAGGGAGCCCATCCTCACCCAGGGCCTTCTCCGGCGCACCTTGCATGACTCTCACAATCCCCTCGACGATATCATCGATATATGTGAAGTCCCGCTTCATATTGCCATAGTTAAAAATCTGGATCGTCTTCCCTGCAGCCAGTTTTTGTGTAGCACTGTAATAGAACATATCCGGTCGACCAGCGGGGCCATAAACCGTGAAGAACCTTAATCCTGTGCTCGGAATGTTATAGAGTTTGCTATAACTGTGAGCCAGCAGCTCGTCTGACTTCTTAGTGGCTGCGTAGAGGCTCACAGGGTTATCTACCTTATCGTCCGTCGAGAACGGCACCTTCTTATTGCCGCCGTAGACGCTGCTGCTCGACGCATACACAAGATGCTCTACACCCTTATTTCCACCGTCATAGGAGTGACGGCAAGCTTCCAGGATGTTGAAGAAACCTATGATGTTGGATTCGATGTACACATCTGGGTGATCGATGCTGTACCTTACCCCTGCCTGTGCCGCAAGGTTCACGACCACAGCGGGCTTATACTCAGCGAAAACCTGATCCACCAACGCTTTATCTGCAAGAGTCCCTCTGATGAATGTGTGCTGAACAGGAGATGCTGTGGCAACCTTCTCGATCTCCCGCAGTCTGTATTCTTTCAGCTCCGGATCGTAGTAATCGTTCATATTATCGAAGCTGATGACATGACCGACAGTAAGATCACGTAGCAAACGCATGACCAGGTTTGCCCCGATAAAGCCGGGGGACCCGGTTACAAGAATAGTTTTCCCGTTTAGTTCCACATTCAAATTGACCATTTATATGTCTCCTGTTTCGTACTTCCAAAACCACAGATATCGTGCCGGAAGCTCGTCATTTTCTCCTTTTTTATTCTGCTGATCCCATAAACCAAGCCTACAGCCATCCAGATGCCCGCAAAATCCTTTATCAAATCCACACTACTGAACTCTCTGGTCGGCAATGCTATCTTTATTACTTCATCCAGCAGTCCAAACCCGCAGCCTATAACACCAAGGATCCAAAACTTCCATCTCATGCTCAATCCGAATACAGCCATTACAAGCCCAACGATGAAGTACTCAACGTAATTAACATCACTCCGGAAATGAACCGAGTCGCCTTTATACCCAACCCATCCTCTAACTGTCTCGCTGAGGTAAGTCGTCTGTGTCGGTCCCTGAAATGTCGAAATCAGCACTCCAAAGACCACTAATGCCAAAAGTACAATTGATACTTTCTTCAACTCATTCTATTCCTTTTTTCTATCACATTCTCATTCGGCACCTTTACGGGTAATTACAACTACTACAGTCTTGAGCAATATCTTTATATCAAGCCACAGACTCCAGTTCTCGATATATTCACGATCAAGCTTGACGACTTCATCAAAGTCTGTAATTTTACTTCTTCCACTGACCTGCCACATTCCGGTGAGTCCGGGTTTCATGCTAGCACGAATGCGGTGCTTCACATCATACTTCTCCCACTCGCCCAAGGTGCAGGGTCTCCAGCCTACCAGGCTCATATTGCCCACGAGGATATCAGCGAACTGCGGAAACTCGTCCAGTGATGTCAATCTAAGAATGTTGCCAATTCCGATTGGCTTGCCATTTTTGTTCTTTTTCTCGCTGCCGATAATACGCGGATCGTCATCCATTTTGAACATCATGCCATCCTGGATTTTGTTCTGCGCCATCAGCTCGGCTTTGCGCTCTTCAGCATCCAAATACATGGTACGGAACTTGTGCATTTTGAAAGTCTTGCCATTCTGACCGACACGCTCTTGCGTGAAGAAAATCGGGCCAGGAGACTTAATGTATATAGCCGGTGCAACAAAGATGAAAATGATGCCTGTTAAGATGCAGCCAACAAGTCCACCAAGGATGTCCATGCCTCTCTTGAGCGCCAGCTGACCAGCCGTTGCAAAGTGAACACTGTTCGTCAGCACTTTGTACTTGCCAAGTTTTCTAATATCAGTTACCGGCCAACGATCATCACTGATTGCCGTCATCGTATAGTTGACAGTGATGCCCATCGTCATCAGATCATCCTGCAGCTTGGAAGGGAAGGGAAGATAGTCAGGCTGAAGGATAAATACTTCATCGACCCATGCATGGGTTAAACGATACATTGCCTCTTCGCCAAGAGGTACTACCGGCACATCAATTCCTTCATAGGAAACTGGCTTATCTGAATCCAGAAGCACGATTCCTTTTATCGTGTAGTCCTGATAAGTATTGGGATCATTCAGCTTCTGCATGGCTTCAACTACAAAGTCTTTTCCAGTTACCAGTACGATGGACTTACGCTTATCGACACCACTTCGGAAAATCCTGTGCTTATTGAGCTGGCGGAACAGATAATCAAGTACTACGAAAAACAGCGAAGTAAAGCCAAACTGCAGACGAGATGCAGTAGCAGATCTCTTTGCAACGAAGAGATAAAACAGCGCTACGACAAGTATTTCCAGGATATATTTGAGAACCGCTAAGAGTTCATCAAAGCGCTTTCTCCGCAGGATTCCAGCGTAGTTACTGGCAAAAAGAGTAACAATAAGCTGGCTTACAACAAGTACAACACCCTGGAACTGATAATCGTCCGTTCCATACGGATTCCCGTATCCATGGACAAGCCAAAATCCAAGCATAAAGCACAGTTGTAGGCAGAGAATATCCAAGAGGATAAAGTCTCCATGTTTAAGCCAGCCTTTAAGATGTTTCTTATTCATCGACTTCGGCCTCCTGTTCTCTGCAGCTCAACAGAAAGCTGTCTATGTAATCATGCTTATAATAGGGGGTTCTCATGGTGGTATTTCTCTCCTTATAATCTCTTAAGTAGTACGGGACACACGCTGAGGAGAGTAAGCGGTCTACCCCCCCACTTTAATTTGCTAAAGCAGCGTTATTCGCTATCTGTTATTTCAAAATGTTCAAATGATTCCTTAAGCGTTTTAATTTCCGCCTTAGGAACAAAACCGGAGGCATCGCTTTTCATGGTGGCGATGTCCACGACAAATAGCCGATAGACGATATCCGTCCGTCGGCTAATGTCATTCCTCCTTATCAAGTTTTATGATTTCCGTGGAGTGCGTCTTTCCATCAAGCATAAAACCTCATAACAAGAAATGACAGAAGCCAAAAGTTCTTATGCGGCAGCGAATCCCTGATTAGGGGTCAGGAAGACGTCACTTGATGGATGACAAGAGTTGGACAAAACCGGCAAAACCTTTGATGATGCAAGGCTTTTTCGGGTTTGTCTTATTATTACACTACCATCTATACTAATGGAACGCATACAACCTCCACCCAAAAAACATATCCCTATACTTATTTCATCTGCTGCTCAATCTTCTCTATTAGTGTAATGTCCGCCGGAAGCCACTGAACACTATACAAGATATCCTTTGATAGCCATTTGGCGTCTTCTGCTTCCAGTAGTTTTAGCTCTCCGTCGACCACCTCACACCAGAAGCAATCCATCGAAAGGTGAAACGTCGGATAGTCATACTCAATGGTTCCGATCAGGTCACCTACAGTAATCTTCGTGCCGAGCTCTTCCTGTATTTCTCTTACAAGGGCCTGTTGAGGAGTCTCACCAGCTTCGATCTTTCCTCCAGGGAACTCCCACTGTCCCTTAAATTCACCATAACCTCTGGCTGTAGCAAATATAGATTCCTTTTCTCGAATCGAATCACATATCACCGCTGCGACAACTTTAACTGTTTTCATCTATTATCTCTGTAAATCGATGACTGTCTGATGCTTACGCTTTTCCTTTATGTAAGCATCACGTGTATCAGATTCTTTCTTCCTAATTTCATCATGTAATGGTCAAGCATTTTTGTAACATTTATGGTTCAAAAAATGCTGAATGGTTATCCCTTGTCTATTGGGACTGTCTTGTTTATCCTGCCATCCGAGCTTCATATGGTGTTAGATATCCATTAT
>Ga0256406_1005051_pt1 | contig 14458 bp, 13 predicted proteins | sample RumenRJG_03DNA_FD_185986 | JGI IMG/M metagenome (GOLD analysis project Ga0256406, IMG submission 185986) | Bovine rumen microbial communities from Lethbridge, Alberta, Canada - RJG_03 | ecosystem: Host-associated > Mammals > Digestive system > Stomach > Rumen | place: Canada: Alberta | collected...
AAGATCCCATTCCAGGCACATGAGGGAGTATGCCATGGCCGCATAGCCAATTATGGGCCGAGCAGCAGCCCGATGGGGCGTCTGGCGCAGGCCTTGTGCTGGTAAGCAGTGCTGTGGGAACAGATTAACCAAACGAGCCGTGAGCATATCTGATTGGTGAATAACTATTCGATGAAAAGGTCTTGACCGAGAACTTGTTGACACATACCAATACGGTCGGTATTGTTTCCTATCTTCCTCAAAAATGGTATACTGTAGCTATCTAAAAAGGGAAAAAAGGAGTGCTTTATCCATGAAATTCAATAAAACTTTGGCATTGGCCGTCCTCCTGACGCTGACCGCCTGCTCCGGAGTACAGGCGGCTGCAAAGAAGGAAGCTGCCGCGGCTCCGGCGGGCAAAACCGTAACGGCGGAAGCTGTGCATACAGCCGAGGTGGGCGCTGAAGAAGGGCAGCCCCTTGAAGTGGATCAGCTCCGCGGCGTCGAAGCCGTGTCCGGAGAAACAAAGAACCTGGCGGACAGCTATGCGGCCGCTCAGTCCGATCAGAGTGCCCTGCTCATCAGGAACGGAGCCAACGTAACCGTCAGCCACAGCAATCTCAGCAAGCTGGGATCGACCACGAGCCTCAAAGGGAGCCGGCTGAACGGGCAGAATGCCGTCCTTACTGTCATCAACAGCACCGCTGCCCTGGAAGGCTGCGTCCTCCATGCTCAGGCGGACGGCGCGGCGGCCGTCTTTGCCGCGGGAGCCCAGTCCAACGTGAAACTGCATAACAGCAATATCCGTACGGATGGGATCTGGTGCCCGGGTATCGCGGCAAGCCAGGAAGGCAAGGTCGTGGCCAATAATGTCAATGTCGGTACAGCGGGTGAACACAGTGCTGCAGTCAGTGCCGCCGGCGGCAAAGCTGCCGTGACGGTGACCCAGAGCACCCTGTCCACTTCCGGCAAAGAGAGTCCTGTCGTCTATTCAGGCGGGGATGTCTCGGTATCAGAAGTGCGCGGCGGTGCGGCTGCGAGCAGTATCGCCGTGGTCGAAGGCCGCAATGCGGCCCGTCTGGAGTATGTGGATCTTGTGGGCGGGGGCAGCGAGGGTGTCCTGCTTTACCGCCAGCTCCACACGCAGCCGGCAGCGGACAGCTATTCCCGGTTTTCGGCCAAACATTCCACCCTGCACCATGTCGGCACCGGCCCGATGTTCTATGTGACCAATACAAGGGCCCGCATCTATCTGGAAATGACGGGACTCCAGTACGAAGGGGATATCCTTGCCCGCGTGGCCGGCGGCACCTGGGGGAAGGAAGGCGCCAATGGCGGTGAGGCACTCTTCATGGCCAGCCAGCAGCCCCTGAACGGACGGATCGAAGTCGATGCGCTGAGCACTGCCGAAGTCAAACTGGCCAATGAAAGCCATTGGACGGGCACCATCAATACAGAAAAGACTGCCCGGAGGACGGCTGTTTCCCTGGATACGAAATCGACCTGGGCCCTGACCGGCGACGCCTATGTGACTGCTTTTACGGATGAAGACACGACCCTCGCCAACATTAAAGGCAATGGCCACAACATCTATTATGACCGCGGTGATGCATCCAACCAGTGGCTGGGCGGACGCTCCATCGGACTGCTCGGCGGAGGTTCCATCCTTCCGATGCCGAATGTGTAAGGAATGCTGATCCAGGACGGGAGGCGGTATGATGAAAAAGTGGATGAAATGGGCTGCGGCCCTGCTGACGGTTTGTTTCCTGGCCATCCCTGTGCTGAGCGACGCGGCTTCGTCAGCCGAGGACAAAGCTGCCCGGCGGGAACAGGAAAGACAGGAGCTCCGCGTCAAGACGTATAAGGTCCTGAAGGATCTGTATGCAAAGAAGCCCAAGTCTAAACGCGCGATCGAACATGCTTACGGGTATGCGGTCTTTGTCGATACGAGCTACACGGCTGGCTTCATCGGCGGGGGCCATGGACGGGGCCGCGCCATCAACCAGGCCAACGGCACCGAAGTCTTTATGAAGATGGCTCAGGGCAAAGTGGGACTCGGACTCGGGATCCGGCAGTCCAATATCATCTTTGTCTTTGATACCATTGACGCTTTTACGGAGTTCATCACCAAAGGATGGACTTTTGGCGGACAGGCCGTGGCAGCTGCTACGGACGATGTCCATGGCGACGCTCTCGAAGGTTCTTTCCAGGTAGCACCGGGTATGTGGATGTATCAGATGACGACCAAAGGCCTGGCGGCAGAACTGACTGCCAATGGAACCCGGTTCTATGTGGACAACAGGCTCAACGAAACGAAGATTCCGAAGGTCCGGTCTGAAAAATGATCACTGGCAGCAATGGAACCCTGACGCTGGTTCCCGTAGCCCGTTACCGGGGCCTTTTTCCGGAAAAATTCGGTTTGCCCCGGCAAAGCGGCCTTGTCCCGGAGCTGAGAGGGCAAATCGTTTTTGCAGAAGGCTTCCGGATGCCCGAAGCCCTGCGGGGCCTGGAGGATTTCTCCCATATCTGGCTGATCTGGGGATTTTCCGGCAATACGACCTGGTCTCCTACGGTCCGTCCGCCCCGGCTTGGCGGCAACCGCCGCCTCGGTGTGTTTGCCACCCGTTCGCCCTTCCGGCCCAATCCGCTGGGTATTTCCGTGGTCAGACTGGAGAAGATCCTCTGGCATACGCCGCTGGGACCGCAGCTTGTGGTCAGCGGAGCGGATCTGATGGACAATACGCCCATCTATGATATCAAACCGTATGTGGCCTATGCGGATATCCGCACGGGGGCCCGCTGCGGTTTTGCTTCCGTACCGGACAGGAAACTGACGGTCCGCTGTCCCGAAAATCTGCTGGCAAAACTCCCTGCAGAAGAGCAGCAGGCTCTCCTGGGTGTCCTTGCCCAGGACCCGAGGCCCCACTATCAGAGTGCACCGGACCGGATCTACGGGATGGATTTCGGCGCCTATACGGTCAAATTCCGGGTAGAGGGAAATGAAGTTTTTGTGCTTGCCGTGGAAAAACGGCAGGACACCCTGACGCGGACTGAAGAATAAAAACGGATATGCTGCGCGCATCCGCAGCGTCCTCCACAGCAACGGATACGGATCCCCTGCCGGACTCATCATGGCACGGATCCGGAACCGAAAGGAGTTGTACGGAATGTTCAAAAAAAGTTTTATTGCGGCACTGATCCTCTGTATGGGACTGACGCTCCCTGCCATGGCAGAAATACAGGAAAAAAATGCGGCAATCGAAAATATCGAAATGAGCTGGCCCTATGTGAAGGCGGACAACAAAGCGGCAACCAAGGCGATCAATGCGGATATCCGGGGCTTCATGGATGATTTCCGGTATGATTACATGGCCCGGAAGTTCATTTCCGGCAAGACCTGGTTCGAGACTGCCTATGAGGACAAAGATCTTGTTTCCTTTATCATGTACGACCTGCGCAACGACGGCAAGCAGAACGTCATGCGGGCCTGGGGCGCTGTGTACGATATGAAGACGGGCCAGCGGATCCCGCTCCAGAACATCGTCAACCTGACCGTGGACGACCTCAACGCCCGGGCAAAGACGAATTTTTACCGTGACGGCTATGTCAGGATCGTGCCCAAGAAGCCCATTACCCGGGTCCCTGAAGATTATGTCCTCACCAATGGGGGAATCAATGTAATTTTCCAGGTCAATGAAATCGGAGACCTGCTGGACGGAGTTGTCACTGCCAATTTCAGCCAGGAGGAAATCAGGCAAATCAATGATTCTCACAAGACCGTACAGAAATAATCCTGGCATCGTTTCCAAGGCCCTTCCTGCAGCACTGGGCCTTGTCCTTTTTTTAGGGGTCTGCAGCAGCCGGTCTGTCTGCAGCGCGGTTGCAAAAGCCCCGGCAGCTATTCCAGCAGAGTCTGTTTCCGGAATGGCTGCGGCGGTCCGTACTGCCGGACCGGCCGAGTTGCCGGAAACCCTGCGGAAGGAGGTCAGCGCTGCCGCTGTCACCGCAGCTGCCGCGTCCCTTTGTTCCGGGACCTACAAAAACGGCGCCGCAAGTCAGGAACATCAGCTTTTCATGGATTATGGCTGGCATGTCACGCCTTATCTGTATCGGGACGGCCGGACGGTCATCCATTTTGACGTGGCTGTGGGAAATAAGCCCATCGCCGGAGTCCTGCCAACCATCCTCGCTGTCCGGGGCAGCCAGAGCCGTTCTGACTGGGCTCTGAATCTGAAGACGAAACCCGTGCCTTTTGCTGAGGCCGACAGCCGGAAAAATCCGGCGAAAGATGAAAATGTGCCCGCTGTCCATCAGGGATTTGACCAGTATGCCCGGGCGCTCCTTGCCACTCCTGTCGATATCGACGGGGATGGGGTGCCCGATCCGCTCCCGGCTTACCTCAAAGCCCATCCGGAGCGACGGCTCCTCTTTACAGGGCACAGCCTGGGCGGAGCAGCAGCGACACTGGCCGCCGCCCGCCTCGCAGTACAGGGTGTCTCGAGGGAACAGATCCCCGTCATTACCTTTGGCGCGCCGGCCGTGGGCAACAGGGCCTTTGGCGAAACCTGGGGCAGCCGGATCGACCTCCTGCGGGTCGTGACAAGTCTCGATCCTGTGCCAGGATCCCTCCAGACCTTTATCGGCGGGGGATATGCCCAGTTCGGGAAAGTGCAGAAGTTTTCCCTTTCACGAAAATATGCTTCGTTCCAGCATCCGATCTCTTTCTATTACGACCTGGCTGTGAAGCATTTCTATGACAGCTGGGACAAAGCCATTGCGGCCGGAGCCCTTGCCGCACCGCCGCAGGAATACCGGACGGAAGGAAAACCGCTCGTGGCACTTGCTGTCTATTCCCGCAACAAGGGATTCGACGACCGCTTTTCGCCGGATCTGGGACGGTTCGTCCTGGATGAATACAGAGCTCTGCTGCCTTCTTATACAGTTGTCGGTAAAGGCAGCCTGCCGGGCGACGATTTTGCGGAACCTCAGTTCATTGGAGAGCGGGCACGGAAGGCGGGCGCTTCCTGGCTCATCGTGGCTACTGTCGACCAGAAAAGGATCGGACAGACCCGGCAGTGGTACCTGACTGTGACGCAGCATATCCGGCCGCTGCAGGGAAGGAACCTGCCTGCAGACACCATGGGCAGTGCCAGTGTCAGCTTCGACCGCGGTGTCGTACAGACGGTGCTGGCGCTTTTGGAGGAACAGAAACAGCAGCTGAAGGGAGTGCTTCCCTTCGTTGAGGAACAAAGAGCCCTGTGGATCGGAGAGGAAGGTGATACGAATGAGGATCATTGACGCGCATATGCATTTTGCCCGGCGCCGCAATTTCGACATCGACGCGCAGAACGCGGGTCATGTCAATACGGCGGAGCATTATCTGAAGGCCTGCCGGGAAAACGGTGTGGTGATGTCCATCGTCATGGGCAATGGGGACGGCGGACCGGCTGCTTATGGAGGCGTCGTCCCCCAGGTTCCTGATCTTGCCGGCGATTTCGACCTGGCTCATTATAACCAGCCCCGGGAAATCGCCTACTGTGCAGGCATACAGAGCGAATTCATCACACCGGAAAAGGCAGAAAAGACAGCTCTCGAAGTGGAACGCTTCCTGCAGACGCCGCAGTGCGTGGGCATCAAGATCTATACCGGGTACAACCGTGTCTATGCGGATGATCCGCGCCATTATCCGCTCTATGAACTTGCTGCAGCCTATGATGTGCCCGTGGTCTTTCATACGGGGGATACTGCCGGCGGCCATGGGGAACTGAAATATGCCCATCCGCTGACCATCGATCCGGTGGCGGTCAAATTTCCGAGGACCACGTTCATCATCGCTCACTGCGGCAACCCCTGGATCCTCGACGCGGCCGAGGTCATGGCCAAAAATAAAAATGTCTGTGTGGATCTGTCCGGACTGCTGGAAGGCAATTTTGACGGTGCGATCTTTTACGAAAAGCACCGTGACTATTTCCGGTACCTCCGCATGTGGCTCGACTATACGGACCGGTATGAAAAAGTCCTTTACGGGACGGACTGGCCCCTGATCAATCTGCGGTCCTATATCGATGTCATGAAGCTTGTCATACCGGAAGCTCAACACGAAGCCTTTTTTTATAAAAATGCCCTGCGCGTGTACCGCAAGCTGCAGGCACTGCTGCCCAAGGAGGAAACCCTATGATCACCGGAAGCCAGAAGGAAATCGGCCGTCTGCTGCCCTTTGTGACAGGACGGCTCCACGAAGCCCTGCAGAAAGCCGCGGCGCTCGACCTGAACGCGCTGCCCGTGGGGAAGACGCTGCTCGACGGAGAAGATATCTTCGCCAGCGTCAATGAGTATGAAACGGAGCCGCCCGGGGAGCGCCGTCCGGAAAAGCATTTCGCCTATATCGATATCCAGCTTGTGGCCAAAGGACATGAATGCATCGGCTTCACGGATGAGGAAAACGCGTCCGGGATCACGGAGGACAGGCGGGAAACGGATGATATCGTCTTTTACAGCAGGACGCAGAAAGAAAATACGGTCCGCCTGGAGGCGGGGGACCTGGCAGTCTTCTTCCCCTGGGAAGTCCACCGGCCGAACTGCCGGTGTGCCGGCGAAGGCCCCGTCAAGGTAAAGAAAGTCGTGATCAAAGTCCGCCGCTGAAAGGCCCGCATCATCCCGGAAGTTCATGGCTCTTTTCCCTCCCGCCGCAGCCGGCGGGGAAGGGACGGGACGGGGAACTGATCCTGTCCTCCCAAAAAAGCCATTGACATTTTTGATGCTGACCGCTATAATACCTCTTGTGACGCGTGAGCGAAACGACATTCCCCGATAGCTCAATGGTAGAGCACTCGACTGTTAATCGAGTTGTTGTAAGTTCGAGTCTTACTCGGGGAGCCAGATGGCCGGGTGGTCAAGCGGTTAAGACACCGCCCTTTCACGGCGGTATCGGGGGTTCGATTCCCCCCCCGGTCACCATTTTCCTATGGGCGCTTAGCTCAGCTGGGAGAGCGTCTGCCTTACAAGCAGAATGTCAGCAGTTCGATCCTGTTAGCGCCCACCATTTTTAATGATGTCGGGGCGTAGCTCAGTTTGGTAGAGCACCTGCCTTGGGAGCAGGGGGTCGTAGGTTCAAATCCTGTCGCTCCGACCAATTCTTATGCGGGTGTAGCTCAATGGTAGAGCGCTAGCCTTCCAAGCTAGTTACGTGGGTTCGATTCCCATCACCCGCTCCATTTTCATTTATAACGGCCCTGTAGCTCAGCTGGATAGAGCAACGGCCTTCTAAGCCGTGTGTCGAGTGTTCGAATCACTCCAGGGTCACCAATATTGAACGTTTGCCTTCCCAGAGTCGGGAAGGTTTTTTTTGTATCTTCACGCTATCTGGATGGGAATCAAAGGGATGACCGGTTCCCTAAAGGAGGAAGGATATGGACAGGGAAGAGTGTCTTCGCTTTCTGAAGGAGAGAGTTTCTTTTCATCTTATTGAACATCCGGCTGTATTTAATATGGAGGAAACCGATGCACTCCATATTCCGCACGAAGAGCAGATCGCGAAAAATCTGTTCCTGCGGGATGATAAGAAGGCCCATTACTATCTGGTGGCTGTCCATGGCAGGAAGCAAGTGGATCTGAAAGCCCTGCAGCGGGAAATCGGCTCGCGGCGCCTGACTTTTGCGTCAGAAGCCGACCTGAAGCGATATGTCGGTGTGAAACAGGGCTCCGTGACACCGCTGGGCCTTCTTGGTGCCCCTGATCATAAGGTCCGTTTCTATCTGGATGCAGAGTTCCGGTACCAGCAGATCGGGATGCATCCCATGGAAAATACGGCGACGGTCTTTATGGAAGCAGAAGCCTTGATGCAGCTGCTCCATGGTGCCGGCTGCGGAGCTGACTGGCTGAATATCCCGGAAAGGACTGCGAAATCAAACAGGGACTGATTTTGCTTTTGCCTGATATAACAAGCTGACCGTTTGGATAATGTACTCTTTTATGGATATCTGGCTGCTGTTTGCTGCGTGCCGGCGATGATCATATTAAGATTTGCCACTTCAGACATTAGGATTTACAACTGAAAAAGGAACCGCAGATATTTATAATTTTGAGAACAAAGAAAGTAAATCCAGATGCTGAAGGAGTGAAGTCTTATGTCAGGTAAGGATATGTCCCGGCGGGATTTTCTGAAAGTGACAGGCCTTGCTGCAGCCGCTGCAGTGGCCGTTCCTTCTTTTCTTGATCTCAGGAAGAAAGCAGAGGCTGCATCCGCTTCCTCCGAAAGACTGAAACCCTGGGCGGGATCGCATGCGACGAAAACCTTTGATCCGACAAAGCCGACGGTGTATTTCACGCGTGACCTCAGCCCGGAGGGCGTAAAGAAGATCTACCGGAAAGTGAACCAGAACATGAAGGGGAGGATTGCCATCAAACTCTCCACAGTGGAACCGCATGGACCGAATCTTCTGCCGCGGGAATACATCAAGGCACTGCAGGCAAGTATCCCGAACAGTACTATTGTGGAATGCAATGTCTACTATCACAGCCCGCGGATGCACACGGACACGCACCGGGAAACGATCAGAATCAACGGATTTGACTTCTGTAAGGTGGATATCATGGATGAGGACGGAGATACGATGATCCCCATTCCCGGGATGAAGGATTTCCTGGATCAGGAAAATTATTCAAACAACGCGTATCCTTATACTCCGGGCCTCCACCTGGAAGAGATCTCTGTTGGCAAGCATATGCTGAATTATGATTCCATGCTGGTCTATACGCATTTTAAGGGCCATCCGATGGCAGGGTTCGGCGGTGCACTGAAGAATATCGGTATCGGCTGTGCTTCCGGCAAAGTGGGGAAACGGCAGATCCACGGGGATGGCTGGCCCATGGGCAAACCATTCCTGGAACGGATGGTGGAGTCCGGTAAGGGAACGATGGATCATTTCGGCAAAAATATCACCTATGTGAGCGTCCTTAAAAATATCTCTGTCGACTGCGACTGTGTAGCGAATGCAGCCCTGCCGACCTGCCCGGACATCGGCATCATTGGCTCGACGGATATCCTTGCTGCCGATCAGGCCGGCATCGACCTGATCTACAGCCTGCCGTCCAGAGACAATAAAGATATCGTGGAACGCATCGACAGCCGTCTGGGCCGTCATCAGCTGGAATACATGGAAACGCTGAAGATGGGCAGCAGGGAATATAATCTCGTGGAAATTTAAGGATGCCCGGGATCAGGAAGGTGCGGGCCCTTAATATGGCAGATGTCATTTCGGATCCATGCTGCTGATTCTGCTCAAGTCACAGGACGCAGGATGTCCGGGGAAAAAGAGGGGTGTGAGGCCATGTGCTTCACACCCCTTCGTCCGTCCCGGCATACACTTGTCCAGAGGCCCGGAAAGATTCCATTTTGGCAAAGGAGGACGGCAGGAGACGGAAGAAGTGGATTTCGCATAAAGCAGGAGGCGGGATCCCTGCTCTTCAAAATCTTTTACGGTACACTCTTTTAAAGGAAAGCTTTTTTCGCTACAATAAAAAAGACATATCTGTTCTTCTTTCAGCCTTCGCTGTGGCTGGTTTGGATTGCAGTTTGGACAGGTCTCTGTCTCAGCGTGGAGCAGGGAGCTTATGGACAAGGCAGGTTCACAGGCTTCGGCATTTCAGTATAGGATTTTTCAGTCCAGGGGATCTTTGGGGGTTCCCTTCATTTACGGGGAGGAGTGGCTATGAAGACCATACGGATCGGGATCGTGGGGTTCGGGTATATGGGAAAGATGCATACCCTGTGCTATCAGAACCTTGCTTATTTTTACCGGATGCCGCAGGATGTAAAGATCGAACTGTATGCGCTCGCGGCGCCGCATCCGGTGGAGAATCTGCCGGTACAGTTCCAAAAAGTGTATGCGGATTATCGGGAGCTCATCGCTGATCCGCAGGTCGACGCGGTCGATATCTGCACTCCGAACTATCTCCATAAGGACGTGCTGCTTGCAGCGATCCGGGCGAATAAGGCGATTTACTGTGAAAAACCGCTGGCCCTCAGCCTGGAAGAAGCAAAGGCCGTCAAAGCGGCCATGGAAGAGTATGGCTACAAAAAAACGAACCGGGTGTCCTTTGAATACCGGTTCTGTCCTGCCATCATGCGCGCCAGACAGCTCCTGCAGGAAGGGCGGATCGGCAGGATCATCCAGTTCAATGTGAAGTATTACGGATCGGAATTCCTGGATCCGCTTCGGCCCATCTCCTGGCAGTCCACAAAAGCGAAGGCGGGCGGCGGTGTCCTGTACGCGCTGGGGACGCATGCAATCGATCTGATCGACTGGCTGATCGGGGATGTGGAGAGCGTCTATGCCGTCAAAAGGACTGTGTTCAGGGAACGCCCGGTCAGGGGGGAGAACCGGACGGGGAAAGTCGAACTCGAAGATATCCTGAATGTACTGCTGAAGTGCCGGGAGGACGTGACGGGGACACTGCTCCTTTCCCAGGTGGCGGCAGGCGCGGGAATCGATTTTGCTGTCGAGATCTACGGAGAGAAAGGGTCCCTCAAATTCAATCAGGAAAATCCGAATGTGCTGCAGTATTTCAGCTGCGGGGACGAGCCGGGGCCCATCGGCGGTTTTACCGGGTACAAGGCCATCGAAACCATGCAGAAATACGGCGGCGAGGCGATCTTTCCGCCGCCCCGCGTCAATATTTCCTGGATCCGGTACCATGTTGCCAGCATTTATGATTTCATCACGGCCGTCAGCGGTGATCGGGAAAGCCATCCGGATCTGCTGGATGCCTACCGGGTGCAGATGGTTACGGATGCGGTCTATGCATCTGCAGAAGCAAAGAAGGAAATGGAGATTTCCCGGTGAGGCAGCGGGAAAGCGCATGCCCCGGGGAAACAGATGCGCTTTCCGGGGCCGCCTGATGCCGCGCCTCCTGTCAATTTCTTTCCTGATGTGGTATACTGGAGCATGCAATGAGTGTTCCCAGCGATGTAAATCCAATTGCTGGGGATGCTCTTTTTTATTTTGATCCAGGGAGTGAGTCGATTGCCTCAGACAAAGAAGGAAGAAATTTTGTTTACCTGTATGATGGCCTTTGGGATGGTCTTCGGGATGGCTTCGTACAATGCCGTGTTCCGCCTGGGCTGGGAGGGCCCCTGGCTGGCAGCAGCCGTGCCCAATATGGTGCGGGAATACTGGCTGGCTCTGCCGGTCGCGTATTTCATCGGCAGTCCGCTGGCGCTCCGGCTGACCCGGAAATACTGGCCGAAACACCTGCAGCAGCGCTGTTTCCCGCTTGGCATGGGGATTGCCACGCCGCTTTTGATGGTGCCCCTCATGACGACCCTGATCCATGGGCTCTTTATGCATACCCTGGCACCGCAGGTCCTGATGCGGGCTTATGCCCGGAATTATCTGTTTGCCTGGCCGCTGCAGCTGTTTATCGTGGGACCTGCGGTCCGGTTCCTCTTCAGGAGACTGGTGGCGGCAAGGCGGACATGCTGAGATCTGCCCCGTGTTTTTCCGATCCCTGGCCTGCCGGTAAAAAGGCACTTGCATAAAAATTAATGATAATGTATAATCATTGCAATGCAGATGAGCAAGTCCTGCATATGGCCAATGGGGAGGAATTTTTATGAAAAAAATGAAGATGCTTACGGGAATACTGGCCGGACTGATGCTTTGTGTGGCAGCTGCCGGATGCGGCGGAAACAGCGGAAGCGGCAGTGGCAGCGGAAGCAGCCAGAAGACTGCTGAGAAAAAAGAACTGGTCGTGGGTACGAACCCTTCTTTCGCTCCGTTTGAATTTACGGATCAGAAAGACGGCAAGATCCAGGGCTTTGATATCGATCTGATCAATGCACTGGCCAAGAAAGCCGGCTATACCACGGTCAATATCAAGAGCATCGCTTTTGACGGACTGATCCCGTCCCTGGAAGCCGGGAACATCGATGTTTCCATTACAGGGATGAGCATTACGGATGAACGGAAGAAAAAAGTGAATTTCACGGATCCCTATTATGAATCCGGCCTGATGGCAGTGGTCAAAAAGGATAATACCGCCATTAACGGCCTGGATGACCTGAAGGGCAAGACCATTGCGGTCCAGCTGGGTACGACCGGTGCCAAATATGCGGAAAGCATCGAAGGGGCCAAAGTAAAGACCTTCGATTCTTCTGACCTGGCCTGCCTGGAACTGAAAAACGGCGGTGCTGATGCGGTCATCAGCGATCTGCCGGTGCTCCAGTATTTCCTCAAAAAGGGCGGCAGCGCCTATGCCAAGAGCGTGGGAACCCCCAAAAAGGGAGATTTCTACGGAATCGCCACGGCCAAGAAGAACAAGGAACTGTGTGATAAGCTGAACAAAGCCCTGGCAGAGATGAAAAAAGACGGAGAGTATCAGAAGATTTACGACAAGTGGTTCAAAGCAGAATAAAAAAGAGCTGTGGATGGCTGCCGGCATGATCCGGCAGCCATCCACAGCTTTTTACTGCAACAGGGTCCTGCTGCTTTTTGGCATGGCAGGAAACGGATCCATACGGGAGCAGCATCTCTTTCCCGGAAGCGGCAGCCGCCCTGCAGCCGCAAAGGCCGCAGCGCAAAGCGGGACGCTCCGGAGTCCAGCGTTTTTGTGCCGGACCGGTACGGACACGTTCCCGGTGCTCACTCTTTTTCTCCCTGGCCGAATTCCTGCTTCAGGAGTTCCAGGAAATAGCGTTCCGCCTTGTTCAGATAGCCGTCCTTCCGGTAGAACGCATTGATCTTCCATTGTACGGGGCTCCGGGAGTAGTGATAGCAGTACTCTTCCGCAGCGGGGCCGAGGATCTTTTTCGCCCGTCGGGGGATCAGGGTATAACCGAGGCCGCAGGCAGCCAGCTGGGCTGCGGAGGAACTGCTTTCCACGGACAGCAGCAGATGCGGTATCAGGCCGCTGCGGCGGAAGATCTCTTCCGCTTTTTCATGGATGGAGTGACGTTTCTTGATGCCGATGAAGGGCAGCTGGATGATTTTTGCCAGATCCACGAGCCGCGCTTTTTTATCGAGGAACATATCGTCACGGAATGCATTTTTTGCAGCCACGAGCACAATGGATTCGATATAGATCAGTTCGGATGTAAAATCGGGCGATATCTCCCTGTCGTCTTTGTCCCAGGGACAGATGACAAAGTCGACCCGGTTGTTTTCCAGGAGTTCCAGCAGCTCCTCCGAACCGGCTTCCTGGATGCTGAATTCGGAATCCGGATATTTGGCCCGGAACTTGTTGATGACGGGCGGCAGCATATAGCCGGCCCGTTCGGGAGGGATACCCAGGCGGATCTGGGCACCCTGTCCATCTTTCAGGTCGGTCAGACGGTTCTTCAGTTCTCTCTCTTCCTGCAGAATGTGACGGGCTGTTTTGACGTACAGACGGCCCGCTTCGGTCAGCACAAGGGGCTGGCGGGAACGGTCGAAAAGTTTGACACCCATTTCTTTTTCAATCTGTCCCAGCGCATAGCTCAGAGAGGGCTGGGAGATGAAGAGCTGCCTGGCAGCCTGGGTGATGCTGCTGCAGTCCGCGACGGCGACGACGTACCGTAATTCTCGAAAATCCATGGCATCCTCCTGCTCCCTGGACTATTCTGCCCAGTCCCCGCCGGCAAAGACCGGCACCTTTGTCCCGTCTTTCCGGATCCCCGTGATGTCCAGGTCCGGACTGCCCACCATAAAGTCCACGTGGACCATGGAAGCGTTGAGGCCGGCTTCGGCCAGTTCTTTTTCACTCAGATCCGCCCCGTTTTCCACACAGGTCGGATAGGCTTCTCCTAGGGCCAGGTGGCAGGAGGCGTTTTCATCCAGCAGGGTCTCGTAGAAGATACGGTCCATCCGGGAAATGGGGGAATGGTAGGGAATCAGTGCCACTTCTCCCAGCCGGCAGGCTCCTGCATCCATTTTCAGCAGGTCTTTCAGCACATCTTCTCCTTTTTCGGCGGAAGCTTCCACCACTTTTCCGTCTTTGAAAGTGAGCCGGAAGTTTTCAATGAGATTCCCGTTGTACACCAGGGGACGGGTGCTGCAGACCACGCCGTCCACCCGGTCTGCCTGAGGTGCGGAATACACTTCTTCCGTCGGGATATTGGCATTGAACAGGAAGCCCCGGGTGGTGCTTTCCGCTCCTCCCTGCCAGATGTGATGTTCCGGCAGGCCCACGGTCAGACGGGTGCCCAGGCTGTTTTTATATTCCAGGGCCGTGAACTGCTGGGCGGTGAGCCATTCCCGCCGCTGTTTCAGGGTTTCCAGGTGTTTGTCCCAGTCGGCCAGAGGGTCATTACCCAGGCAGCGGGATACGTCCAGGATCTGGAGCCACAGCTTGTCCAGCCCTTCTTTTTCCGGCAGATGCGGATACAGCAGCTTCGCCCATACGGTGCTGGGTACGGCGGCCACCAGCCAGTTGGTCCGGGAAGCCATCATGCCGTCGGAATACTCCTTCACGGCCTGGTGGAACGCTTTCTGCCAGGCAAAAA
>Ga0256406_1005052_pt1 | contig 14457 bp, 11 predicted proteins | sample RumenRJG_03DNA_FD_185986 | JGI IMG/M metagenome (GOLD analysis project Ga0256406, IMG submission 185986) | Bovine rumen microbial communities from Lethbridge, Alberta, Canada - RJG_03 | ecosystem: Host-associated > Mammals > Digestive system > Stomach > Rumen | place: Canada: Alberta | collected...
GGCTTATCTCGAGGGAAAACTGAAACTAAAGGTCAACCGGGAGAAGAGCAGAACGGTCAGTGTGTTTGCAAGGAAGAACTTCAAATATCTGGGATTCACGCTGGGAAAGAACGGAGAGGGCATATATGTCCGGGTCCATCCGAAAGCGTGGAAGAAGATGAAAGCCAGACTGAAAGAATTTGCGTCCCGGAAAAGGGTGCAGAAACTGCCGAACTCTCTGGACAAGATAAAGAAGTACATGAAAGGCTGGCTGAACTACTACGGAATTGCAAGCATGAAGAAGCTCATTGAGGAGCTGAACCGATGGCTGTACCATCGAATCAGGATGTGCATATGGAAACACTGGAAAAGACCAAAGACGAAAATCCGGAACCTTTGCAAGTTGGGAGTCCCGTTTAAAATGGCCTGGCAGGCAGGAAACTGCCGGAGAGGTTACTGGTGGACGAGCAACACAGCAGCGGTCAAAATGGCTATGACAAAAGAAAGACTGGTACGTTTCGGCTATTTCGATTTAGCCGAAGCATACCAGTCGGTGCACATCAACTGTTGAAACCGCCGTGTACCGAACGGTACGCACGGTGGTGTGAGAGGACGGGGGCTAACCGCCCCCTCCTACTCGATCGTGGAAAAACGCCAGACGTTTTTGGTATGGCACTGCCGGACTCAAGAACGAAGCGCTGCAGGTGCGGTCTGCGGGAGCGGCCCTTATTCTTTGCCCGCAGGAGTCAGCTGGTCCAGAGCCGAGACATCGATCACGCGGAATCCATTTTCCATAAGGAGTGCTGCGGTGATGCCGGATTTTGGCACCAGGGTGCGCGAAAAAGTGCCGTCATACCGCATGCCCACTCCGCAGCTCGGGCTGCGGGACTGCAGGATCACCCGGTCGGGCTGTTCTTTCCGGGCAAGGGCCAGCGCCAGGGCCGCGCCTTTTTCATATTTCCGGGTGACATCCTTTCCGTCCTGTGTCATGACCCTGCCATCCGCTCTTACTTCCGCCGGCGGGCGCGGCGTCGCAAGTCCGCCCATGACTTCCGGGCAGACAGGGATGATCCGGTTGCTTTTGTCAGCAGCCAGTGCTCTGACCCTGGCATCCAGATTGTTGCCGCCGTTATATTTGCAGTTGACGCCCAAAAGACAGGCACTGATCATCAGTTTCATCTGAAATCCCTCCCTCCGCTTATCATAGCATAAAAAGGCTGGAAGCTCTTATCCGGTAAGGCCGCTGACCCGATGCAATTTTGCAGTTCGCTGAAACCGCACCGGATACACTCGGTTGCAGAATCTGGCATTTTTTGAGTACTAGAAGGGATTTGCAACATATTTTTTGATCATTAGTGTCATATCTTTATCAATAAACATGATAAAAAGATTGGGAAAAAATTATAATTAAAATAATGATTGATATATTTTTATTTTTATATATAATAAAAATAAAAATATATCAATCCTGTTGTTCTGCTTTTTGACAAGGTCTCACACTGTAAAGGAGGAATCTGGTATGAAGGAAGTCAAAATTTTATTCTTGAATAACAAGGATATGTATGAACTTGGCGCTCATGATATGGAAGCTGCCTTAAAAGATGATGAGCAAATTTATTCACTTTACAGTAAGGGCGAAACAATCATCCCTTCGAAAGTCGTCCTGCGGTTTGGCAAAACGATCGAAGATGAAGCTGTAAATGGACGGATCAATGCCATGCCGGGCTATGCGGGAGGTCCTTATGATATTGCGGGAATCAAATGGATCGGAAGCGGTCCGCAGAATTACAAGAAAGGTCTGCCCCGCGCCAGCGTATTGAATATTTTGAATGACATCGAAACAAAGCTGCCCGTGTGTATTGCTGACGGTACGGTTGTAAGTGCAAAAAGAACCGGTGCCGCCGGAGGTACCGGAATCAAATACCTGTCTAAAAAAACAGCAAAAACCATGACGATCTGCGGAGCCGGAGCTCAGTCCAGGACGCAGCTCGAAGCAGCAAAGATCGTGCGCCCGACAATCAAAAAAGTCTATATTTACGATTTGTTCTTTGACCGTGCGGAAGCATTTGCGGATGAAATGGGAAAGAAATACAGCGACCTGGAAATTATTCCTGTAAAAGAAGAAGGACTTCCAGAAGCTGTCGCAGACAGTGATATCGTGGATACGGTCACGCTGGCTGACAGACCGATCATCCAGGCTGAATGGCTGAGCAAAGGGACGCTGCTTGTCCAGATGGCCGGATACGAAGCCACTTATGAATGCGCGAAAAAAGCAGATAAGATCGTCGTTGATTTTTGGGGAGCTGTAAAACACAGAATGGCCAGCACACTGGCTTTCATGTGGAGGGACGGCGAACTGAAGGATACTGACATCACGGCAGAAGTGGGGCAGATCATCAACGGAGAAAAACCGGGACGGGAAAATGATGATGAAATCATTTACTATAACACGGTAGGTGCCGGTGTCCTGGATCTTGCAATCACTTACCGGTGCTATAAAAAAGCTCTGGAAGAAAAGAAGGGCCTTTGGATCCCTTATTGGGTTGAGTACTGATATTTTATTCTTTATAAAGTGAAAGTTGCGATTCCGGGAGGCGATTGTAATGATTCCTGTTGTGAAGATCCCCTCAAATGCAACGGCTGCAATGCTCTTGTATGTATCCGTAATCGGGTTGTTATTGGTGATAGCAACCATTATTCGATTAAAAGTCAGCTTTTTTTAGAAAGGCCTTTATCCCCGCGTCTCTGATCGCGGGGTTCATTGGTCTTGCACTCGGGCCCTATGCGCTGAACATCATTCCGCAGACAATCGTCGGCAGTATGGGAACTCTGCCGGGACAGCTTATCTGTATCGTTTTTGCCACCATGTTTTTAGGGTATTCCCATGGCGAAAAGCTGGATAAAGGGACGGTACATGATTCTGCAGCGATGCTGATCTGGACGTGGATGGGAGGATGTCTGCAGTTTGCCATTCCCTGTCTGGTCACGGCTGTTTTGTTTACGCCTTTGATGGGCGTGAATCCCATGTTCGGTTCTGTGATTGAAATCGGTTTTGATGGCGGACATGGAACGGCTGGCGGGATGGCCGGTATATTCAGAGATGCCGCCGCATTGAACTGGCCGGATGGTGCGGACCTTGGAATGACGACGGCTACCATCGGGCTGCTTGTGGGTATCTTTGGCGGAATTGCCCTGATCAATTATGCTGTCAGGAAGAAATATACAGCAGTCATCACGGAACCTGTTTCCCTGGGCGAAGTGGTAGAGGTTTTCAAGGGAAACAACAAGCCTGTTGCAGCTTACGTTACAATCAGCAAGGATGTCGTCGATTCTTTTGCTTTTCATTTTGGTGTGATCGGAATCGCCATCCTGATCGGTAAAATCATCGTTTCTCTCATTACGCAGGCGCTGCATATGAAGGGACTTCCGCTTTTTCCTTTTACGATGCTTGGCGGCTGGATCATCAATTATATTTTTTATAAACTGGGTCTGGGAGATTTGCTTGACCGTAAATCTTTTGAAAAGATTTCGGGAATGGCATTGGAAATCCTTATCGTTGCAGCCATATCGACCATCAAGATCCCCATTGTCCTGGCTTATTGGCTGCCGCTGCTGGTGACATCTGTGCTGACAACAATCTGTGTGATTATGACTGTGATGTATATTTGTCCCTACATTTATAAGACAGCCTGGTTTGAAAAAGGAATCATTCAGTTTGGCGTCAAAACTGGTGTCGCTGCAATCGGATATATGCTTCTCAGGACTGCGGACCCTGACTGGGAGACTGATTCCGGGAAAACGTATGCTTTGTCGACTCCTCTATCGAGTCCGTTCATCGGAGGCGGTCTGGTTACGACGGCCGTCCCTTATCTGATTAAAGGTATAGGAGCCATGGAGGTCGGACTGATTTTTACCGGAATTGCGCTTGTGCTTTTCGCAGTACTTCGCTTTTTCTTCTGGGACAAGAATGCTGTAAAGGTGCAGCGTTCCTGAACGGTGAAATGATGGAGCTGTGAGTGCGGCGCCGGATCCCAAATTTATCACTGGAAACTGAGACCCTTTCTGTAAATCTTGACAATCCGGAACAAGATTCTTTATTCTTATGGTGGTTGCAAGAATTTTACAGGAAGGGTCCATGATTATTACATATGATGACATCAAAAGCTATTTTAGATTTGATTCGCAAAAAACAGGAGGATTTTTCTCCGACTCAAAGACGCGTCGCTGATTATGTGCTGAGAAATCCTGAATCCATTCCTTTTTTGACGATTACCCAATTTTCTAAAAATACCGGGGTCAGCAGCAATACGATCGTGCTGTTCTGCTCGCAGCTGGGGTTTGAGCATTTTTCGCAGTTTAAGAAAATTTTTGCGAAAGATGCTTCGTCTGCAAAGACAGGCTCTCATGCCGGAAAAAAGAACAGCTCGAATTTACCGGATTCAATTGAAAAATTGTTTCAGCAGGAAGCAGAAACGAATTCCAATAATTTAAAAGCTACACTTGCCAATGAAGAAAACATCAGAAATATTGCGGGGTTCCTGAAAGTATTGGATGGTGCAAAAAATGTCTATGTGATGGGAGGCAGGATTTCCGGCAAACTCGCTTCCATGCTGGCGTTCCTGCTGCGTTATATGGACTTGAAGGTTTTCGAGATTGAACTTCCTTCTACGGATTACCTTGATAAGATTTCCTACGTGGAGCAGGGAGATCTGGTGATCGGGTTCAGTTTTCCACGGTATACGAGCCAACTGGTGGAGGCTTTTCGTTATTTTGCTGAACGCGGGATAGACACTGTGCTGTTTACAGATATGGGGCTGTCGCCGGCTGTGCCGCATGCGAAGCTCATTTTCTATTGTAAAATTTCATCTAATTACTATTTGAATTCTTATGTGGCCTGTGTGGCTTTGATTGAAGTGATTTGTCAGGCTGCTTTTGTTGCGCGCGGCGAAGCTGCAAAAAAGCATCTTGATGAGATGCTGGAGCTTTTAGGCGAGCATGGAGTGTTCTGCAGGTGACATCAGCTTGTGCATAAGCTGATGTCCAGAATGGAACTGGCACTGCCTCCGGGATCTGATGGAATGGAATGAACATTAATGAATTTTGATGGTCGAGAATTTTGTCGGAGTAAAACAGATTTTATGGATTTGTGGTGAATAAGAATAAAGTGGAACGAGCAGCCGCGCCAGCAGCGGAGATACTGTCCGAGCTGAAAAGCTGGTTTTCCGATCCTGATTGTACGGGATCGGAAAACCGGCTTGTTTTTTTGCTGCAGACAGGGATCAGGGGAGCGTTTCGAATGAGGTGGAAGAAGACAGACCGGTCAGGAAATCACCCTGCTCGATAAAAGAGATCAATGCTTCCAGAGCGGGGGAGACCCACTTTTTTTGATTGTAGCATACCTGGAGATTCAATTTCGGCAGTTCCGCATCGACATCCAGGATGGATAGCTTATCACTGTCCTTATTGTGCAGCAGGCAGTATTCCGGCAGGAATGTAACGCCGAGGCCCTTGGCAACAAGTTCCATGATGAGATGGATGTCCTCGACGCCGATCAGAGGATCGACGGACAGGTGCTGCTTCTGGGCAAGGGCGTCCAGCCGCCTGCGGTAGATGCCGCGGTATTCCGAAAGGATCAGCGGCTGGGACAGGATTTCTTTCAGGGAATACGTGCGGTTTCCTGCCAGCTCGCTGCTGTTGGACGCGAAGAAGACAAGCCTGACGGGGCGCTGAGCGACCAGCTTGAAATCCGGATCGCGGAAGGAATCGTTGATGCAGATGACCAGGTCACAGTCTCCCAGTTTCAGCATTTCAAATAAAGGCATGGAATTGCCTTCCCTGATATTGAGGTGGATTTTGGGATACCGCTTGGAAAAGGCGGTCAGGCCTCTTTCCAGATAACTGTTCACGACGGAACCGATGGCACCCAGATGGATGCTCCCTTCGGGGGTCCTGCTGTTTTTGTACAGGTTCTTCGATTCTTCTACAAGATTCAGGACCTGCTTCGCATAGGGGATGAAAGCATCGCCATAAGCCGTGAGCCTTACTTTGTTGTCGACCCGGTCGAACAGAGGATAGCCCAGCTCTTTTTCGAGATTCTTGATCTGGGCGGTAATGGTCGAAGGCGCATAGCCCAGTTCCTGGGATACTTTGAAGAAATTTTTCAGCTCCGACGCTTTTACGAACGTTCTAAGCAGTGTTGTATCCATACGATAGTTTCCTTTCGATTGAGCATTCGAAAAAATCGAATATCAGGGACAAAATATTCCGATTTACTATGAATTATACAGCTTATAGAATAAAAATGTAACCGAAAAAAGGATGGCCATCCGAACGAAAATCAAAACGCATCTCTGTAGAGAAGGTGAAGGGGGAGGAGATCGATATGATTCCCGTGACAAAAATAACCGGCGGGCTCGTACAAACGCTGCTTTTGTACGTATCCATCATCGGGTTGTTGCTGTTCGTTGCGACACTGCTCAGACTGAAGATCCGGATCCTGAAGAAACTCTTCATTCCGGCTTCTTTGCTGGCCGGCATCATCGGGATGCTGCTGGGACCCTATTTCCTGAAAGTCATCCCGGCCACGATGATGTCGAGCTTTGGCGCACTGCCCGGACAGATGATCACGGTGGTGTTCGCCTGCATGCTCCTTGGTGTCAAATCCACGAACGAGTCGGCAGGGTCCATGACCCATGATGTCGTGACCGGGCTGGGCTGGCTGTGGTCCTGCAGTTTCCTGCAGGTCGGCATCATCAGCGTCCTGACGGCATTGATCTTTACACCGGTCTTCGGCGTGGATCCCATGTTCGGGTCCGTTTTTGAAATCGGCTTTGCCGGCGGGCACGGAACTGCCGGAGGGATGGCGGATGTCTTTGTGAAACTGGGCTGGCCCGATGGCGGCGACATCGGGAAAACGACGGCCACGATCGGCCTTATGGCCGGCATCATCGGCGGCATGTTCGCAATCAACTATGCCGTACGCAAGAGATATACGAAGGTCTTGACGGAACCGGCGGATTTCGATACCGCTGTGGAAGTATTTGCCGAAGGCTCCCGGACACCGAATGCATATGAAACGGTGAGTTCCGATGTGGTCGAACCGTTTGCTCTCCATCTGGGGCTGATCGGCATCTCGATCCTGATCGGCTGGGAGATCACAGGTTTCCTCAAGAGCCTGATCAAACTGAATCTGCCGCTCTTCCCGTTTGCTATGATCGGCGGCTGGATCGTCAACCGGCTGATGATTGCGGCACACCTGGATGCCATGATGGACCGGAACATTTTCCAGCGGCTGCAGGGGATCGCTCTTGAAATCCTGGTTGTGGCTGCCATGGCCTCCATCTCCATTCCTGTGGTCATGGCCTACTGGGCACCGCTGCTCATCGGGTCCATCGTCATGATTGCCATGATGGTCTGGTTCTATCTGTTCTGGCTGAGTCCCCGTGTCTTCAAGGACAACTGGTTCGAAAGCGGGATCATCCGTTTCGGCGCTTTCTGCGGCGTGGCTGCCGTCGGTTATATGCTGCTCCGGGCCTGCGACCCGAAGATGAAGACGGACAGCGGCACCGTGTATGCACTGGGGTGCCCGTTCATGAGCCCGTTCATCGGCGGCGGCCTGGTGACGACGGCGTACCCGATCCTGATCCAGAAATTCGGCGCCATGACGGCAGGGCTGGCGTTCTGCGGGGGTGCACTCGTGATCATCCTGCTCATGAGAGCGTTCCTGTGGGTCAAGGATTTTAAATACGAACAGCGGTAAGTCAAGAAAAAACAAGTAAGAAAGGGTGGTCCGGATGAGTGACACAGTCACTGTCATAGGAGCCGGCAACGGCGGAATGGCGATTTCCGCATATCTGGCAAGCATTGGAGTCGATGTCAATATCTTCGATCTGTTCCCTGAATATCTGGCTGGATTCAAGGATACGAAGACGATTTATCTCATCAAAGACGGCAAGAAAATCAAATCCGTCCTGCATAAAGTGACGGAAAATATCGAAGAAGCACTTGAAGGATCCAGACTCATCATGGTGGTGGCGCCTGCCTTCGCCCATAAGATGATTGCCGAGGCCTGTGCGCCGTACCTGCAGGACGGGCAGATCGTCATCTGCAATCCCGGGCGGACCGGGGGCGCGATCGAATTCCTGTCCACCGTCCGGGCATGCGGCTGCAGCAGGAAGATCCTTGTGGGCGAAAGTTCCACGCTTGTCTATTCCTGCCGGAAACAGGCACCGGATACGGTGGAAGTCTTTGGCACGAAGGAGGAACTGCTCCTCGGCGTCCTTCCTTCCACCAAAACAAAAGAAGTCACGGCTGTACTGAACAAGTACTATCCGCAGTTCAAACCGGTCGATTCCTGCCTTGTGACATCACTGTCCAATATCGGCGCGCTGTTCCATCCGACGCCCATGCTGCTGAATATCGGCAGGGTCGAAAGCGATCCCAAAGGATATCACTGGTATACGGAGGGAATCTCGCCTTCGGTGGCAAAACTCGTGAAAGCCATCGATAAAGAACGCCTGGCCATTGCTGATGCCTTCCATCTCCGTATCCTTTCCGCGGAAGAGTGGCTGAAGGATTCTTATGAGACCCACGGTGATTCGTTATATGAGCTGATCCAGAATAACGGTGCCTATAAGGATATCATGGCCCCAAAGACCATCCAGGCCAGGTATGTGACGGAGGATGTCCCAATGAGCCTCGTGCCCATGTCCGAACTGGGCAGAGCCATCGGTGTCCCCACGCCCTGCATGGATGCGGTCATCCAGCTGACAAGCACTATTTATGGAAAGGATTTCCGCAAAGAAGGCAGGAACCTGGAAAAAATGGGCCTTGCGGGCATGGATGTAAAAGCAATCGAAGATGTCTTCACGAATGGCAAGTAAAGGAGATGCAACTATGAAAAAAGTCAATATCCTGTTCCTGAACAACAAAGCCCTGGAAGAACTGGGCGCCTACAATATGCCGGATGTCATCCAGGACGTGGAGAATGCCTATAAGCTGACGGAACTGGGCGATGTCAATATCCCGGGCAAGCTCGTCATGCGCTGGGGCAAGACGCCGCAGGACGAAAACGTCTATGGGCGGATCAATGCCATGCCCGGTTTCATTGGCGGCGATTACAATATGGCAGGCATCAAGTGGATCGGCAGCGGCCCCCAGAACTATAAGAAGGGGCTCCCCCGTGCCAGTGTCACCCTGATCCTGAACGACCCTGATACGAAACTGCCTGTGTGCGTGGCTGACGGGACTGAAATCAGTGCCAAGCGGACCGGCGCTTCCGGCGGTGTGGCGATGAAGCTCCTTTCTGTCAAGGATGCAAAGGTCATCACGATCTGCGGAGCCGGGGCACAGGGGCGGACCCAGTTTGAAGCGGCAAAGATCGTCCGTCCGACGCTGGAAAAATGCAATGTCTATGATATCAGACCGGAGAATGCGGCGCGCTATGTCGAAGAAATGAGCGCCAAATATCCGGATGTGAAGTTTGCCATTGCCGATGATCTGGCGGCAGCAGTGGGCGAAAGCGATATCATCGACTGCGTGACGCTGGCGGACAAGCCCATCATCGAGGCTCCCTGGCTGAAGAAGGGCGCCCTCCTCATGAATATGGCCGATTTTGAGGTGACCTATGACTGCGTGAAGAAAGCATCCCAGATCTACGTGGACAACTGGGAAACGATCAAGCATCGCATGATCAGCACCGTCGCGCTGATGTACAAGGACGGCCTGATCAAGGATGAGGATATCGACGGCCAGCTGGGGACCATCCTGATCGGAAAGGCTCCCGGCAGGAAAAATGATGAGGAGATCATCTACTTCAACGCAGTCGGCACGGGTATCCTTGACATCGCTGTGGCGACGAGAGCCTATCGCAAAGCTGTGAAAGAACATAAAGGAATCGAACTCCCGTATTGGGAATGAGTTTGTTTCAACACTTACATCTTCTCCCCCTTTTGAAATGGACATGGCATCTTCGGGTGCCGTGTCCATTGTTTTTACCGGCCCACAGGGGCTGATCCCAAAAACAGCAGAAAAATACTGTGAATTTATGCACATGTAACTTATGATACAGATATGCAAATTGTAAAAATCCGAACAATGCGAAGATTTCAAACGATAACTCCAGGAACGGAACAGAATGGGGACGTGATGCCGGAACATCTGGCGGGGAACCTGCGGAATTATAGTAATTTAATATATAAAACGAAGTATATATGCATATTTTAGAGGATTGAATCATAAATTAATTTATATACTATACCAGGGATATCGCTATTAGAGTTTCGGGAAAAGATGTGCTATCATAGGAAATAATAAAAATGATTTAATTAAAATAATATAAATTGTTCGGAAATATGTCGCAGGAATCATTTTTATAAATCATAAATATACAAAAGATTTGTTTTTGGGTTCCCGTACGCGGCATGACACCGGTGTAGTGATGAGAGGGGATGATTTGCTGAAAAAGCAGAACGGTACACTGGAAAACGAGAGAGTCTTATCAGTAATGAGGGGTGAACGTATGAAAACAGAAATGAAAATCGGTGATTATGTAAAGATGATCGGCCCGGCTATTGTCATGGCTGCCGTCGTCGTAGGTCCCGGGACCGTTACGACAGCATCCAGCATGGGCTCAAAATATGGATACAGTCTGATATGGGCAGCCATTGTATCATCTATCTGCGGTCTGCTGTTCCAGGTGCCAGCCGTCAGTCTGACGCTGAAGCGCGGCGTGACCATCATGGAAGCAATCCGGATGTATTACGGGAAAAACCTTGCGAGAGTCCTGTTTTTCCTGATTTATATCTGTGTTTGTATTTCCCAGTCGGCGAACTTCATTGGAGCCGCCATGGCGCTGAACTATTTTGTCCCTTCCATATCGCTGACCGTCTGGGCTGCTTCGATGGCGGGCGTTGCCCTGATCATGGTGCTGTTTTACGATTACAGGCTCTTGGAGAAGTTCACGGAAGTACTGGTGCTGATCATGGTGGGTGCCTTCCTGATCACGATGGTCGGTTCGCATCCCAGTCTTTCCGCGATTGCATCCGAGGGATTTTCCTTCCGGATCCCGGACGGGGATTATATGCTTGTGCTGGCACTCCTGTCGACGACGATGATCTACGATCTGCCCATCAGCCTGTCCTCGCTGCATAAGGAAAAATACCTGAAACCGTCCTCTCCCTACAGCAAGTATCCGGAAGACGTGAAACTGAAAACCGCCCGGATCGATCTGGTCGTCGGAAGTTCCGTTTCCTGTCTTTTGACCGTGACCATCATGATCTGCTCGGCCGTCAATCTCCATCCGCTGGGGATCCAGATCACGAATGCCGCTGATATGGCAAAACAGCTGACTCCGATCATGGGAAGTTATGCGGGCATCCTTTTTTCGCTGGGTCTCTGGGGTGCTGCTTTTTCCTCCGGCATGTTCCGGATGGAACTGCTCCCCATGTTCATCGGCCAGATGGAAGACCGGGAATATACGAAGAAAGATCCTGTGGTCCGCGCCTGCATCCTGGGCGTTGCGGTGATCCCGGTCCTCTTTATCTTCCTGTTCGGCTCCTCTCCGGCGCAGATGGTCATCGTTTCCCAGGCAATCACGGGACTGCTCCTGCCCATCACCTGCTGTGTGGTGTGGAAGATCACGGGCGACCGGAAATTCATGGGAGATGCGGTGAACGGGACCTGGTTCAAGGTGATCTTCGGGATCATCTGCATCCTGACACTCCTGCTGGCCGGCCGTACTTTTTCCAAATGGATCTGAATGGTTTCACTTTTGCATGACAGGGAGGTAACTGAGGGATGGAATACGATATATCCAAATATAAGGACATGAGTCCTCATGAAATCAGACTGCGTATCAGACGCAATGAATTCAATCTGCCCACTTCCGGGATGTGTCTGGGATACGTCCAGGCAAATCTGGTGATCTTGCCCAGAAGGTACGCCGTGGATTTTCTGGAATATGCCAGAAAAAATCCTTTTCCGTGCCCCGTACTGGAAGTGATCCAGGGATCACCGAAAACGCACGGCATTGCGGAGGACGGGGATATCACGACGGATATCAGCGAATATTACGTCTATCGGAATGGCAAAAGATGCGAGATCCTCAGTGATGTTTCTCAGTTCTGGCAGGACGATTCCGTCGGCTTTCTGCTCGGCTGCAGCTTTTCGTTCGAAGAGGCCCTGCTGAAAGCGGGCATTGAAATCCGCCATCTGACGCAGAAACGGATCGTTCCCATGTTCAAGACGAACATCGCGACGGTGCCGGCAGGACCTTTTTCAGGGCCCATGGTATGCACGATGCGTCCCATGACGCCGGAAAATGCAAAAAAAGCCTGCGAAATCACAAAGGCGTATCCGAACGTCCACGGAGCTCCTGTCAATATCGGGGAACCGGAAAAGCTGGGGATCAAGGATATCATGCATCCGGACTGGGGCGACGGTGTGGATATCTATCCAGGGGAAGTGCCCGTCTTCTGGCCATGCGGGGTCACGCCGCAGGCGGCCATTGAAAATGCCAGGCTGCCGCTGGTGATCACGCATTCTCCTTCTCACATGTTCATTACGGATATCAAAAATACGGAGCTGAATGCCTATATCGACCGCGTCAAGGCTGATTTCAAAGTCCTTTGACGGCTGATACGGATCTTAGATGAAAACGGACAGAGAGGGGATGGCTGGTATGGAGGAAAAACGTACTCCTGCAAAAAGCACCGGGGATTTGATGCTCAAGGTCTTGTTCGGTGCTATTTTAGTCGGATTTAGCATGATGTTCCTGAAAGCATATATGCTTTCCCATGGCCATGCGGAGGCATGGAGCTGGATTAACTGGCTGCTGTTCCAGGATATCACAGCGAAAGGAGCCAATACTTCCATTGGTCTGTTCTATATTCTGCAGACTCTGTTCCTGAATGGGATCCAGCTCGTCATCGTCCCGCTCGTCATTTCTTCCATTGCTCTGTCGGTGTGCTCGATCACCGATACGGTCAAACTGGGACGGATCGCCTATAAAACAGTGCTGGGTTTTCTGCTGTTTTACGTAATCGGCTGCCTGATCGCGATATTTGTCGCCCGGGCAGCGGTGGCAGCAGGGCTGTTCAACGCGGATTTCAGCTCCATGGCCGCAGGCACGTCCAAAGTACAGGAATTTACGGTTGCCAATCCCCTGAATCTGCTGCTGAAGTTCATTCCGGCCAATTTCGTCCAGCCGCTGACGAACAATCATTCCATCCTGGCTGTCATCTTTATGGGCGCCGGGATCGGCATGGCGATCAATACCTGCGGAGAGAAGCTCTATCTGGTCCGGGAGGCCATGGAGGAAATCCAGCTGATCATCACCAAATGGCTGGAATTCCTGATCAACAAATGCGGACCGGTCTGCATCTTCTGCATGATCGTCCGGACTTTCTCCATCTACAGCTGGGATCAGATCACTCCGTTCCTGCACTATATAGGGATCACTTTTGTCGTGCTGATCCTGTACTGGTTTACGGTGTATCCTTTGCTGGTCGGGAGCATCTGCAAAGTGAATCCGATCAAGTTCTTTAAGAAGACCTTTGGTTTCGGCATGTTCGCACTGTCCGTGAATTCCTCTGCTGCCACGCTGCCACTGAACCGCCGGGCCTGCATCGAGGACCTGGGATGTTCTCCCACTGTTGCAGACTTTGTCCTGCCCATGGGAATGACGATCAACATGAACGGGACGGCCATCGAACATGTGATTGCGACCGCTTTTATTGCCACGGCGGCGGGCCTGCCGATTTCCACAGTGGCTTATATTACAATCATGGTGCTGGCCATTGGCTCGGCAGCCGGGACACCGGCCATTCCGAACGGCGGGACGGTCATGCTGTATGCCACCATGACGGGCGCGGGCTTTTCCACGGATCTGTGCATCATGATCTATATTGTCCTGATGACACTCAACCGTCCGATCGATATGACGGTCACCGCATTGAATGTGGTGGGGGATGCTGCCACGACATGCCTCGTATCGGCTTCTGAAGGAGAACTGGACCGGAAGGTGTTCAATGCCTGACGGAGGGACTGCCGGGAATCCTGTTTTTGCTCATATTATGAAATGAAACGGAGCTGCGAAAAATGATCGCTCATTTTTCACAGCTCCGTTCCTGACGTTTATGGGTCAAAGCCTCTGCGGCAGCATGGCCGCAAAGCTGGGTTCCTGTCAAAAAAGAAGGGTTTTTTAAAAGTTACGGTGTCAATAACTATGGGGACAGTATAAGCGCAGGCCGCAAATCGCGATCCGCAGACCGCTGCTGGCTGCTGACGGCTGAATGCGATCCGCGGCACCACAGCATCAAGGCACCATAGCATCAAAGCCTGAGCTTCGCGACCCGCGGTATACTGTACCCATAAGTGTGGACACTTTTCAAGAGTCACCCTCACCCTGAAATTTTGACAGAGAGATAATCTGCATCCGGATTTTTGGACAGCTTGTTCCTGGAACCCTGTTCACTGGAC
>Ga0256406_1005053_pt1 | contig 14453 bp, 8 predicted proteins | sample RumenRJG_03DNA_FD_185986 | JGI IMG/M metagenome (GOLD analysis project Ga0256406, IMG submission 185986) | Bovine rumen microbial communities from Lethbridge, Alberta, Canada - RJG_03 | ecosystem: Host-associated > Mammals > Digestive system > Stomach > Rumen | place: Canada: Alberta | collected...
GAGGGATGCAACAATTTGGTTTCCGTGACCATACCCAGCAGCGTCACATCAATTGGCGATGAAGCTTTCTATGGCTGTAGCGGCCTGACCTCCGTGACCATCCCCAGCAGCGTCACATCAATTGGCCATGAAGCTTTCTCTGGCTGCAGTGGCCTGACAGAACCAATTTATAGCTTAACCTCTTTTGCCTATATGCCAAGTTCCTATGAAGGTTCCTATGCGATTCCAGAAGGAATCACATCAATTAGCGGGAGTGCTTTCGAAGGCTGCAGTGGCCTAACTTCCATCGCCATACCCAACAGTGTGACGACAATTGGCGATGGTGCTTTCGCCGGCTGTAGCGGCTTGACTTCGGTGACCATTCCAAATTCTGTAACATCCATCAGTCTTTCTGCTTTTGAGGGTTGCAGCGGATTGGTCACAATAGTTGTTGATGAAAGTAATGTCATATATGATTCTCGCGAGAATTGTAATGCCATTATAGAAACTGCCTCGAACAGATTGGTGATAGGTTGTTCAAATACCATCATTCCCAATAGTATTACATCGATTGGCTCTTATGCTTTCAGAGGCTGTAGCGGTTTGAATAATATCACCATCCCCAACAGCGTCACATCCATTGGTGTGGGGGCTTTCGGAGGCTGCAGCGGATTGACCAATGTAATCATTCCTGAAGAAATAACAAAAATCAATCCGTTGGTTTTCGAGGGATGCAACAATTTGGTTTCCGTGACCATACCCAACAGCGTCACATCAATTGGCGATTATGCTTTCTGGGGCTGCTGCGCCTTAACATCCGTGATCATACCCAACAGCGTGACTAACATCGGCGGAAGTGCTTTCGCGGGATGTGAAAACTTATCATCCATAGAAATCCCCAACAGTGTGGTAAACATCGGCTCTGATGCTTTCAAAAATACTGCATGGTATGACAATCAGGAGGATGGTCTGGTCTATGCGGGTAATGTGGCATATGAATACAAAGGAGAGATGCCCGAAAACACAAGCATCACGATAAAGGATGGAACGGTCTCCATAGCCTATGGCGCCTTTATGAACTGTAGCGGCTTGACCACTTTAACCATTCCAAGCAGTGTCACATATATTAGCGGTAACATTTTGTCTGGATGCACAGGATTAACAGACGTTTATTGTTACGCTGAATCTGTTCCAGAGATAGATGACGATTACGGATTCGGTCATTCTGGAGGTGTCTATCTCCATGTGCCATCTTCCTCTATTGCAGAATATAAAAAAGCATGGGGACGAAAATTCAGCATTATTGGAGGTTTTGTTTATGAATGGGTTGACCTGATTGAAAATGGGGACTTAGAGAAAGAAAGTCAATTCCAATACTTCTATAGCAAGGAGATGTCGGTTGATGACGGGGCATTACTGAAGTCTCGTGTTGTGGACGGCGAAGGTAAAGATGGAACCAAAGGAATCGTGGTTCACAGTTCGGATATAGCTCTAAACCCTTGGGACAATCAGTTCTATATCATTCTTCCTTTTGCAATACCTGTTGGTACACCCATCTTTGTTGAGTTCGATTATAAAGCCAGCAACTCAGGTACAGTCCAAACCTCGGGACATGAAGTCATAGGAGTTGGAGTTAGTAATGGCATCGGAAGTGTAGAGATGGGCACGGAATGGAACCATTTCAAATTTGCAAGTGCAGTCACTTCTTATGTATATGCTAATGATATCAAGTGCATCGCATTTGATTTGAACTACATTCGACAGGCAACCGACTTCTACTTTGACAACATCTCATTCAAGATATTTAAGGAAGACTGGGAGGTTTTGAGCAACACAGGCGCTGAGATCAATCCGATGGAGAAGGAAATGGAAATCGCTTTCGAGGAGAGCATCACGGAAGAGTCTGACCTGACTAACTTAGTAGTTGAGAACGTATATGTAACCCTTGATACAAAGACTGATGGCTACGACGCAGAAAAGAAGTGCATCGTGCTCACCTCCACCGTGACAGCGGAACAAGTGGAAGGCATCTCCGACAAGGAGGTGGGTGAAGCAATGGTGAAAGAGAACTTCAACGGACTCATTCTCGAAGTTCCAGCAGGTACGGGTACAATCAGCATAGATGCTCAGACGAAGGGCAGTCGTTCCTTGAACGTGAAGGTCGGCAATGGCGAGGCACAGACATTCGTACAACCAGAACGCGGCAAGGTGGAGATACCATACACCGTCGCTGATGATTCTTACGTGTACATCTATGGTGCTGCAACTTCAGCCAGTGCGCAACGTCGTGCCATCAGCAGTGACACGGAAAACGGTGTGCTAATTTACGGTGTCAAGTGGGAAGGAGTGTCAACAGGCATTGATGCCGCCACGACTGCCAATAAGGGTACATATCAATTTTACACCATTGACGGAACACCAGCCAAGACATTGCAGAAGGGCGTGAACATCGTCCACTATTCTGATGGTACTTCCAAGAAGGTGTATATGAAGTGAGAAAAAGGTCAAAAAGCATAATCCTTTGACTCTCAAAGACGGGCACTCAGCACGAAATAACACGCGCTGAGTGCCCGTAATATTATGCGCTGGGTGCGTGAAATGTGAGGCGCACCGTGCCGACATTCGGCGGAGCCAAATGTTTGAAAAGTTTGCCGACATTCGGCGGAGCCAAATGTTTGAAAAGTTTGCCGACATTCGACGAAGCCAAATGTTTGAAAAGTTTGCCGACATTAGGCGGAGCCAAATGTTCAAAAGTGTGCCGACATTCGGCGAAGCCAAATGTTTGAAAAAGGGTAGTGTGCCTTTAAGAAAAAACAAGCCCGCCACCATGATGGTAGCGGGCTTGGAAGTATGTCAGTCTGTGAATGCTTATTTCTTTGGGAAGATGATCTGGTAGTTGCCGCTTAGGTGCATGAAGGCAAAGAGGCGGAGCAGGCCATCATAGTAAGCATCGAAGTAGCCGTCCTCGAATGGCTCGTGCTTGGCGTTCCAGAGGGCATCGACAAATTCCTTGCTCTTGTCGTGGCTGCACATCATGGATGCTGCTGCTGTGGTGGCAACAAGACCGATGGAATGGCGCAATTTGCGGAAACCGCCTGCACCCAATATCTCGTTCTCTTCTGGCAAGGTACCATCAGTGCGGTACTGGTCAACGAAGTCGTTTACACCCTGAGAATAGAAGAAGTTCTGAATCTTCTCGCCATACTGCTGCTGCCATTCGCGGTCAGCGCAACTCCACTCATAGTCGAGGGTAATGTTCATAGGCACACGCCATGAGTCGTAACGGAAGTTGTTGCTGCTGTTGCGACGACCTCCCCAACCTTGCATCTCACTGCCATCGAACTGGCACATGTCGGGATTGAGACCCGTCTTCTCGTTGATGGCTTTGTGGAGGAACTCACGTGACTTGGCTGCGCACTCATTCCAATAGTCGGCACGACCGTCGTCTGCCCACTTTGCCCATACTTCATAGAAGGCTGGGATATGATAGGATGGGTCGGTGTAAGTCTGACCGCCACCATCGGGCGTGAAGGTGATGAGTTTGGAATCAGGGTTGATCAGGAACATTCTCTGCTTCTGTGGAGCGGCATTCTGCTGTTGCTGACCGCCACCGAAGCCTCCAAAACCGAAACCTCCCCGAGGGGCTTCATATTCTTTGGGCATGGTGCAGTTGAGGATGCGCTGTGCCTCTGCCTTGTAGTTGATGCCCGTGTCGTCGCCCCAACGGTTGGAAGCAAAAATCAGTGCCGTGATGAAGTAGAGTTCACCGTCGGACGCGGCACCTGGAGAGTTCTGAGTGCCGTCTGTGCGGCAACTCCATGCAAAGTAACCCTCACGGATGCCATCTTGGTGCTGCATGTATTTCTTGCTCCAACGCCACAGGCGGTCGAAGATGTCTTTCTTGTCAAACTGCACGGCAATCATCAAGCCGTATGACATACCTTCGGTACGTGCATCGTGGTTCTTGATATCTGATACATAGGCCATCGAGTCGCCCACTTCAAAATAGACTTTGTTGGGGCCGTAAAAGCAATCGTTGAACACCTCCTGTAATTTGGCATCTACATCCTTTTTGGAATAGCCCATTTCAACGAATAGGTTACGGTACTTTTTTGTCTCAAATGCTCCCTTTTTCCATGGGGATGCAGCAAACGCCGCCTGTCCTGCCATCAGCAAGCATGCTGCCAGCATGACTTTCGTCAATGATTTCATCATGTTGTTAAGTTTGGGTTAGAATAATACAAAATTTGCAAATTTATAATAAATGACTACAAAATCCCACTTATAGTTTAAATTGACTTCATAATTATTCTTGATGTGTTAAAAACAAGAAGAAAAATTATGTTTTATTTGGTTAATAACTTATAAAAAGTGTAAATTTGTCGTTACAATCAACTTATATATTACTAAACTACCATTTTACCAACAATCTACATTTAACAGATGTTATGAATTCATCTAAAATTAAACTTTGGGCAATCGCTCTTTTTGTGATTTCAGCCTTGCAGGTTGCAGTCGTGAGTTGTTCCGACGACCCTGGGGTGGAAAACTATTACACACAATCCAGAGAATATGCTGCCGACTACTTGAAGAATCGGGAGCAATATTCTGAATACCTGAAAATTCTGGATCGCGCAAGAGGAGAGTACAATCTCCGTCTTGTTGACATGCTGGGCACATACGGTTCTTACACCGTCTTTGCACCGACCAATGAGGCTGTGGAGAAGTACCTGGCGGGACGCGGGCTTTCATCAGTGGAGGAGCTTTCAGTGGAAGACTGCGACACCATCGCTCTGAACTCCATCATTGAAGCGGCATACTTCACGACAGACATCAACGAGGGTCCTTATCCCAAGTCCAACATGCTGGAGCACATCCTCAGCGTCAAGTCCTATCAGGAATGGGATGCACAGAAGCAGGATTCAGTCTTGACACTCTATATCAATCAGGACTCGCAAGTGATTCATGCCGACGACTCCGTGTCAAATGGGGTGGTGCATACGGTGAGCACTGTGGTAGGTTCACCTAACGACCTAATTGGTGCTGTCATCCTGAAAGACGCAAACTGCACACTCTATGCCAAGGCTTTCCAAATGACGGGCATCATGGACACTTTGCAAGACCATTATGTGGACCCCACTTATGGATGGGCAAGCGACAAGGACCGCATCGACTCTTGCACATGGACCAACGACAAGATGTTGCTGATTACAGCCGATGGCAATGAGTATGACAACGTGGCATACCCTGCTAAGCGTTACTTCAACTATACCGTATTCTTGTGCCCGGACTCTATCTTGAAAGAAAAATATGGCATCGAGACGATGGACGATCTGCGCGCCAAAGCTCATGAACTCTACGACCCCGTCTTTCCTGAAGATGCTGGCATCACTGACGAGACAGACCGCCGCAATGCACTCAACCGATTCATATCCTACCATGTGATTGACCGCTATGGCGACTACTACAGTTTGACATGCATGAACAACGACCAGCTGCAGTACGAATTCAATCGTATGAAGTATGACATCTGCGACTGGTATGGCACTCTGATGCCACATTCCATGATGAAACTTTCTTTTCCTTCAGGCACTCAACCGGGTTTGTATGTCAATCGCCGTGGTGTCCGCCACCATGCAGACGAGCGCGGAGGCTATTACCGTGGTGCGAAAGTGGCAAGACCCAATGAATATACAGGAATCAACACTGCGCTGAACGGAATCTTCCATTACATCGACGATATCGTGGCATACGACCGCAATATGCAGGAAGTCGTCATGAACGACTGCATCCGTATGGACTGCACCACTTTGTCGCCTGACTTCATGACCAAACTCACCGATGGTGAGGTTGCACGTGGTCATGGAAATGGTGACAACAAGTATCCTGGCGGTTCGAACAACACTTCGGCAGCCAACAATCCTGGGCGTAATGTCGGTTTCAAGCCTGGTTATGCACGCAACTTCCAGATGAGCCCCCAAACCCACATGCACGTGCGCTGCCGTTCACTCTGGTATGGATGCTACGAAGCCGACGAGGTGCTCTTCAAGGGACGTTACGACTTCACGTTGACCCTGCCACCTGTACCAGCAGGAACTTATGAGATTCGCATGTTCACGAATGCGGGTTACTCAACACGAGGCATCATTCAAGTCTATATCGACGGCGAACCTCAAGGCATTCCATTCGATATGCGTAAAAACGGAAAAGAACTTTTCGGCTGGACATCCGACAGCGACTTGGGCGATGACGATGCCATTGCTGCATTCGACAAATCTATCCATAATCTTGGTTGGATGAAGGGTCCAAAGTGCTATCACCCACAACCACGAACCAGTTTCGATGCATCTTCGAGCAACCTCCGCAACGGTGACGCTAACGGACGACAAATCCGAAAGATTTTCGGAACCTTCACCACCGACGGCAAGACAGACCATTATCTGCGCATCCAGCAGAAGATGGAGTCGGACAACAACGAACTTCCATTCGACTTCATTGAACTTTGTCCAAGTTCCGTCTATAACAACGAATATTTCCCAGAACCAGTCTGGTAAATCAACACCTATTCAAATTTCAGCCTCCCTCATGTCACACCAATAGGACAAGAGGGAGGCTGACTTGTTTCTCTCAAACTTTAACAACAAAACTAATTGTCATAACACAAGGTTCGGATGTTTTTCAACAACGAATTTCACTTATTATTCCATGCGGCGAGAAGAAGCGTTGCACGAAGCACCTTCGGTGCGACGAATGACACGAATGAGACTTCCTCGGCAAGCCTATTTCCACGAATATTAATATGTGTCAGGATTCGCTATGCTGCCGTTTTTTAGGAAACTAATTATTCAAATTTGTTTCACGATAAAATTCATTGTATTTCAGTGTAAGACAAATAGACGAGAGAGAATAGCAATATCAGACTAATCATCATAAGAAAGGTGGGCAGTTACGGATTGCAACTGCCCACCTGAATGATTGTATTGTCATTAGCCTCCGAAATTGTCGAAGCGAATCATGTCGTCTTCTACACCGAGAGAGTGGAGAAGGTCGAGCACGGTCTTTGCCATCATTGGAGGACCGCAAAGATAATACTCACAATCTTCTGGATTCTCATGCTGCTTGAGATAGGTGTCACCCATCACTGGAGCAACGAATCCTGGAGTGTATGCAATTCCTGCTTCGTCTGCCTTCGGATCTGGACGGTCGAGGGCAAGGTGGAAGTGGAAGTTGGGAAACTCCTTGTCAAGAGCGAGGAAGTCGTCGAGGAATGGAATCTCCTCCAACGCGCGTGCGCCATAGAAGTAGTGCATCTCGCGCTGACGGTCTTCAGGAGCAATGCCGTTGCCCTTGAGCATGTGCATGATTTGTGCACGGAGCGGAGCCATACCGGCACCACCACCGACCCAAATCATCTCACGGCCAGTGCCGTACTGCGGACGGAACTCTCCGTAAGGACCTGACATAATGACCTTGTCGCCAGGCTTCAGAGAGAAGATGTAAGATGATGCGATACCTGGGTTCACATCCATGAAGCCTGGACCTTGGTCCTTCGGCTTGAACGGAGGTGTGGCGATGCGGACGTTGAGCGTGATGATGTCGCCCTCGTCGGGATAGTTCGCCATGGAGTAGGCACGGATGGTCGGAGTTTCATTGACGCACTTGAGCGGGAAGAGTCCGAACTTCTCCCATGCAGGGAGGTAGGTGTCGCCAATGAGGCTCTTGTCGATGTCCTTGTCGTAGTCGATGAAGAATGCAGGAATCTTGATTTGTGCATAGGAACCTGGCTCGAAGTCCATGTGTTCGCCGGGAGGCAAAGCCACTTTGTACTCCTTGATGAAGGTTGCCACGTTGCGGTTGCCAATCACGGTGCATTCCCATTCCTTGACACCCATCACTGAATCTGGCACCTTGATGGAGAGGTCGCCCTTCACCTTGCACTGGCAACCCAGACGGTAGCCTTCCTTGATCTGCTTGCGTGTGAAGTGTCCTTTCTCTGAGTCGAGAATCTCACCGCCACCAGATACTACCTGGCACTTGCACTGTCCGCAAGAGCCCTTACCGCCACAGGCGGAAGGGAGGTAAACATCATGAGCCGCGAGTGTGGAGAGCAGGCTTGAACCTTGTTCCACTTCGAGTTTATCCTTTCCGTTGATGGTAATGGTCACATTACCGCTGGGAGAAAGGTACTTCTTAGCAACGAGGAGGATGATGACGAGCACAAGCACAATCACCAAAAACACTCCTATACTATATAATATAAATGTCATATCCATAATTGCTATGTCCTTTCTTTTTTAGATTTTGAGACCAGAGAAACACATGAATGCCATTGCCATCAAGCCTACGGTGATGAATGTGATGCCGAGACCCTGAAGGGGCTTGGGCACATCAGAGTAAGCCATTTTCTCACGAATAGCAGCAAGACCCACAATAGCGAGTGTCCAACCGATACCTGAACCAAGTGCATAAGCAATGCAGTCACCTACACCAGAGATGGCTTGAGTGGATGTGGCTGGGTCGAGTTGGATGCGCTGCTGCATGAAGAGCGATGCACCCATGATGGCACAGTTCACAGCAATCAGTGGCAAGAAGATACCAAGTGCGGCATAGAGAGAAGGGGAGAAGCGCTCCACAATCATCTCGACCAACTGCACGATACCTGCAATGACTGCGATGAAAAGGATGAATGCCAGGAAGGTGAGGTCAACGCCTTCGGCTAATGCACCGTTGGCGAGTACCTTCGTCTGAAGCAAGTAATCGACGGGAACTGTGATGAGGAGCACGAAAGTGACCGCAATACCTAGTCCGAACGATGTCTTGACTGTCTTGGATACGGCGAGATAAGAACACATACCCAAGAAGAAAGCGAAAATCATGTTGTCCACAAAGATAGAGCGGACGAACAAACTAATGAAATGTTCCATAATTCTTTTCTTTTAATTGTTGAGGTATGTTACTTATGACTCTAAATCTTTATTGTACGCGCGATGTGCCCAGATGACACATGCCACGATGATGAGTGCCATGGCTGGCATGGTCATCATACCGTTGTTCATGTAAAGACCACCATTTTCAACGTAAGCGCTGTCAGGAATAATCTGGAAGCCAAACAGCGTGCCGAAACCGAGGATTTCACGGATGAAACCAACGATGACAAGCACAATGGCATAGCCGAGACCATTACCGATTCCATCGAGGAAACTCTCCCATGGACCGTTTTGCATGGCAAATGCCTCAAGACGTCCCATCAGAATACAGTTGGTAATGATCAGTCCGACATAGACACTCAGTTGAACGCTCACATCATAGACGTATGCCTTGAGGATGTTGCTCACAATCGTAACGAGTGCAGCCACAACCACCAACTGCACGATGATGCGGATGCGGTTGGGGATGGTCTTGCGGATCAGGGAAATAATCACGTTTGAGAATGCTGTGATGACAGTCACAGAGAGTCCCATCACGATGGCTGGCTTCAACTGTGAAGTGACAGCGAGTGCCGAGCAAATGCCGAGGACCTGAACTGCGATTGGGTTGTTCAAGTTGAGCGGACCCATGAAGACTTCGCCATTCTCTTTAGAAAATAAACTCATATTCTTTGTCCTCCTTAATTTTTGAATGCTTCAATCGCACCCTGATTGTCTGCAAGGCACTTTTGAATCATGTCGTTAACACCATTTGAAGTAAGGGTGGCACCTGTCACAGCATCTACGTAGTTGTCTGCTGACAGCGTGGCTGGAGCCTTGCCCTGCTTATAGACACCAAGGACAACCTTGCCGTCCTGATAAATCTTCTTGCCTTTGAACTCATCCTGGAACCACTGCTCCTTGATGCGGGCACCCAAGCCGGCTGTTTCAGATTCGTGGTTGAAGAATGTGCCATATACGGTCTCACCGTCTTTGTTGATGGAAATCCATCCCCAGAGTGGTCCCCAAAGTCCAGCACCCTTCACGGCAACGATGAGTTTTTCCTCACCATCCACATTGGCTGTGAGGGTAGGGCTGTCGAGTTCACCGCTGGTGATGACCTCGCTGTACTTAGCTTCCGCCTCAGCATCGGCGAGGTCGCGGATGTTCAGAGAAGAAAGAATCTGTTTTTTTGTGTCAAGTGCCACATTAGCGTCCTGCTTGGGTTTCAGTGCCGAAGCAACGAAAGCAAGGAGGAATGCTACGATGATGACCATGACAGATGCATAAATAATGGTATATGCATTACCGTTTGTGTTCAGTTTTGCCATTTTCAGTGTCCTCCTTTACTTTTTGGCACGCTTAGCGCGCTTGTTGATATTAGCCTGTACGAAGAAGTAGTCAATCAGCGGAGCAAACAGGTTCATCAGCAGGATCGCGAGCATCATACCCTCTGGGAAACCAGGGTTGAGCACACGAATGATGATAGCCATAGCACCGATGAGGAAACCAAAGATCCACTTGCCGCCTTCTGTGCGAGGGCTGGTCACAGGATCTGTTGCCATGAACACGGCACCGAAACAGAAACCGCCGACAGTGAGTTGCTCCCACCATTCGAAGTTCTGTGCACCGTCATAGCGAAGGAAGTATGCCATCAATGCACCACCTGCAAAAGTGGAAAGGATGATTTTCCAACTGGCGATGTTTGCCCAAATAAGGATGACCGCACCAATCAAGATGGCGATGACGGAAGTTTCACCGATGGAACCTGGGATTGTACCGATAATTGTTTCCATAGGAGAAGCAGTGACTGGCTCACCTGCTGCCAACTGACCAAGTGGAGTGGCTGCAGAAACGGCATCAACAGCAGGAGCACCGTTGATACAATCGATGTAGTTGCCATTCACCCATACCTTATCACCTGACATCATGGATGGATAGGCAAAGAAAAGGAAGGCGCGAGTGACGAGGGCTGGGTTGAAGATGTTCATACCCGTGCCACCAAACACTTCCTTGGCAAAAATAACGGCAAATGCGGTTGCAACTGCAATAATCCAAAGTGGACAGTTCACAGGAACAATGAGCGGAATGAGGATACCTGTCACGAAGAAACCTTCATGAACCTCTTCCTTCTTCCACTGAGCCACAGCAATCTCAATGCCGAGACCGACAGCGTAACTCACCACAATCTTAGGCAGCATCACAGCAAGACCATACAGGAAGTTGCCCCATACATCAGCACAGGGACATGCATCGGGTGTGCAACCACCAGTCACAAGAGCGTGCTGATAGCCAATGTTATACATTCCGAAGAGTATAGCAGGAATCAGCGCAATTACCACAAAGAAAATAGAACGCTTAGAGTCGATGGCGTCGTGAATCTGAGCGCCACGCACCTTTGCAGTCTCGTTTGGTACAAAGAAGAAAGTCTCCGCTGCATCAAAGAGAGAGCCGAAAGCGCTGAGCTTACCTCCTTCAGAGAAGGTAGGCTTTAAGTTGTCAAGAATTTTCTTAAGTCCCATATTGCTTATTCGTTTTCTTTACGCAGCATGTCGAGACCCTCTCGAACAATGCGCTGAAGTTCAACTTTAGAACTATCGACGAACTCTGCCACAGCAAAGTCCTCTGGCGCCACCTCATAGATGCCAAGTGCTTCCATGCGGTCGATGTCACCGGCGATGATAGCCTTCACCAACTGCTCTGGGTAGATGTCCATAGGAAAGACGGACTCGTATTCGCCGCTGAAAATCATGTGGCGGTGTCCGCCTTTCACACGTGCGTCAAGCACATACTCCTTATTTTTCGGCAGCAACCAAGAGAAGTAGGAACGGCTGACAGAGAAATTCTTGAAACGAGGTGCAATCCAACCGAAGAGTTCGTTGGCCTCGTCACCCTCAGGAATAGCAGTCACCTCGGTGGAATGCGCAAGAAGGAATGCTTCTTCGCTTGTCTGCATACCTGTGAGCGGGTTACCGTCGATGAGACGAACCTTCTGTTCCGTCTTCACATTACCACTCACAATGTCGCCGATCTTAGCGCCAACAAGTACCTGCTTGTATTGAGGTTCCTTGATTTCAGAACCAGCCACAGCGATGGTGCGAGTCAGATTCACCTTGCCTTCGTTGAAAAGTCTGCCGATGAAAACGACTTCTTCTGCACCAATAGTCCAAACCACTTCGCCTTTGTTCACAGGATCCACATGATTGATTTGAACACCCACGTTACCTGCTGGACATTTGCCGCTAAACACGGTTATTTCCGCATCCTTTGTGTTGGCAAGCGCACTGCCGGGCTTAACACCCAGATGAACCTTAGCCAACTTGGCAAGTGCAGAGATACCAGTCTGGAAATCTGCTTCATTACCTTTCATCACAACGTCGATGTCTGCAGCGAGCGGCATGTCTGCAATAGCAGACACGAAAATGCCTTTAGGCGTATCGTTGGGGTCGGCAACGACAGCATAAGGGCGCTGGAGGAAGAAACCGAAAAGTCCACTTTCAAGAAGAGCCTCTTTCACTTGCTCGCCTGTCAATGACTTCACATCCTTCTTCCCAAAGTCCACGTACGCTTGCTGCGTAGCGGCCTCCACCTGAACGCTCAGAACTTTACGACGGTCGCCTCTCTCCACGAGTTTGACCACACCCGCTACAGGAGAGACGAATTTTACTTCTGGATGCATCTTGTTGACAAACAATGCATCACCAGCCTTCACCTCATCCCCTTCTTTAACTACAACTTTCGGCTTCATGCCCCAAAATGCATCTGGTACAAGTCCATAGACCTTCGATGCAGGCGCAGCAGAAACCTGAGCAGCAGCCTTACCTTTGAGGTTGATGTTCAAGCCTTTCGTAATTTTAATTACATTCGCCATAATTTGTTAATATTAACTATAAATTGTTTTCTCTCTTACAGTATTGGACTCCCTCCATTCATGACAAAGGTCGTCTGTCTCCATTCTTTTTACGCTTACCTATGTAAAAAAAGACCAACAGGAACTCCGTTGATTCTAAAAACGGCACAAAGGTAGCACTTTTTAATGGATTGCCGAAATTTCCGAAGACATATTTAATAAAAAAGATAAAAAAACAACTCTGCCAAGAACAGATCCACCATTATGAAATCAAAGGAGCGTCACTCGTAGTCAACATACCATTTACAAAGCAAGGAATCATTGATGCACTCTTCATAAAGGATTGGGGAAACAGCCCTACAGTAATTTAACTTTTTTTCACTCTTCCATGGAGAGATAATAAGTTGACCGATGAAATCGTTTTATTAACATAGTTATCAACAGTTTTAGTTCATTAAGTGTTAATAACTTTCATGTCTTGTGTTTGTTATTGTCAAATATTCTTTCTAAATTTGCAAGCCGATAAAGTGAGAAAGCGCCGTTCAAGAACGGATAACACATTTTCTCCTAAACCAATAAAATGCCAGAACAAAGATCCACATCTACAACTCGCAGAAAGACCTTCCGTAGTAGTGAGCAAGACCCACTTGCACAGTTAGGTAGATTACAGCCTCAAGCCGTAGAGTTTGAGAAAGCTGTGATTGGTGCTTGTATCATAGAACAGGATGCTTTTGGCACGGTGTCAGACTTTCTGAAGCCTCAATCCTTTTATGAGTCTAAGCACCAAGTCATCTTCCAGGCTATCCAATCATTGGCAGCGGCAAATTCGCCCATTGATGTGCTGACGGTGGTTGAGCAGTTGCAAAAAAATGGAGAACTGGAAAATGCGGGTGGGGCAGCCTACATCGCAGAACTCTCACGTTCCATGCTGTCTGCTGCCCATTTGGAGTATCATGCACGCGTGGTGGCACAAAAGGCATTGGCACGTGATCTCATATCTTATACCAGCCATATTCAAAAGCAGGCATTTGACGAGACACAAGACGTTGAACAACTGATGCAGGAAGCGGAAGGACAATTGTTCGAACTGTCTAAATCAAATCTAAAGAAAGATTTCACACAAATTGACCCTGTCATCAACGAAGCATACGACTTGCTGAGAAAGGCAGCGGCTCGAACTGACGGACTTTCAGGCTTGGCATCTGGCTTTGACAAGTTAGACGCCATGACTTCTGGGTGGCAAAATTCTGACCTTATCATCATTGCAGCACGTCCTGCAATGGGAAAGACAGCCTTTGTCTTGTCAATGGCACGTAACATGGCAGTGGACCGTCAAGTACCCATCGCCATGTTCTCACTCGAAATGTCCAATGTGCAATTGGTAAACCGCCTATTGGTGAATGTTTGTGAGATTTCAGGTGAGAAAATCAAAAGCGGACAATTGGCAAAATATGAATGGTCACAACTCGATTTCAAAATAGGAAGCCTCTATGGTGCTCCTTTCTATGTGGACGACACTCCTTCGCTCTCTGTTTTTGAACTGCGCACAAAGGCTCGCCGATTGGTACGTGATTACGGCGTGAAGATGATTATTATTGACTACCTTCAGTTAATGAATGCCTCAGGTATGTCCTATGGTTCCCGACAAGAGGAGGTTTCCACCATTTCCCGTTCTCTCAAGGGATTGGCAAAGGAACTCAACATCCCCATCATCGCGC
>Ga0256406_1005054_pt1 | contig 14451 bp, 13 predicted proteins | sample RumenRJG_03DNA_FD_185986 | JGI IMG/M metagenome (GOLD analysis project Ga0256406, IMG submission 185986) | Bovine rumen microbial communities from Lethbridge, Alberta, Canada - RJG_03 | ecosystem: Host-associated > Mammals > Digestive system > Stomach > Rumen | place: Canada: Alberta | collected...
ATGTCCCAGCAGCTTGCTTACGGTGTAAAGGTCAGCACCTAATGTAAGAAGCATCGTGGCGTATGTGTGCCGGGAAACATGGAAGGAGACGTTCTTTCCTGTAATGCCAGCCGATTCAGCCCAAGGTTTCAGATATTCTTGTATTTTGGACACATCGAGTTTCTGAAAGACCTTGTCGTTCCGTTTCTCGGGTTCTGCAGGTCTTGGCGGCATCCATCTGCGAGCCTGGAGTGGCAGAGGTACATACACAAGCCTTTCGGTCTTTATCATGCGTGTGCCGACTCTCCATACATCGTTATCAATGGTTATATCAGACCATTTCAGGGCGAGCACATCACTACGGCGTAGTCCACAGTTACATGCAAAGAGGAAAGCGTTCTTGACGATTTCGCATTTACAGGGAGTCTGAATGAGCATCTTCAGCTCGTCAATGGTCAGGTATTCGCGGACTTGTTCCCTGGGCAGGAACTTCTCTGTCGGCGTAAGCTTGCTGACAGGATTGGATTGTATCTGCCCTTCGCGAATAGCCGTGTTCAATGCGGTGCTTAGTTCGCTGACGATGTTAAAACCAGACTTGGAACTTATTGGATTACCGAACTTCGTCTTATAGTCATTCTTCAGGAAGTTGATAAAGTCGAGACAGAACTGTTTGTCAACATCAGTCAAAGGAAGGTCATCATGGAAAAGCCCAAGTAACTTTCTGAGGCGTTTTATGATAGAGAGATTACGAACACCTCGGTTTTTCTGGATTTCACGATACTTGTCAATCCAATTAAATAAGGTGAGCTGTGGCGCTTCCGCCTCTTGACTCTGGACATACTTGCATGCTGGCAGTTCCTTTTTCAGTTGCCGATTCCTCTTGCGGCATATCACTTCTGCCTTTTTGAGAGTCGCATCGTTCTTCTTTATCGACTTCTGGTCGGTTTCGGGAATCAACACCAAATCGGACAAACGTTCATAAGTGCGCTTGCCTTCAATATAGATTTCCAGATAAATGACCTGATGTCCGTCTTTGCGGCTTCTCAGACATAATTTAACTGGCTCTTTACTGTATTTCTTTTCTTTGCTCATACTCATTTCGAATGAAACCAATCAGAAATCGAGTGCAAAGGTAACAAAAATATTTCAAATGTCGCAAATATGAGTAACAAAAAGTGGTAATTATAAGGATTTTTAAGGAAACGAAAGGAATTTGTCATATTCACTTAACATACTTATTATCAAGATATTTGTTTCACTTATTATCTTTTTAATTCTCTTGATTTTCTTATTTTGGGTATTAGGCTTCCCCTACTGCTAAAAATGTGGCATGGGCAAGCCCATTGCCCGAACATTGTCAAAGGACTTGATTTTCCTTCAGTCGGAGATATTCTTCGTGGGTGATGGCGTTCTTCTTCCACTCTTCTCGTTCACGTTCTCTTTCCCTTTGTTCCCTTTCTTCATAAGCACGACTCCTGTCACGCAGAAAATCGCGTAGGCTGAGTATGATGATAGAAGGGTCAAAGGTGTTGTAGAAATGACGATAGCGAGCAGAGCAGAAATAGAAGAAGAACAGTTGCACCTCATCCACGTTTAGGTAGCCAAAGTTTGTTACAATGATCCGTGCCAGTTTCTCCAACTGATAAGAATCTGGCAGTTCTTTCAATCCGAAGAAGAGACAAGCGTCTGTTATTTCAGGAACAAGCCACGCCTCGGCAGCCCCTCTTCCATAGCATGAAGTTAGCATCGCCAATGTTGGGGAATCTCCGAAATAGCAAGCCTTTGGTGCGTAGCATATTTCGGTCTGCCTATCAGGGCTATAAGCAACAAGGAATTCATTTATCGACGGGTAGTTCTTCTGTAATGCCACTATTGCTGGTGGCATGGCTTTCGCCAATGAACTTTGTGACGACCATTGTTGCGTTGCGGTAGGCAAGTTCCCTTCTGCCTTCATTTGATTGATTACCGTGCTGATTGTTGCTTCCATTGCTTGTGTTTAATTGGTTAATAGGTTCTGTTTCCCATGTTCGGCATGTCAAGAAATTAGCAAAGTCTTTGCGGTATTTCTTTTCTGGTCGTGACTGCACATACAAAGGCACATAGTTGAAGATGTTTCTCTTTTCGTCGGCAGAAAGTTCGTCCCAACGCTTCCGCAAGGCTTCTACGTCACCAACGAATTTACCATATATGTTCCAGATTTCATCGAATGGATATACCTCACCCTCTACCACAACGTCCTCATTGATGATGTGTGTATTAGCACCATCATCAATGTCTGGCTTAGGCTTAGGATTTCTATTTGGATTAGGAAGGGATGCGTCCGTATGCGGTGGTATGCGTTCGTTTACGTTCGCTTGCGATGGGATGCCAGAACTTACGGTCGCTGACGCGGAATGAGTGGCGAAACGTTTCTTAGCGTTAGCACTGTTTTTCTCGCATTTTGCCTTGTACGCTTCGTGGCTACGGTCTATCTGGGTACGGATTACCGTGAAGAGAGACATCATCGGCCCATTGAAATCGGGTAACTTGTTCTCATCCACGTACGCAAAGAGAGCCTTGATGAGTTTGCCGGCATCTTCATCCGACAAATAATCGATGGCTGCTCGATGCTCAGTGAAGAGCAAAATGGTGTTAGCCTCTGTCTTCATTGCCTTCTCCTTTCTGTTCTTCTTTCTGTTCTTCTTTCTGTTCTCCTTTTTGTTGTCCTTCTTGTTGTCCTTCACCATTTAGCTTCTTCAGCACATCGCTGTACTTATACATCACACGACGTGGTCCTACTTTATTAGGACAGAGAATACTCAACTTATTCCATCGCCATAGCGTAGAATAGTCTACATGTAGCATTTTAGCCGCTTCTTCACGAGTAAGGAAGCGTTCTTCATCACATACACCAGGACGAACATCATTGCTGACGCATTCCTCTACTTTGCTGGCAGCAAGGTTGCTTGCCATTCTCTCTAAAAGAGCGTCCAAATCGGCTCTGCTCATTACAACCAATTGATTGCCTAAAATTGAATTTTCCATTATCGTTTGTTTATTATTTGGTTTTGTCCTTAATGTCAAACTGACACTTTCTTCCATAAGTGCACATTTTTTTAGATTGTCTGGAGATAGTGTAAGATGCTACTCCGATTTTCACTGCAAAGTTACGCGCTGTTACAAGATTGAACGAAGAAATTGTTTGGCAAGTGGCGTATTTTCACCCTTCTTAATTTTTGAGTATGAAATTGCAGGAATTATCATACTCGAAACGTGTATAAGGTGGTATTTTCGTCCTTTCTCTCGAAACGCATTGCAAAGTTATAGGACATCAGCCCATCGGTAATAGCAAACGATTCTAAACCTATCGTTTTCAGATACCTATTTTTAGAATTGGTTCTAATGAGTATGGCAATTAGTACCAACATTTCATTTTTAAGTATAAAAACGGCTCATGAACATAACTTTTACACAAAAAAACATAAAAATGAGCCATAAAATGACAAATAGCATGTATAACCAAAGGTTATTCGAGAAAATTTGTTTAACTTTGTAGCCAATAGAAGACAATCAAAGATTCAACAAAGAATGATTAATATACGAAAACTCGAAGCCGAACTTTGGGAGTCGGCAGATCTTCTGAGACAAGGTAGTAAGCTGACGAGTAGCCAGTATTGCATGCCTGTATTGGCTTTGCTATTCCTTCGCTATGCATACAGCCGATACAAGATGGTGGAGGCTGAGATATTGCAGAATCGCCCCAGTCGTGGTGGACGTGTGATGCCAGTTGAGCCTAGCGATTTCGCTGCCAAGAGTGCGCTCTATCTGCCTCGTGAGGCTCAGTTCGACTATCTGGTCAACCTTCCAGACAATATCATCGATGCTCACTTAAAAACTAAAGATGGACAGGACATTAACTCACTTGGCGAAGCCGTCAACAATGCCATGCAACTGGTGGAAGACCAGAGTGAGCAGTTGACTGGTGTGCTTCCCAAGACCTACACCATGTTCGCCGATGACCTCCTGCGTGAGTTGCTTCGTATCTTTAATAATAAGACCATCGACGAGGTTGGAGGCGACATCATTGGCCGCATCTACGAATATTTCCTTTCCAAGTTTGCCAAGGCTGTAGCCAGTGACGATGGAGTGTTCTTTACTCCCAAGTCATTGGTGAAGATGCTGGTGAATGTACTGGAGCCTACACAAGGCGTGATGCTCGACCCTGCTTGTGGTTCGGGTGGCATGTTTGTGCAGACGGGTGACTTTGTGAATCAGGCAGGGTTGAATGCTAACACCAATATGACCTTCTACGGACAGGAGAAGGTGGAGTATAACGCCCAGCTCTGTCTGATGAATATGGCAGTGCATGGTTTGAACGGTCGAATTATCTCAGGCGACGAAGCCAATTCCTTCTATCATGATGCCCACAATCTTGCTGGCAAATGCGACTATGTGATGGCCAATCCGCCATTCAATGTTGACAAGGTGAAAGCAGAGTCGGCATCTGCAGCTGGACGTTTACCCTTCGGCTTGCCGGGCGTGAATCAGAAGACCAAAGAAATAGGCAACGCCAACTACCTTTGGATAAGCTATTTCTACGCTTACCTAAACGACCACGGGCGTGCTGGTTTCGTGATGGCAAGTTCGGCTACTGACAGTGCCAACAAAGATCGCGACATTCGTGAGAAGTTGGTGCGAACGGGCGATGTTGATGTAATGGTAAGCGTGGGTAACAACTTCTTCTACACGCTCTCTTTGCCTTGCTCGTTGTGGTTCTTTGACCGCAACAAGAACGCTGAGATTCGTGACAAAGTGCTCTTTATCGATGCCCGTAACTACTACACTGTTGTAGACCGTACACTGAATGAGTGGACGGAATGGCAGTTGCGTAACCTACAAGCCATTGTGCATCTGTATCGGGGAGAGAAAGGAAAATACCTATCGTTAATCAGAGATTATGTCGAGATACTTGATAATGTATCTGCCCCATTGACGCAAGAAAGACTTGAAGAAGTTATTAAGAATGGCGAAAAAGGGTTTTCCGCAAGATTTGCCGCTTGCTTAGAATACGAGAAGAAACAAGCAAAAGAAGCAATTGCTGATGCACCGCGTAAGGATAAGAAGAAGATAGAAGCAGAATGGAAAGAAACCATAGAGCATTGGGAAGATCTTCTTGAAACGGCTCACCAGTTTGAATGGCTCACTGAGAAGTTTGGCGATGGCCAGTACCAGGATGTACTTGGTCTTTGCAAGATAGCCACCATTCAGGAGATTGAAGAGAAGAACTACTCGCTCACCCCTGGTGCATACGTTGGTGTTGCCGAGCAGGAAGATGATGGAGTGGATTTCCATAAGCGCATGACGGAGATTCATGAAGAACTGGCGCAGCTGAATAAGGAAGCCAACACACTGATGGACGAAATACAAAAAGCATGGGAGGAACTGAAATGACAAACGAAGTAATTCACATAAACGAGAATGAGTATAAGGAAATACTGCTACAGACCGTAGCAGTTATTGAAACAGCACGTTCTAACATAGCACGTCATGTAGCCGCAACTGCCAGTAATACATATTGGGAGATTGGCAAGATTCTTTATGACAGAAAGTTGGAAAGCAAGCATGGTAGTGGGGTTGTAAAAAGACTCTCAGTAGATTTGAAGGAGCGATATCCTAAAATGGGAATGTCTCCACGTCAATTGTGGAATATGAAGTCCTTCTATTCTCGATATAAGGATAGCGACACAAAACTGCTACGGAGCGTAGCACTTTTGCCATGGTCTCAAAACTTGTTGATTCTCAGCAAAGATTTGAGCGATGAAGATTCTTTGTATTATGCTCATGAAAGTATCTCCAAAGGATGGAATCGTGATGTCCTGTTGAATGCCATCAAATTAAAGATGCATGAAACACACCCACATCCTGTTGTCCTGTCAGATAACAACTTCGCAACCACGCTACCTCTTCACCAGGCACAATATGCTAACGAGGTCTTCAGTAGCACCTTGAATTTGGGTTTCTTAGGTGTCACCGAGCCCATTCTTGAGCTGGAGCTGGAACAAAGACTTGTCGATAAAATCAAATTATTCCTTTTGGAACTTGGCAAAGGCTTTACTTTCATAGGTAATCAGCATGTTTTGGAGTATAACGGCAAGGAAAGTCGTGTGGATATGCTCTTCTTCCATCGTGGTTTGCGCTGTCTTGTGGCCATAGACTTAAAGATTGGGAAGTTTGTTCCAGAATATGCTGGTAAGATGAACTATTACCTTTCTATTCTTGACCGCACGGAGAGACAGGAAGGAGAGAATCCGTCTATAGGCATCATCTTATGTGCAGAGAAAGATCATGTGGATGTAGAATTGGCTCTTGAAGGAATGTCTAAGCCTATTGGCGTGGCAGACTATCAACTGATTATTCCCAAAGAGGAATTGGAGAAAACAATTACGGCAGAAATTCAGTCTTTTCAAGAAGAACGAGTTTCCACAAAACAGCAAAAAGAAGACGAGGAATGAGTGAGTGGAAAAAAATAAAATTAGGAGAACTCTATGAAGTTCACAACGGGTTATCCAAAGGAAGGCAATTCTTTGGAAGTGGATACCCATTCCTGACTTTTTCTACAGTATTCAATAACTGGTTCCTTCCTAAAGAACTTGATTCCTTGGTGCAGTCCTCAGAGAAAGAACGCGAAGCTTGTTCTATTAGGAAGGGTGATGTTTTTATAACTCGAACCAGTGAGACTATGGGTGAACTTGGCATGAGTTCTGTGGCTCTTTGTGATTATCCCGAAGCTACTTACAATGGATTCACTAAGCGGCTTCGTCCTATAACTGATGATGTTATTCCCAAATACATTGGATATTACTTGCGCTCTCCAAAGTTTAGAGGAAAGTTCATGGCATTCTCAACAATGACCACACGCGCCAGTCTTGCTAATGCTGATTTGTTGGGAATGGAAGTTGAGTTGCCTAGCAAAGAAGAACAGCATCGTATTGCCTCCTTCCTTTCCCGCTACGATTCAATAATAGAGAACTATCAGAAGCAGATAAAGCTATTGGAGGAGGCTGCGCAAAGGCTCTATAAAGAATGGTTCGTTGACCTCCATTTCCCCGGACACGAAAACACCAAAATCGTGGATGGTGTGCCAGAGGGGTGGACTTCTTCAAAGTTGGGACTGTTGGCAGAATTCAAGCGAGGAAAGACAATAACCAAGAAAGAAATAATTGCAGGTTTAACACCAGTTGTAGCTGGTGGGCTCGAACCTGCATATTATTGCAACAAATCAAATACTGCGAAAAGAGTGATAACGATAAGCGGCTCTGGGGCTAATGCAGGTTTTACAAGGATGTATTTTGAGAAAGTTTGGGCATCAGATTGTTCGTTTGTTGACATATCAACAACTCCATTTTTGCATTTTGTATATTGTTATCTAAAAGACAATAAGACAACAATAGATAATATGCAGAAAGGAGCGGCACAACCTCATGTATATGCTAAAGACATCAACGCTTTGGAAATATGTATTCCAAATAAAAACGTGCTCAAATCATTTGAGAATAATGCCTCTAAATATTTTGACACTATAGAATCTTTTCAATTCCAAATTCGTCATCTTACCGAAGCCCGCGACCGCTTGCTTCCAAAGCTGATGAGTGGAGAAATAGAATTTGGCCATTAAAACAACATCAGATTATGAGTGATTTGAAAGACAAAACATATTATAAGTTCCAAAGACTTGATAAGTTTGATCGTTTCATTGAGATTGTTGCCAATAAAAGACTTTATGGGGCTGTGTATAAAGAATTAAATGATCCAATGGAAGGTAAGTTTAATCGTCAAGGTTTGGATAGGAAAGATTTTGAGGATATATATGGGCAACTTAAAGCTACAAGAATCTGCTCTTTAATGACCAAGCAAGAGAGTCAAGATTTTCCTGATAATTTCTTAATGTGGTCACACTATGCAGACAGCCACAAAGGGTGCTGTTTTGAAATACAAACAACAGGAAGAAATAACAATGGATGGGAATTGATAGAAGTTGATTATAACCAAACACTCCCCATGGTTAGCGGTCATATTGACAATAAGATTAAAAAGATATTATCTGTTAAAGACCCCATTTGGGAGGATGAACATGAAGTTAGAGCAATTAGAATATACTCTAAAGATAAGTTTAGTTCACAATCTGCATATTATCATGTAAATATTAAAGCCATTTACTTTGGAGATAGAGTAACAAAAGAAAAGTGTGATTTCTATAAGAAACTCATTTCCAAAATTGATAATAAAATTAACCTTTATAGAATTGTTGAAGAAAGAAATAATACAGCTTTTTTTCCTAGGCTAACATATAAAGAATTGTAATTATGGCAAAGGATTATAGCGAAGATCAACTGATACAGCGGAGTGTAGCCGAGTTGATGGAGAAGGAACTGGGCTGGACGAGTGTGTACGCTTTCGACAAGGAAGTGTTGGGAACCAATGGTACGTTGGGACGTAACTCGTACCATGAGGTGCTGATTGTGCGGCACTTCTCAAAAGCTCTGAAGACGCTGAATCCTTGGCTAAATGAAAAGCAGCTGCAGGAGTGCGTGGAGCGCATGACGGAACGCATGAGTTCGCAGACGCTGATGCAGATTAACGAACAGAAGTATCAGTACATCAAAGACGGTGTGCCCGTAACTCACGTAAAGCCTAATGGCGAGACGGAAGAGGTGAAGGCAAAAGTCATCGACTTTGCTTCGCCAGAGAAGAACGACTTCTTGTGTGTCCGCGAAATGTGGGTCTATGGAGCACTGTATCGCCGTAGGGCTGACATCGTGGGCTACGTGAATGGAATTCCTTTGCTATTTATGGAACTGAAGAACCACGACGTAGAAGTGGTGGATGCCTTCAATAAAAACTACCGAGATTACCTCGATACCATTCCACAACTGTTCTACCACAATGCCTTTATCATGTTCAGCAACGGTCTGGAGGCTCGTGTGGGCACCATCGACTCCAAATGGGAGTTTTTCCATGAGTGGAAACGACTGACGGAGCAGGAAACGGGAAACATAGAACTGCCGACGATGCTTAGAGGCATCTGCAAGAAGGAAAACTTTCTTGATCTTCTGGAGAACTTCATCCTTTATGACCATAGCGGAGGACGGACTGTAAAGATTCTGGCTCGCAACCATCAGTATTTGGGTGTAAACCAAGCCGTGGAGATGTATCGCAACCGCCAGTATCTGAACGGAAAACTCGGTGTATTCTGGCACACACAAGGCTCGGGCAAGAGTTATTCCATGCTGTTTCTCTCGCAAAAGATCCGTCGTAAGTTCGAGGGGTCGCCTACCTTCTTAGTGCTGACCGACCGCGACGAGCTGAACAAACAAATCAGCGACACCTTTGAGAACTGTGGCCTGTTGGGCAATGTGAAAGCGAAGAAGTTCATTGCCAGTAGTGGTGAAGACTTGAAGACGAAACTTCAGGGAAATCCATCTTTTATTTTCTCGCTTATTCAGAAGTTTAACGATTCCACGGCAGAACCCATCTATCCCGACCACGACATTATCGTGATGAGCGACGAGGCACACCGCACACAGAACGGTATCTTTGCCGACAACCTGATGCACCTGTTGCCAACTGCCCATCGCATTGGCTTCACTGGAACACCGTTGCTTTCAAATGACAATATTACGGCGCGTACATTCGGTGGCTATGTGAGTATCTACGACTTCAAACGTGCTGTGGAGGATAAGGCAACTGTACCACTCTACTATGAGAATCGTGGCGAGAAACTGCAAGACCTGAAGAATCCTGAAATCAATGATGAGATTGCTGCCGCTTTGGAACAGGCAGGTGACTTGGATGCCTCTCAGCTGGCCAAGCTGGAACGGGAGTTTGCCAAAGAGGTGCATCTGCTGACAGCTGCCAAACGTCTGCGCCTGATCGCCAAGGACTTCGTTCGACACTACAGCGATCTGTGGACTTCTGGAAAGGCAATGTTCGTGTGTTACAACAAGGTGACATGCGTTCGCATGTTCAACTATGTGCAGGAGTACTGGCGGCGCGAAATCAAGGCATTGGAGGAATCTATTACCAAATGCACCTCGCAACAGGAGGCACAAGAGATGCAACGCAAATTGGAATGGATGAAGAAGACGGATATGGCGGTTGTTGTCTCGCAAGAGCAGAACGAGATACAGACATTCCAGAAGTGGAACCTTGACATTAAGCCACATCGCGAGCGGATGGAGAAAGAAGAACTGGACAAAGCATTCAAGGCCGATGATTCCCGACTGCGTGTAGTCTTTGTTTGTGCTATGTGGCTGACGGGTTTCGACGTGAAAACACTCTCATGCCTCTACATCGACAAACCGATGAAAGCGCATACGCTGATGCAGACCATTGCCCGTGCCAACCGTGTATCGGAAGGAAAGACCAATGGACTGATTATCGACTATATCGGCATCGTAAAAGCCCTGCGACAGGCTTTAGCTGACTATACAGCTAACCCCGAAGGTGGTGAAGGAGGTAACGACCCGACCATTGATAAAAAGGAACTCATCAAGAATGTGCTGGAAACAATTGCTGCAGCTACGGCTTTCTTGAAAGAGCACGATTTCGAATTAGATAATCTGATTAACGCTGAGAGCTTCGAGAAACTCTCGTTGCTGAAGAAGGCGGCTAATGCCATGTGCGAGACGGCAGAAATCAGGAAATCATACTGCACGTTTGCATCCACCCTACTAAAGTTGTGGAAATACCTCGACCGTGAGGATATTACACAAGAGATGAAACAACAGAAGGATGCCATCGAAGCCATTTTCAAAGAACTACAGCAGAAACGCAAGCATGCTGACATCACAGATCTTAGTGTCGCTATCAATGAAATAGTGAATGAGCATGTAGAAATAGATCCAGAAGCAACGATGATGGTTGCAGAGTCACGACGTTTCGATATTAGTGGTATCGATTTTGATTTGCTCCGTCGTGAATTCGCCAAGAGCAAAGAAAAGAATCTTGTATTGAAGGATATTCAGGAACTTCTTCAGGAACGTATTGCCCAAATGCTGGCACAGAACCCTTCGCGTATCAACTTCTACGAGAAATATCAGGAAATTATTCACGACTACAATCAGGAGCAGAATCGTGCTACGATTGAAAAGACATTTGAAGAACTGATGAAACTCTCCCACGAACTGACCGAAGAGGAGAAGCGTTACATACGCGAAGGTTTTGAGAACGACGAACAACTCTCTATGTATGATGTCTTGATGAAAGATAACCTTTCTAAGGATGAAATCAAGAAATTAAAGGTTGTTGCCAAAGAATTGCTGGAGAAGATAAAGGCCCAATTAGCCACGATGGATCATCCGTTTGACAAGCAAGAGACGAAGGCCGCTATCATCATCACCATACGTGACATTCTCTGGAAAGAACTCCCAGAAAGTTATTCTGACGAAAGCATAAACTACTACCGTGACGCCGTGTATAACTACGTTAGCCAGCATTATGGAAGTGTGGCATAAGAATCATAATAGTCAATACTAATATGGACAAGCAGAAATATAATAACTACCCGTTGGCGATTAGTCAGATATTGGGATTGATTGAGGCCAACGATATCGCCATCCCTGAGATTCAGCGTCCGTTTGTATGGCGCAAGTCGCAGGTACGTGACTTGATGGATTCGCTGTATAAGGGTTATCCTACTGGTTACATCATCATTTGGAAGAATCCTTCTGTCAAGTTGAAGAATGGTTCTTTGTCTGAGGGAAAAAAGGTGCTCATTGACGGACAGCAGCGCATTACGGCGTTGATGACTGCCATTGCGGGTAAGTCCATCGTTTTTGATGACTACAGCGAGGGGCGTGTAAAAATAGCCTTTGACCCGTTTGCTGCTATTTCTGGCAGTCCTGATGCGGAATTGTTTGCTGTCCAAACACCAGCACACCTAAAGGGTAAACGTTGGATTCCAGATATTGCAGAATTGTTTAAACCTGACTTCTCTAGTTTCAAGTTCATCAACCAATATGTGGCTGACAATCCAGAAATGGATCAGGAAGAGCTGCATAAGGTATTGGAAAGTCTGAAGAATTTGCAGCATTGCAATATCGGTGTGATAGAACTGGACGCTTCTTTGGATATAGACATCGTAACAGATATCTTTATTCGTATCAATTCCAAGGGAACTGCGCTCAGTCAGGGTGACTTCGTAATGTCCAAGATTGCTGCAGACGAAATACATGGAGGCAACACACTTCGCAAGGTAATCGACTACTTTGCTCATCTGTGCAAGGACGGAACCTTCTATAACAAGATTAAGGAAAAAGACCAGACTTTTGCGGCTTCGGGTTATCTTAGCAAGTTGGAATGGCTAAAGGATGACAAAGAAACCGTTTATGATCCAGAATGCGACGACGTGCTTCGTGTGGCATTTATGCATCGCTGTAAGAGAGCCAAACTTGCCGACCTTGTTGCAATGCTCTCAGGACGTGACTTCGAAACTCGTGAATTCAAAGAAGAGATTGTTGAATCCACTTATCAGGAGTTGGAAGCAGGCGTAAACAATGTCATCAAAGGCTACAACTTCACGCAGTTTATGCTAGCCATCCGTTCTGCAGGCTTCACGTCAAAGAAACTTGTGAATTCTGTGATGGCTATTGACTTTGCGTATGCTGTTTATCTGCTGTTACAAGAGTCCAAGGAAATCCCTGTGGATGAGATTAAGAGTCTCGTACAGCGATGGTATGTTCTCTCAGTATTAACAGGCCGCTATAGTGCCTCGCCAGAGTCTTCATTCGCCAAAGATATACGTGCAATGGGAGAGAACGGCGTAAAAGCCACATTGAAAGCGATTGAAGATGCTACGTTATCGGATGCTTTTTGGAATGTTCAGTTGAGCCAAAACTTAACTTTTGTTTCATCTATCAATCCGACATATCAGGTATTCCTTGCAGCACAGAACTTCTTTAAGAAGGACTCTCTGCTTTCACATATTTCTGTGGGTGAATTAGTGAATTTGGGAGGTGATATTCATCACATTTTCCCAAAACAATACCTGGTTGATAATGGATTTGACAAGCATGAATACAACCAAGTGGCCAACTATGCATACTTGGATACTCCTCTCAACATCAAGATTGGTAAGAAAGCGCCTAAGGAATATCTGAACGAAGCTCTCTATGCCATAAAGTTGTCGCCAGATACATCCTTTAAGGCCATTAAGAGTGAATCGGAATTCCTGCAGAACCTCGAAGACAATTGTATTCCCGTTGATATTCTGAATATGGATTGGAATGATTATCAAACCTTCCTTGAAATTCGTCGTGCGAAGATGACAGAACTCATCAAACAATACTATTATAGCTTATGAAACTATACTCTGCTAGACAGTTCCTAAGCTTACCCACAAGTATGTGTAGAGTTTGGCAAGAGTGAAGGCGGGACGAGACAAAGAAATAACAAGAGGCGCATGAACAGAACACTGAGATTCTATAACTTCGAGCAATGCAATGTCCATTATACCAAGGACTATGACACAATAGTACCTGATGGTAAGGTGGAGTTTCGAATTGTGGGAGTGCTGAAATGCATGTAATAATTTAAGTTTAAATATATGTATTTGGATTTTATTCATGATATTGTAAAATGTGGTGATAACATTGTCATTTCATGCAATGATTGCACCATAGAGGGTGTTGTTGTTAAAATCAACAATAATCTTATTGCTGTAAAACAAAGTAATGGTTCGATTATACTAAAAGAAGACAATGACATCATTAATATAAAAGTAGTTAATCAAGACAGCCAATCTTCGAAAGAAAAGAATGTAACAGATATCCCCCAAGGCAAGGAAAGATGTGGAATGATTCTTATTAAAAATGACAAGTCGGAGTCTTTCCGTTGCTCAATTTGTGGAAAGGATAAAGTCTCAAAGAAGTACGCTATTGAAAAAGGCAAGCCCAATATTCGCATTTGTAATTCATGCTATGGGTGGACGATAGCAAGACTAGAAAAAAAATAGATTATGTATTTAGATTTCATTTCTGATATAGCCAAAATTGGTGATACGATTCGTATTACATGTGAAGACGGAACTATAGACGGAACAATTGTAAAAATTGCTTCTAACTTGATTGCCGTCAAACAGAATGATGGGACTCTCGTTATTAAAAAAGATGACGAAATAACAGATTTGGCTCTTAATCCATCATATACGATTAATGGAGATTTACACTCTAATGAAGAAAGTTCTTCCTACGATAATCAAGCATTAGATAAAAGGGATAAATCACAGGAAAAACTTGCTGCGACTGAGTCATTAGAGAATAATGATATTACAATTGGCAAATATGAAAAAGATTGGGATGTCATTGACAGAGCACAGTGTGAACAGCTTGTGAATGGTATGTAAATAGTAATTGAAAAGTATACCACCATAATAATTGAAAAGTATACCATGTAGGTCTTGGATTTTACGTTATAATAGTAGTTCACAAGAGTGCT
>Ga0256406_1005055_pt1 | contig 14447 bp, 6 predicted proteins | sample RumenRJG_03DNA_FD_185986 | JGI IMG/M metagenome (GOLD analysis project Ga0256406, IMG submission 185986) | Bovine rumen microbial communities from Lethbridge, Alberta, Canada - RJG_03 | ecosystem: Host-associated > Mammals > Digestive system > Stomach > Rumen | place: Canada: Alberta | collected...
CAGCGTGATGAAGCCGTGCGCGAAGCCGCGCGGGATGAAGAGCTGGCGCTTGTTCTCGGCCGAGAGCTCGACGCCGACCCACTCGCCGTACTGCGGCGAGCCCTTGCGGATGTCCACGGCCACATCGAAAATCGTGCCGCGCGTCGCGCGCAGCAGCTTCGCCTGGCACATCGGGTTCAGCTGGTAGTGCAGGCCGCGCAGCGTGCCTTTTTCGGCCGAGTAGGACTGGTTGTCCTGCACGAAATCGACATGGATGCCGGCCTCGTCGAGCTTGCGCTGCGACCAGCTCTCCATGAACCACCCGCGCGCGTCGCCAAAGACCTGCGGCTCGACGACATAGACGCCCTTGAGTTTTGTTGCTGTGACTTTCATTGTTGATTGCTCCTTTTCCTATTTCGCACCCGCGAAAGTTCATTCCTGCGATTTGTTTTGCCCTGCAAGGGACTCCCCCCGCCCTTCGGGCCCGTCCCCCCTCTGAGAGGGGGGCTCCTGTATAAGCATGACTTCGTTTCTTATGTCACTTCTTATTTGTGAGACGTTTCTTTTTTCTCAGCCCCCCTCCAGAGGGGGGACGGGCCGCGTGAGCGGCGGGGGGAGTCCCCTGCACGGCATATGGATTCGCACAACGCCTCTCCCGCGGGTGCGACAGAGACGTTCAACCCGCGATGGCCTTCCGCTTCATCACGTAATTCCAGATCGTCACGATGGCGGTTGCCCCGAGCTTGGCAATCATGTAGTAGATGCCGCAGAGATCGACGAAGACGTACATGCAGACCTGGTTCAGAAACAATCCTGCGATGCTCGAGCCGAAGAACAGCGCTTTCTGCCGGCCCGTCTGGCCGCCGGCCGCGCGGAAGACGTAGACGACGCAGAGCCAGTAGTTCACGAAGACCGACACCGAGAACGAGATGCCCGACGACCAGAGATACGGCACGCCCGCATACTCCGTCAGCGCATACAGCAGCCCGTAGTCGATGACGAAGCACCCGCCGCCCACGATGCAGAAACGGAAGATTTCCCAGAAACGAGCCACGCTTCTCACCCCTGGTTCCGGATCTTCGCGAGCCTGGCCGCGAGCTCCTCGTCGAGCTCGTCCTTGTGCTCCGCCAGCCAGCGGTACGCGCGGACGCGTTCCATGTAGTGCTGGCTCATCATGCGGTGCGCCCGGACATAGCCATACGCCGCATCCGCGATGGCATGGCGGTACGGCGCATCCTCGATCAGGTGCGCGAGCTTCGCCTCGAACTCGTCAGCGTCATGGTAGATGCAGCCCGTGCAGCCATCGACGACCGTGTGCTCGTACACCGTCGGCGACGCCAGCACGACGGCGCCATGTCCCGCGCTCTCGATGAACTTCAGGTCGCTCTTCGTACGGTTGAACTCCGTGTCATGCAGCGGCAGCAGCGAAATATCGGACGCATGCAGCGTCCGCGCATAGACATCATACGGCACGAACTTGCCGCCATAGATGCCGCGCTCCGCCACGAACTCCTTTGCGTCCGTCGCAAGCGCGTCGTAGAACGCCCGGTCGGCCAGCACGCGGAAGAACACCTTGTCCCCGTATTTCTCCGCCGCGCGGTTCAGCACCGGCACGATGTCCTGCCAATCCTCCTCGCGGTTCAGTGCGCCAAAGAAGATGTTCACGCGCTCGCCGTGCTCCTGCGCCTCCGCTGCGTAGTCGCGTTGCTCCGGCAGCTCCCAGAGCTGATTCGGGAAAACGAAGACATGCGGATTGTACTGCCGCAGCACCTCCGCGAGCGCCGGTGTCGACGTTTGCACCGCATGCGCCCCCGCGAAATCCAGGAAGCGCGTCGCCTCGTGCTTCGCCTGCCAGAGCACGGGATTGTCGTCAATCTCGCTGACAACGAGGAACCCCTCCTTGCGCAGCATCTGCGTCCGCTGCCAGGCCTCCTCGAAGCTCGCAAAGCTCCGCCGCTGGCGGATCACGATGCTCGTCTGCACCTGCTTTGCCAGCGCCTTGCTGAGGCTCGTCGCGCTCTGCCGCACAAAAAAGCCCGGCACTGCCGACAAGCACGTATTCGGATGCAGCACGCGCGTGAACGCCGTCACGATCGTCTCGCCCATCAGCGTCTGCAGGCTCATCGTCGGCATCGCCTGCCGCACGGCGCGCAGCACCGTGTACGCCCCCTGACGATCGGCGAAAAACTGCACGAATCCCGCCGTGCGCAGCAGCGCAATCAGCTCGTCCATCTTCCCTTTCCGTGCGAAGACCATCTGCCCGTCCGCCGCGAGTACCTCCGCATGGCGCCGCAGGCACTCCGCTGAGACGAGCTCGGCTGCTTCCGGCGAAAACGCAATGCAGTCCACGTCCGTGAGCCCGAGCAGCCCGAGGTCTGCCGTCTCCGGCGTCCCGCAGAGCGCGCCCGTCAGCACATGCGCCGCTGCCACCGCATCCGCATGCCGCAATGTCACGCCATAATAGCGCGCCGCCGGCTGGCGGCGGAGGAACTCCGTCCCCACCTCGCCGCGCCCGCAGCCGAACTCCACGACGACCTTCGCTGCGAGCGGGATGCGTCCCGCCGCGACCTGTGCCGGCGTCTCCGGCTTTTCATCGACCGTTGCTTGTCCCACAGGATGCTGCTCCTTTCCGGCAGGCTTGGCAGGTTCCGGCGCGGCCGCCGGCGTCTCCGGCACTGCCTGCGCATCCCCCTGCGCCTGCTTCCTCATCTCCGCGCGGCACTGCTCCAGCAGATGGTCGACCTGCGGCAGCGCGGCACGGAACGTATCATAGTCATGCGGGCACGCCTGCGGGAACGCCGCCTCGCGCGCCTGCGCCTCGAGCAGCAGCCGCTCCCCCTCGGCGAAATCGCCCTCCATCATCGAGAACACCGCCAGCCGCGCATACGTGTCCGGCAGCTCCGGCGCGAGCTCCCGCGTCCGCACGAGGAGCTTCTTCAGCCGCGCCTCGTCGCCGATCTTCTCCAGCGCCGTCTGATAGTTGCGCCAGAGATCGAGCGCGCCCGTCCCAGGGTGTTCCCCCTCTGCGATCGACAGCTCCGACTCGCGGCAGACATCCTCCCAGCGTTCCGCATAATAATACAGCCCCGAGAGGTAATAGTGCAGGTTCGCCTTCGGCCGTCCCTCGCGCTCCGCCTTCTCGAGGAGCGCGACATTGCGCTCGTACTTCGCTGGCAGGCGGTCCTTCGCATAGCCGCGATGCCAGAGCGCCACGACGTTTGCGGCCACATCCACCTGCTTCAGAGCATGCCCGTCCTCATACGCCAGATACTCGTGGATCGGGTCATGAAAGCGCAGGCCGCGCACATGCTTCAGCACGCGCACGGCCAGGTTGTCAGGCATGCCGACCGGCTTGCCCTCGGTATCCACTTCATGACGCATCAGGAGGAACGTCTCCGCACCGGCCTTCGCGCCCTCGCGGATCGCTGCGCGCAGCCGTCCGCCGCGCGTCTCATCCGTGATGCGCTCGTCCGAATCGAGGAAGAACACCCACTGCCCGCGCGCCTTCGCCAGCGCGAAATTCTTCGCTGCCGCGAAGTCATCACACCAGCGGAAGCTGTAGACACTGTGCGTGTACTTCTTCGCAATCTCCTTCGTCCGGTCCTTCGACCCCGTATCGACGACGATGATCTCATCGACCTCGCCCGCGAGCCCCTCGAGGCACCAGGCGATATCCTGTTCGCTGTCGCGCGCGATGAGGCACGCCGACAGCTCGATCTTCTTCTTCATGTGGAACTCCTCGCGCCCTGCAGCGTCACTGGATCGCGCCGAAGATCATGTCGATCTGCTTCTTGATGCAGTCGCGCATGTCAAAGCGCTCCAAGACCGTCTGACGCGCCGCCTTGCCGAGACGTGCGCGGAGCTCCGGATTGTCGAGGAGTTCCTCCACGCGCATCGCCAGATGCTCCGGCGAGCGGAAATTCGCCAAGAGGCCGTTCTCGCCATCCACCATGACCTCTTCCACCGGCGGCGTCTTCGAGCCGACCATCGCGCAGCCGAAGCTCATGGCCTCGATGCACGACCACGACAGGATGAACGGGCGCGTGTAGTACACATGCACCGTCGACGCCTGCATGACCGTCTGATAGTCCGGGCGGTTCAGGTGGCCGACGAAATGCACGCGGCTCTTGTCGTACTCCACCTTCTCGTCCATGACCTGCTTCCACGTCTTGCCGCCGTCCGGCTTCACGCCATAGCACGTCGTATCCGTGCCGACGATCACGACATGCAGCTTCGGGCGGCGCTTCAGCAGCATGCCGACCGCCGTGATGAACTGCGGGTAGCCGCGATACGGCTCGAGGCCGCGCGACACATACGTCAGGATCTCCGGGCAGTCCGAGAGATCCAGCGCCTCGCGGTTGTCCGTCTTTTCGAGCACGAGCTTGCGGCCCGGCTGCGGCCGGCAGAACTCCGTATCGACGCCCTCATGCACGACGACCATGCCCTTCTGATAATTCTCCGGGAACTGATGCTTCTGCCACTCCGTCGGCGTGAAGCGCACATCGCAGGCCGCGAGATTCATCAGGTGGAAGCTGTCGCGCGTGCGCAGGCGCATGCTGCCGTCGAGCGTCATCTTCTCGCCCGGGAAATACGCCGCATCGCCGCCGATGGCATTGTAGTACCACTCGAAATAGCCGACGACCGGCACGTCAGGATAGACATCCTTGCAGAACAGCGTCGAACCCCAGCCCGTGTGCGCCACGATGACGTCCGGTTTGTACTGATAGTTGTCGCGCAGCTGCTCGAGCGCGTTCGCGACCGACGAACCGTCGATGATGGCCTCCTCGACCGGCTCGAGCCATGGATGGATGCCCTTCGTGATCTCGCGGGCGCGCTTGTACAGCACCGTCGTCACGCCGCCGATCTTGTTGCCGTTCGTCTTCGTCGTGAGGAACCAGACCTTGTTGCCGCCCATCCGGGCGAGAGCGCTCGAGAGATGCCAGAACTGCGCCGGGAAGTTCGGGTGGATGAAAAGAATATTCATGACAATAATTTACTCCTGTTATTCCTGTGACATGTACAGATGATAATAATATCCCTTGCGGGCCATGAGCTCCGCGTGCGTGCCGGCCTCCACGATGCGGCCGTGATCCATCGCCAGGATCGCGTCGCAGTCGCGCACCGTCGACAGCCGGTGCGCGATCGTGATCGTCGTGCGCCCCTTCGCGATATTCGCCATGTTCGCAAGGATCTTCTGCTCGCTCTCCGTATCGAGCGCGCTCGTCGCCTCGTCAAAGATCAGGATGCGCGGATCTAAAAGCAGTGCGCGCGCGATCGCCACGCGCTGGCGCTGCCCGCCAGAGAGCAGGCTGCCGCGCTCGCCGACGAACGTATCGTAGCCCTGCGGCATATCCTTCACGAAATCATCGACGCCCGCGAGCTTTGCCGCGCGCATGACCGCTTCCTCGTCGATATTCGGCATCGCGATCGCGATGTTCTCCTTGATCGTGCCGGCGAAGAGGAAATTCTCCTGCAGCACGATACCGATCTGCCGCCGCAGCCACGCCGTCTCGACCTGCGCGATATCGACGCCGTCGACGAGCACGCGGCCGCTCTCCGGCACGTACAGGCGCTGGATGAGCTTCGTCAGCGTCGACTTGCCAGAGCCCGAGCGCCCCACGATGCCCACATGCGCCCCCGCCGGGATGCGCACGCTGACATCCGTCAGCACATTCTTGCCATCCGCCTTGTAGCGGAAATTCACCTTGTCGAAGAACATGTCGCCCTTCAGCTGCGGCAGCGTCGTGCGGTTCGGGTTGAACGCTGGCTCGCTCTTCTCGTCCATGATGTCGCCGAGGCGCGCCATCGAGACGCGGATCTGCTGGAAATACTGCCACATGTTCACGATGCGCAGCACAGGCGCGATGACCTGCCCCGCCAGCATCTGGAACGCGATCAGCTCGCCGACCGTGATGGCCCCCTCCATGACCTGGTACGCGCCGATCCAGAGGATCGCCAGGTTGAACGTGAGGCTCAGGAACAGGCCGATGCAGCCCGCCGCATTCGCGATGTTCAGCACCGAGAGCGCCGACTTCAGATAGCGCGTCAGCACTTCCTCATAGCGGTCGACGAACGTCTGCTCGACGCCCATCGTCTTCACCGTGCGCACGCCCGTCACGGCCTCGATCGTGAACGACTGCTGCTCCGAAGCGAGCAGGAACCGCTCATTGATGCGCTTCTTGAACACCGGCGCGATGACTGCATTCAGAACGATGTACAGAGGGATCGTCACCCAGACGATGTACGACAGCGTCGAGCTGTAGACGAACATCACCGTCAGGTACACGACCGCGAGCACCATGTCCAGCACGACCGTCAGCGCCGAGCCTGTGAGGAAGTTGCGGATCGTCTCCAGCTCGCCCATGCGCGACACCACGTCGCCGACCTGCCACTTGTCAAAATACTTGACCGGCAGCTCCGTCACCTTGCGGAAGAGATGCGACGATAATGTCACATCGATCTTGTTCGTCGTATGGATGAAGAGGTACGTACGAAGCGCCGTCATCCACTGGTTGAAGAGTGCCACGAGGATCATGCCCGAGATCATCACGTCCATCGTCGACACGCTGCGGTGCGTCAGCACCCGGTCGATGATCGTCTGCGTGAAGAACGGCGTCAAGAGGCCGAAGACCTGCAAGAGGAGCGAGATGCCCAGCACCTTCAAGAGAAAGCTCTTGTACTTCGCCACGACTGGGAGGAACCAGCCGAAGCCGAACTTCTCCACCTTGTCCTTCAGCTTCTCGATGGAAAAGCGCCGTGCGAACAAGATGACCTCGCCCGAGAACTCCTGCGCGAACGCGCGGCGGTCTGCAAAGCCCTGCTTGCCGGCCCCCGGGTCGAGCAGCAGCGGCGCCCCCTGCTTGTTCACGCCGCGGTACAGCACATACGTGCCATTCTTCATGCGGCAGACGCACGGGCGCGGCATCTTCGTCAGATGCTCGAACGTGATGCCCTCGAACTTGCGCGCCCGCAGCCCGAGATCGCCGGCCGCGCGCAAGAGGCCGACCGTGTCCACGCCATCCTTGTCGACGATGTACGCGCGCGCAATCTGGCTGTAGTCCGCCGGGATCTTGAAATGCGCCGCGACATGGACGAGGCACGCGAGCGCCGTATCAATTTTTGCCATAGCTTAGCGCTCCCTCAATGCTTCGTCTTTGTACTTGCGGAACGGATCGAGGAAGAAATCGATGATCTTCTTCTTCTTGATCTTGACCTCCGCCGTCACATTCATGCCCGGCGTCAGCTCGATGCCGCTCGTGTCATTCTCCAGACCGAGCGTCAGGCGGTACTTCTGGTACGTCTCCTTGTCCTGCGGATCCGAGCCCGCATCCGGCGAGATCTCGTCGACCGTCGCATTCACCATGCCGAACTTCTGGAAATTGAACGTCTCGACCTTCACCTCGGCATCCTGTCCGTACTGGATGAAGCCGATGTCCTTGTTGTCCGCATACGCCTCGATCTCCATCGTCGCATCCGCCGGCACGATCATCATGATTGCCGCGCCCTCCGAGACGACGCCGCCGAGCGTATGATACGCCAGCTGGTTCACGCGGCCCGAGATCGGCGCGACGATCTCCGACTGCTGGTTCGTCTCATTCGCCTTCTTCAGCTCCTCCTCGATCGCGTTGTACTGGCGCTTCGCCTCGACGAGCTGCGTCATCGTATCCTGGCGGTACGCGCTGTCCGTCGTCGCGAGATTGTCCTGCGCCTCGGCGAGCTTGCCCTGCTGCTCGAGGATGCTCTTCTCCGTCGCATCCGCGTTGCGCTGGTACTCCACGCGCGTCGCACGGGCTTCCAGCAGCTGGAAATAGCTGATGGCGTCCTCCTGCATGAGGTCATTGAGGCGGTCTTCCTTCTCCTGCGCGACCTGCTGCAGTGCGCGGTACTTCGAGAGCTGTGCCTGCGAACCCTCGACGCTGGCCGCTGCCTGCTGCACGGCCGCGAGATTCTTCTCCTGGTCAGCGGCGAGCTTCGCGCGGCGGCTCTGATAGAGCGTCACCTGCGCCGTCACATCCTTCGCCTCGAGGAGCCCCTCCGGGTCCTGCGGCGGCGTGAACGGCGCATCCTGCATCTCCGCATTCAGGCGCGCGACCGTCAGGCCATAGTACGCCGCCTGCTTCTTCAGCTGGTCGACGTCCGCCTGCGTCTTCGTCGTGTCGAGCACCAGGAGCGTCTGCCCCTCCTCGACATAGTCGCCCTCCTTGACATTGAGCTCCTTGATCGCGCCCTTGTTCTGCGACTGCACGATCTTCACATTGCCGACCGGCACGACCTTGCCGTTCGCGATCGCCACCTCGTCGACCTCGCCGACGCAGACCCAGATCGCGCCCACGACCAGCAGCGCCACGAGCGTCCAGAGCACCGCCCGCCCCACAGGCGACGGCGGCGTCTCCGTCACTTCGAGGATGGAAGGCAGGAATTCCGTCTCATTCGGATCCTGCTCCTCCCCGATGAATCTCTTCCAGAGTTCTGTTAATTTCATTTCATTACCTCTTTATTCAAACTCCAGCCTCCCTCTCTGAGGGAGGGGGACCGCGAAGCGGTGGAAGGAGTAGTAGGATGCTGTAGCCAGACGAATCATCTCATCGCCTCTAAAGTCCTTCAGCTACAACGAATCTCTCGTTCGGCTTCTGCTCCCTACTACTCCCTCAGTCAGCTTCGCTGACAGCTCCCTCAGAGAGGGAGCCTTACGGTTGCGGATTCTGTTGCTGATAAAGTTTGCTGTAGAGCCCGCCAGACGCCAGCAGCTCCTCCGGCGTGCCGTTCTCCACGAGATGGCCGTGGTCGATGACGAGGATGCGGTCGCAGTGCGCGACCGTCGACAGGCGGTGCGCGATCAGGAGCATCGTGCGGTCGCCGCCGATCGCCTCGATATTCTTCATGACCTGCTTCTCCGACTCATAGTCCAGCGCACTCGTCGCCTCGTCAAAGATGAGGATGCGCGGGTTCGTGAGGAGCGCCCTTGCGATCGCGATGCGCTGGCGCTGGCCGCCACTGAGCCCCGCGCCGCGCTCGCCGACGCGCGTATCATACCCTTCGTCCAGCTCCAGGATGAACTCATGCGCGCCTGCGAGCTCTGCAGCGCGCATGACCTCCGCCATCGACGCCGCCGGCTTGCCCGCCGCGATATTGTCGCGGATCGAGCCATCAAAGAGGTAGTTGTCCTGCATGACGACGCCCATCTGGTGGCGCACCCACGGATAATCCGCCTGTCGCAGATCCTGCCCGTCGATCGTGATCGAGCCCTCGTCCGGGAAATAGATCTTCTCGATCATCGCCGCCAGCGTCGACTTTCCAGAGCCCGAACGCCCCACGATGCCGACCTTCTCGCCGGCCTTCACCGAGAACGAGACCTTTTCCAGCGCCGGCGGCAGATCCGGACGGTAGCGGAACGTCAGATCCCGCACCTCGATGTCGCCCTTCATCGCCGCCTGCGCCTTCACCGGCGCGAGCACCGGCTCCATATTCGCATGCAGGATGTCGCCGACCGCCAAGAGCGCGAACGCCGTCTGCTGGATCGTCGGCCACAGCATGAAGATGCGCACGAGCGGGCTCACCGCCTGCGTCGCGAACATCTGGAACGCGATGAGCTGGCCGAGCGTGAACTGGTTCTCCATGACCATGTAGCCGCCGACCCACAGCACGCCGAGCGTCGACAGCACCTGCAGCGCGCCATTGCCCGTATTCATGCCGAGCGCCAGCGTCTGCATGCGGAAATTCTTGCCGACATAGCGGGCGAGCGTCTTCTCCCAGCGGCGGATGAACTGCGGCTCGATTGCGAGCGCCTTCACCGTCGCCATGCCCGTCACCGCCTCCACGAGGAACGAGCGCTGCGCAGACAGCGCGCCGAATGCCTCCTGCAGCATGCGCTGGTAGATCGGCATGAACCAGAACGCCTGCACCGCGAACAGCGGCAGGATGATCAGCGCGACCAGCGTCAGCTTCACGCTGTAGTACAGCATGAACGCGATGAACACCACGGAGAACAGCGCATCGAGCAGCGTCGTCAGCGTCGTGCCCGTCAGGAACTGCCGGATGCTGCCGAGCATGTTGATGCGCAGCATCGTGTCGCCGACGCGGCGGTGCTCGTAGTACGGCACCGGCAGGCTCAGCAGGTGGCGGAAGAGCCGCGTGCCGAGGATCGCGTCCAGCTTCGTCGTCGTGAAATTCAGGAGATACGTGCGCACGAACATCAGCACGCTCTGCACGAGGATCAGCGCCACCATGCCGATGCCGAGCACCGTCAGCGTCGACAGGCCGTCACTCCCTATGACCTTGTCGATGACGACCTGCGTGAAGAGCGGCATCATGATGCCCATCGCCTGCAAAAAGAACGACGCCGCGAGCACCTCGCCGAAATACTTCTTATAATGAAGGATGACGTCATAGAACCAGTCGAGATTGTAGCGGCGGCGGATCGCCTTCCACGTCAGCTTCGGCTCGAGCGTCAGCACCTCGCCCGTCCATGCCTCGCGGAACTTCGCCGACGGCATCGCGAGCGGCCGGTCCTCCATCGGATCGACGAACAGCACGATGTCGTCGCTCGAGACGCCGAGCATCGCATAGCGGCCGTTCTTGAAACGGATGACCGCCGGCGGCTTCACCTCGCGGAGCTCCTCGAACGTCAGATGCATCAAGGCCCCGCGGAACTTGTAGGCCCGCAGTACCTTCTTCGCCGCATCCCACGTGAAGGCGCGGTCATCAAGCGCCGGGAAGCGGCGGCAGATCGCGTCGCCATCGACGTCCGCCCCATGGCGGTGCATCGCCAGCGCCATCGACCGCAGCGCCCCGCTCCCCGTTTTCTTTCTATCAGGATTCATTGCAAATCTCCTTTATCTATCCTATCCTCCCTATTATCGCAAATATAGAAGGAAAAAGCAAGCACATCCCCGCACGCACCAAAAAGGGCCTCCCCTTTCGGGGAGGCCCTTCTGGACTCTTTATGGAGTTATCCGAGGTTCAGCTTACTTCTGCTCGAAGCCGCCCGTCGTCTTGTCGTACGCATAGGACGTGCCGTCTGCGAGCTGGAACGTCGTGCCGTTCTCGAAGCCGGAAACCGTGAGTTTCGCACCGTTGTTGAGTGCGAGCACGCCGCCGGAGACCGAGGACTTCTCGAAGTTGATGTCGCCGAGGCTGACATCGTAGAGCATGACCTTGTCGTCTGCACCAGCGCCGAGGATCGTGTCGTTGCCATCGCCCTTGCCATAGAAGAACGTAGCCGACTCATGAGCCGCCGTGGCATCGAGCACGTCAGCTGCGCCGCCGAAGCCGCCATACAGGCTGCTGTTGCCAGCGGAAGCCTTGATCGTGTTCTTCGCCGTGCTGCCTGCGAGGACGACGTCGCCCGCCGTTGCGCTAGCATCGATGACGGAGACGTTCTCGTACTGCTGCGTGCTGCCCGTGAAGCCGAGATCCTTCAGTGCGCCGTTCGTGAGGTCGACCGTCGCATAGTCCGTATTCGCAGCAACCTTGACCGTGTTGCGCTTGCCGCCCATGTAGAGGTCGACATCGTCTGCATACGTGAACGTGTTGGCCGCGCCGGAGATACCGACCTTCGCAACAGCGACTGCCTCGCCATTGTTCGTCGTGAATGCATACTTGTTGTCGACATCCGCAGCATTCGTAGCCGTCGTGGAGACCGTGAGCTTCTCCGTCGTAGCGCCGTTCTTGAACGACACCTTGACAGCGCCCGTCACGGAATCGCGCTTGACGCCCGTGAACTGGTCAGCGTTCATGATGTTCACGACATCCTTGACATCCTCGCTGTACGTGTAGCCGGAGATGGAGTCGTTGCCGTCGTTTGCACCATAGAAGTACACATCGGAAGCCGCCGTGTTGCCGACGAGGAGGTCGGCCTTGGAGCTGCCGCCCCACAGCGAGCTCTCGCCCGTGCCAGCGATGAGCGTCGTCTTCTCGGAGCCGCCGACGAGGACGTTGTCGCCATCCGTTGCCGTAGCATCGATGACCTGGACGTTCTTGTAGTAGTGGCTGTCGTTGATGCCGAGGCCCGTGAGCTTGCCGTTCGTGAGGTCGACCGTCGTGCTGTCGTCGCTCGAGAGGATCAGCTTGTTCGCCGTGCCCTTGTCGACGCCGATGACAGCCGTCGTCTCATCGTCGAGCGTAGCGCCAACGCTGTCTGCGACCTGGACGTTGAAGGAAGCGCCGTTGAACGTTGCCTTGAACTTGTCCGTCGACTCCATCGTTGCCGAAGCGCCCTTGACGGAGACAGCCGTCTTGCTCACCTTGAGGTCGTCGAGGTTGCCCGTGACAGCGAGCGTCGTCGCATCGTCGTCGTAGCCCGTGACGAAGCCCGTGATCGCCGTCTTGCCATTGCCAGCCGTCAGGCCGACCGTGACACCCGTATGGTTTGCAACCGCGACCGTGTCATCGCCCTTGCCGGCTTCGATGACATCGTTGTTGCCTGCATAGATGCTATCATCATAGTTCGTGCCGCGGACGCTGTCGCCTTCATCCTGGTTCAGCGTGCCGTTGAAGATGTAGCCATGCTTCATCGCGGAGCCGTCGACCGTAGCGGCCGTCTCACCCGTCCAAGCCTCGCGCAGGACATTGCCATCAGCATCCGTGATCTCAGCTGCATAGTAGCCGCCCGGAATCGAGCCGATCGTGACGCTCTGCGAGCCATTGGTGATCGTGCCGTCCGGATCGAACTCCGGCGTGCCGGAGAGCTGGATCGTATCCGTCTCGAGGACATAGTCCGTGAACTGGACGCCGGAGCCTGCGACGCTGATCGTGTCTTTGCCAGCGCCAGCCGTGACGGAAGCATCCTTCGCTGCGACGATGGAGGAAGCACCTGCACCTGCAACGATTGTGGAGTTCTCGCCAGCAACGATCGTCTCCTTGCCGGAGCCCGTCGTCGTGATGGCAGCATTCGCGCCGTTGACGCTGATGATCTTGTTGCCTTCGCCAGCCGTGATGACAGCGTCATCGCCCTTGACGTTGACCGTGTCGCGGCCGTCGCCAGCGTTGACCGTCGCATCCTTGCCCTCGACAGAGATGTTGTCGCGGCCTGCGCCCGTCGTGACAGCGGAGTAATCTGCGCCATTCGTGAGCGAGATTTCGTTGTTGCCGGAGCCAGCGCTGACCGTGACGTCCTTGCCGCCGCCCTGGAGCGTGTTGCGGCCATTGCCGACCGTGACCTTGGAGCCTTCGCTGAAGCCCTTGACCACGTTGTTGCCGTTGCCGAGGCTGACGACAGCATCCTGGCCAGCCGTGACCGTGTTGCGGCCATCGCCAGCCGTGACGGAAGCGTCACGCTGTGCAGCCTCGATCACGTTGTTGCCAGCGCCTGCTGCGACGTTTGCAGCCGTGCCGTTGACCGTGATGGAGTCATGGCCTGCGCCCGTCGTGACGACAGCGTCGTTGCCGATGATGCCGACCGCGTTGTCGCCGCCTGCGCTTGCATTGACGGAGACATCGTCGCCCGTCGCGATGACCGTGTCATCGCCAGCGCCCGTCGTCGCCGATGCGCCATTCGCATTGACCGAGATGAGGTCGCTGCCCTTGCCCGTCGTGATGCGTGCATCAGCGCCCGTCGCGACGACCGTGTTGTCGCCTGCTGCGATGTTGACGCTCGCGTCGCTGCCGGAGACGCTGACGGCGTCGCCGCCCTTGTCGCCCGTCAGGGAGACGCCATCCGTCGCCGAAGCGTAGACGGAATCCGCAGCGAGGGAATCCGACGTTACCGTGTCAGCGAGCGGCGTTGCACTGCTGAGGGAGCTAGCAGCGTTCGTCAGAGCCGTCTGTGCATCCGTTGCCGCTACGATGCTCTCAGCCGTCGTTTTCTCGTACGGGTTGTCATCCTTCGTGATGACCGTCGGCACATACGTGATCGCGCCCGTCTCGGCATTGACCGTCGCCGTGCCGGACTTGACCGTCACCGTATCCGTGCCATTCGTGACGACCGTCTTCGTGCCGGCAGCCACGACGTAGTTGTCATCCGCATCGAGCGTGACGGACGTCGCGCCCGTGACGGTGTCATTCTTGCTGCCGAGCGTGATGCCGTCCTCTACAGCCGTTGCCTTGACGCCGCTAGCGAGCGTGACCTGGCCGACCGTGACGCCAGCAGCATCTGCCGTGACGCCGTTCAGGCTGTCGACCGTCGCCGTGCCCGTGACCGTCTGACCGTTCACTGCAACGCCATCTTTCGTTGCCGTGACGGATGCGCCGTCGCCGAGCGTGACCGTGCCGACCTTCGTGTCGTCATGGCCGTCGCCTGCGATGTCGGAAACGACATTCTTCGCAGCAACGGAAGCATAGCCCGTGATCGCCAGGCCGTTCAGCGTGATGCCCGTCGTCGCAGCCGTGACGGACGCGCCCTTGCCGAGCGTGACCTGGCCGACCGTGACGCCAGCAGCATCTGCCGTGACGCCGTTCAGGCTGTCGACCGTCGCCGTGCCCGTGACCGTCTGACCGTTCACTGCAACGCCATCTTTCGTTGCCGTGACGGA
>Ga0256406_1005056_pt1 | contig 14444 bp, 11 predicted proteins | sample RumenRJG_03DNA_FD_185986 | JGI IMG/M metagenome (GOLD analysis project Ga0256406, IMG submission 185986) | Bovine rumen microbial communities from Lethbridge, Alberta, Canada - RJG_03 | ecosystem: Host-associated > Mammals > Digestive system > Stomach > Rumen | place: Canada: Alberta | collected...
CAAGGGAAACCTTGGTACTGCGCCATCTTAATTGCCAAAACGCATCAATAATGCTACATCTTAATTGCCGAAGAATGCTATATGTTATTTTTCTTAAAAATGTTGCATGAAAATTTGCTGATTACAATTGCCAAACACCATTTAAAAAATGTTTCAGCATCTTTGCTTGAAATAGAAGATTTTTTACTCTTACTGTCACTAACATCTGTATCACTTTGATCAATCTCTTTTTTATTTTCTGATTGGTCAATGGTAGAATTACTTGTTGAAGGTTTTGTCTCTGAAGACATTTCTTGTTGAGGAGTTTCTTCCTCATTTTCAACTTCTGCAGGATTTTCTTTCTCCGTATTCTCCTCTTGAGTATTCTCCTCTTCTACGGTATTACCTTCATTATTCTTCTCTAAAGTAGAAGCAGAAACTTCCTCTACTTTTTCAGTTTGAGGTTCTACAGACTGGTCATCCTGTGCAAATAATGAGATGGTAATTATTTGCGCAAAGAACAAAAATAATATTACTCTTTTCATATTTGAATTAGTTTGTTATTTTTTGATAATATTGGCGTATTGCATCCTTAGCTCCTAGAATATAATCGATAGGATTGGGAAAATCATGGATAAGACCTTAAACCAAAGCCCAAGGAAATAAGAATACTGCTATAATTCCACAAATAACAACAGCTCCTAATTTAGAATGTCGTTTTGCCATAGGTATGAACTTTAATTTGACTCCCAAGGCAAGTTAGTAAAGAGTTAAGTTTGGAAAGAAAAAGACGTGGGAGTCATTACTTGCTTACCCCACTGTCAAGGCTCTCGCATTGCCTTCCTTAAGGATAAGCAACGCGACAGCCCACGTCAAAGGATATTATACAATATACCTAATAAGGTATATAGACAATACACCTAACGCGAACGTTCCGTTGCAATATCTTCTTAAGGATTTCAAATTTGCGAGATTTGACAGTAGAAGATAACGTTCGTAAACGTCCTTTCTGAACCAAAGACTTCTAGGTATACATACCTGTTTGCCTTGAAGGTTCAATTCCATCGATGTCTGATTTGCCGGGCCAAGCGAATGGCTGAGCATCTCGTTCGCAAAATTAAGAAATATTTTCTAAAGCCGCAACAGAAAGGCGAACTTTTTTTTGAGAAAAATGTTGTGCCCGCCAACACTATACGAAACAAACTCACACAATCCATTCTGTTAGTCTATGAGAATGTGATTGTGTGAGTTGTCACAATTGCTATAGCTTATACAGGTTGATGTTGTAACCTTGGTCAACAAGTTCGTGGAGGAGCTCTTCACGGCTGCGGTGACGGACATTCGGATTCTCGCCACAAGTGGAGCCGACGGCGATGTTCATCGAACAAGGGATACGGAGAATGCTGGGCAGACGGAAGAACATGGTGCCTCAATGTCCCCGCTCTCCCACTTCTTCCATGAATTAGGATTCTTCTCCTTCATGTAGAGTCCCCAGTTCACAAACTCCTGATAGTCTTTCTTTTGCTGCTCCACTTCCTTCACTTTGTCGCCGAGCTGCGCATTGCGAAACCAGAAGAGAACAGTGAAGCATGTGCCGAAAGCAATGGAGAATACAAGCGAGAGGATGTAATAGATGCGGTGCTTGTAGAACTTTTCGAGCAGTGCCTCATGCTTCTGCGACAGGTTTGCCTCGACCTTCTCGGGAATGCTCTTCAGAAGTTCGTCCTTGAAGGCGGTGAAGTCGTTGATGGCGGTCAGAAGGACATCGGTATTGCTCAAGACGCTTGCCGTCATCGCCTCACGACCCGCACGGTCGGCGAAGTCGCGCGGTGTAACATCCTCACAGAGGTAGGCTGAGCATATCTCGTGTATTTATTTATCGGGGTTTGGCGATTTTCCGTTTTAGGATTTGCCCCATATTTGCTCCATTTCACGCGAATTAGACTGCATTTATTGTTGTTTAGTAGCAGTTGAATTCGTTCAGTTTGATTTATTTCTTTCCACTCTCTATTTAATGTATTTATGAAAAGGACATGCGCATACTTTACCGACCTTGTATTAGCCTTAATACTTCATTCTTGTCATCACTGAAATCGAATAGACTGCAAATGACATTAGCATTCTGTGGGTCTACTATACGAGGTGCCATATATTGAAGAGCTTTCTTCTTCTCATCATTGAAGTCGAATAGCTTCATTATTGTAGCACATTGATAACAACTGTAATAACAGCCGAGGCTTGCGACCTCGATTAGGGCATACTTATCATTCTTGAAACTTGCATTCTTTATGGCATTACATATAATAGCAAGGTCCTTGTCGCTAATGCAATATACATCATCTTGGTAAACTGGCACTGGAACGACAACGGATTTCGGAGAGCCTTCGGCATCATTTTGGTGATCATTATCATCCAAATAATATGAATGGTATGTCACCACGAGTCCATTCGCATCGAAGCCAACTATAATGCGTCTGCTCCTATAAAAAGGATAAAGACCAGTCTTGTAATATTCCCATTCTTCTCCATATTGGTCAAAGCTCGTATTGCCTGGGGTTCCTAATATTGCCGTGACCTGTTGCTTTGTCATTCCTCTTTCAATAGAAGTCTTATTTTTTGCTTCTGCATCAGTGCTGCTAATGGTAAATGCAAGAAGCATTAAAATCATAGTGAGTAGTTTTTCTGCTTTCATAATTGGACTGCTTTTAATGTTTAATGCAAAATTACTGCTTATTATCGTATCAGTGTTAGGGAATTCCCTAAAAAGCAGAATGTTTTTCCTAAATAATTATAGGGAAAATATACGATAGAATATTTTGTCACAATAAGACATTGTTTCTTATCCACATCCAACAAGGATCATTGTCATTTAATACATCATTCCAAGACTTTTCTATTAATGGATCTGGGATGATTTCTTTTTCATAGACCATGTTCCTGTTCGGCCTCAGAAAATATTTATGACTAACATAGCCTACGATATGAGTATTTGGCAAAGAATAAATAAGGATATCGCCAAAGTGACTAGTCAAATACGAACTATGACCACCAATTACCTTTCCTATATTATTATCATAGGCCATCAATGTCATATCTGCAGCACTACTGAATGTATTATCATTCTGTATGAAGTATATGTTACCTTTAAAGATTTTGTCAGTATCTGTGTTAAACAGAATTCTGAAATCTTCAGGAAAACTATTCAGATTTTCCCTTTCTTCTTCACAATCATCCTTAATAGTTTTACCTTTAGTAGCATTATATAATTGATTGTAGTTCACAGAAGCATAGTTTGCCGTTATTTTATCGTATATTTCTTTGTATTGGTTTTTGTAGAATTCGCAATATAAGCGCGATGGCCTAATATATGGAGTGGGTATAAGCCATCCTTTATTGACATCAGACAACCACGAGAGTAATTCCGAGCATAGAATAGAGTTGCCGCCGAAGTTATTCCTCATGTCTATAACTAGATTGCTAATATTCTTTTTTCTTATATTTTCAAAAAAATTACGCAGAAATTCATGAAATGATGGAATTCCCGATATATAGTCTTCCTGTTCCTTAGTTAAGGTAATCCCCTGTTGCTGTGCTATCCAGCGTGTAAAAAATTGATCCTCACATTTGTTGAATTGTAAATAAGCTATATTGAGATTCGAGTCTATTTTGCAAGAGAATGGGACATCATCGTTACTACGGATCGTTTGTCCAATTGACTTTAATGTTTTAGGTAAAGTCACAATATCGTTAAAGAAATTCTTTGTGAGATGCAAAGTGATCTCACTGCCATCTTCAACTTGTATTGTCATAAGAGAATATCTGCTCTTCCAAGCCACCGTCTATACAGTGAAGCCTATATAACCCGTTACTGGGAATATTCCTAAAAGTCAGCGTAAAACCGTGGCTCAGACAAGCACCATATTTTTTCCAATGACCTCCGACATAGCACCATAACTCATAACGCTTTCCTTCTATCACATGGTTGCCGTCATTCTTAGGATACATCACCAGGCTGTCTATCGAAACAGGACGACCGAAGTCAAGTGACACCCAACTACCAGAACGTACTTTATCAAGAAAAGAGAACGTATCTCCATCATTGACAGCCTCTGGATTACTCACACCTTTGCCATATGCCTTTCCACCGAGTCGTTTACCATGCGAATATGCCTCTATCTCAGAAATGTAAGCATGCCGCGATGATTGCGAATGGTACCTTAAGTAGCGATACTTCTTCTTCGGCATAACTTTCACTACATTTCGAAAGAGAGGAGTACGACGGAAAACATAAAGAGTCACGCTCCACTGTATAGGTGCCGCCGTCGGTTACAAGAGCAACCCAGGAATGACCACTGGTACTGATATTTGCCCAGCTGTCTATCACATCTAGTGAAGCTGGGATACCCAATGAACGCATTACTGCTACCATGTAACAACAGCGGTTTATGCATCGGCCTTGCAGCATCTTTCCAGCATCCATAGCATTGAGCAAATATGGAAATCCGCCGATATCATGTATTTTAAACTCATCCATAAGAAACCTGTGTACCTTTCCAAAGGCCGTTTTCACGTCTGTCACACCTTCCACTATTTGGTGATAACGATTATAGAGGGAATCGCGCCAACCTATGCATGATGGTGGTTCGTCCTTAACTCGATAAGGTAGGACGTAATCAAGGAATATGTCATCTGATATGTCCTGGTGCCATGGCGTCTGAAGCCATACACGTACTGCTCCATCTATATCGTCGCTGAGATATCGACAAGATAATGCCTCTGCATCATACTTTATTTCAATATGATTGTCTGTTCTCAAGGAGTCCCACCATTGTTGCATTAGAGAGGAGGTCGGTGGCTCCTTCGATGCAACGACAAGGTCTCTGTAAGCATCAACCGCAGAGCTAACACCATAATAATGTCCTGCGATATTGATTACAATGAATTCTGCTGACTTGCGCTTTAAGTCCACACTATCATCGTAGTTTTTCAGCAGATTCTGTAACTCAATGGCATTTTCCCCGGCATAATCAAACGTATAGTCCGGATTTCTACAAGACACTTCGAGAACGAGTGCTATTACTATAGATAAAGAGGGGAAAATGCCTTTCATTTATTTTTGCGTGGATTGCAGTCATTAATGCTTCTTCGGAGATTTGGCAAAACGATAGCCGAGGGAGAAAAGTATGTAATGCGGAATACTGTTGTAATGAGTCTCAACACGACTCTGAGCATTGACGCTGTACGAGCGTGAGGAGAGCTGGTGAAGAATGTCGTACATATCCACTCTGGCTACCAGACGACCCTTGAGGAATCCACGTGAGAAGGACGCATTCCACAGCCAGTCGTCGCTATTCATCTCCTTACTTTTATAGCCGTGCTGCGAGTAAAGGGTCATGTCGGTGGCAAAGGTAATCTTCACAACAGGTATGGTGTACTGCGTATGTACGCCCAGCTTGTACTCATGAATCTTCATATCGTGCTCTCCGTATTCCTCCTCGTGGCTGTAGTTGCCAGAGTAGCCTGCGATGGCTCCGGCGGAGAAGCCACCGTTGCGGTAGTTGAGCTTCCATGTAGTCGAAGGCTTCAGGGTGTTGACGCGGCTCAGTTCGTTGTCGGCGCCGTCGTAAGCGATGTCGAAGTCAACGCTGTGCGTATAGTCCATCTTAGCGCTGACATCATACCGCCATCTCTTCCGCTTGTCGAGAGAACCGTTCATGCCGAACGACATCTTTGTATTCCAGTTGCCGTTGACATTGTCGTCAACAGAGCTGTAAGCACCCGTTACGGTATTGTAGTTGACGCGTCGGCCCCATTCGCGGCTCATCGTTACGAGTTCGTATTTCAGCCACCATGTAGGCTTCCTGCCTCCGGGACGCATGTCAAGCTCAGCACTTACGGTATTGCGCAGCCGCGCCTTGAGTTTCGGGTTGTTTCTATGCACGTACAGGGCATTGGTGCTGTTGGTAAGCGGCATCAGTCTGCTGAATTCCGGATGGCTTTCGTTGGCATAGTACTGCAACTCCAGTTTGTTTTTCTTCCATTTATGCTGCAGGCTGAGGTTGGGATTCCAATTTCCGTAGCTGCGTGTCGACAATGTGTCAAGCTGGTTGTTCTGATAATGTATCCTGTCATGCGAGTAGGCATATCTCAGCGATACCCATGCTGACGTATTCTTCCAACTGTAGCTTAAGGAGAGCATGTTGGAAACGCCGCGCGTAAGCGTATAGTAGTCGTAGCTGTTGCCGTAGTCCATAGCCGCCATCAGCGAGTCAGCCGTGGAAGGCAGCACCATTTCGCTCTCATACCTGCCGCCGTAGTCATATAGCTGGTAATAGTCGTGGTCGCTTCCAGAACCGCGCTGTGAATATCCGAGCCCGTAGGATAGCCGGGTACTCTGTGAGAGAGCGAGTCCCTGGGAAAGTGATATGTTGTAGCTGTACGAGCGTGATGTGTTGTCGCGGTAGTCGTTGCGCCCGTCTGTCTGGCCTGTATTACAATAATGTATATTACGCAGGTTACGGGTCTTACCCTTTATTGTATTGTTGAACGAATAGTTCGCGTAAAGGGAAGTAGTGTTGCCGCTGCCAAACAAGTTGGCGCTTAAGCCGAAATGGCCGTTGCCGAAGAGGCGCTTGCTGGTTGAGAGGATTCGCCTGTGGTCCGTGTTTATTATGTCGGTTTGGTATGTGGAGTCGGCCGATAGGCTTGTGTCGTCCTGGTCGGTATAGACAAGATGGTGGCCCGTACTGAGAAGGAATCGCCCAAGCGTCTGGTTGATGAAAGTGTTGTTAGTCAGGGTGAAGTCGCTCAAGTCGTTTGATGACAGCGTACCGCCGAGGATGCTTCCGTCCTTTGAGAAGGTCTCGCTGCGGCGCTGCATGACGGTGTTCTTGTCAGACCATTCCAGTAGTGTCGACTGATCGAGCGAGAATGTCTTCTTGGAGTTGTTCACGTTGAGGTTCAGTCCTGTCTGCTTGGTTGTCAGCAGGCCCTTGGTCTGCTTCTTCGGCGACCAGTCGCCGTCGGCTCCAGGTGTCTGATTTTCGTTCAGATTGTTGAGGTTGGCAAATGCCGAAAGGCGTGTATAGTCGTCATAACGCAGTCCGAAGACCTTGGCCTTCCATCTGTCGTCCATTCCTATGCCTGCCTCTGTATTGACGATGCTGCCTGTGGCGTACTCACGCTTCATGACGACGTCGAGCACGTAGTCCTTTTCCTCATCGGTAGTCGGCTTCACAAGTGCGAAGGGTGGGTCCTTGTAATATACCAGCAATTTCTTAACCGTGAAGTAGGGAAGGTTCTCCAGTATCACCTTGTTCTTTCCCTTGTAGAAGTCATTGCCGTTCAGCGTTATATAGTCGAGCCTCTTGCCGTTGATGTATACGTCGCCGTTGGCTTTCAGTTCCGCTCCGGGCAGCTGGCGCACGAGCGCGTCGAGCATGGCGCCCTCCGGAATATTGAATGCTGCGGCGTCATAGACGATTGTGTCGCCATGATATGCCACCTGAAGGCGAGTGCCCCTTACAACCACTTCCTTAAGCCCCACCGACTTCATGCTGTCTTCAGCAGTAGGAAGGCGTTTCAGTTCTATCGACGGGAATCCCCAGCCGTTTTTGTTCTCCGAAAAGTCGAAATACTCTTTTGCGACACCGGGATGGTAGCCAGGGTATTCCGCAAGTACGGTATACTCGCCTGAAACCTTGGGAATGTATAGTGTGGCAAAACTATACACTTGAAACTTCTTACATGTGGCAGTGTCAAGCGCTACGGAGTCGCTGTTGTATATTGTGACGAATGCAGGCAGACCTACATGGGTGAAGGAATCATTCACTCCGACGCCAATGCGGGCCTCGCCTTTTGACTTTTTCTGGGCGGCAGTTGGCAGACTCATGCCGATTAAGCAAACGACACATATAACGCGCATAAGTACGGCACTATTCATCGCACGGTGACTCCTTCGCGCAAGGAAGGTTGTCACAACTGAAAGCACAAATATTATACAACTCTTTACAAAAGACGCAAAGGGCGTTAGTTGCAAAAAATCACCGAAGCACTTACAATCTTGTATAAGACCGAGACTTGTTGGGAAGAATAGGTTTACAAAGGTTATGCAGGTAAAAACAGCAATGGTCAATTTCATTTTAGCTAATTTTTATGAATTGATTTAACGTATTATTTAATTCCTTGTTTCAGTTAACATTAATTTCCACACTGCAAAACTAGAACAAATTTCAATGACTTGCAAATTTCTCATGTCTAAATCGTTCAACTTGGATTTTCTTATAAAGTATTGTATATCAATGTATTGATATTGAGCCCTATAATTATAATGTCTAAAACGTCTCTTTTTGATACTTCAAAAGCCTTCTATAAAGGTTCTTAATGAGATACTTTCACCGTCAATTTCGACTTTTGATTTATATAAGAAGAGGCGCTGACGAATGCCCTTATCGCTAATGTTGTTTATGGTTGCCATTGTCTTTGATGGCAAGCGAAGACGGACCAACATCATGAATTTAACATCATCCTCGTTTAAGTTTGGATAAGAGGTTTTCAACCTTTCAGTGAAGTTGTCGCCCATACTGTCAACATAGATCTTTATTTCATCCCAATCGTCATTGGTTAATATGAAATTCTTGTCTTTAACTGGTTTTAAACCATTAAGTTTCTTAACTATTTCTGACTTCTTTATGATGAAATTTTTAAGTGCGTCTAGTTGCATCTCTTTATTCTTCATTGCTACTTTATGCAACCGGGCGTCGTTTATTCGCTGGTTCTCTTCATTTTGTAACATCAACCTTGTTTTTTCTCTTCGTTGGTGAAGATAAAATAATAGTATGACGATTATGCACAAAAATAAGGTAATGGATAATGCAAGCACTAATACTAAGTTCTCGGCCCTTCTTTCTGCTTCTTCTTTATTATACTGACTTTGCATAAATTTGCCATAGTATTTTTTGTTCTTGCTGAGTTCTTCTGTATATAATTGTTCAAAATGGAAATTAGAGGAATCTGCATAGTTAAAAGCTTTGTCAAACTTCCCCTCTTTCATTGCAGCCTTTGCCTTAATGTCATAAACGATGTAAAGTTCTTTATGTTCTTCCGATTTAAATCCATTGAGTACCCTAATGCAAGCATTTATAGAATCAGCATCCAAATAAGCAATAGCCAGGTTAAACAAAAATGAATTTTCCTTTACTTTGACTTTATTATAAGCCTCAAGAGAGAATTTCAAGACCTCGGAATATTTCTGTTGATTTTTCAATATTAGAGCCATTGTCTGACAGCAATTCGCAATAGCTGTAGAATCTCCTGTCTTGCGTGCTAACCGGAGTGCGTCTGCTGTTATCTTTTCTGCCTGTTCAACACTGTCAGCAGCAAGATAAGCGAAGCCAAGTTTTTCTTTGTAGTAAACCACATTCGTTTCTTTTGCATCAGGGAGAGAAGAGTAGAGACTGAGAGCCTCTTTCTCCAGTTTGATAGCCTTTTGAGTATCTGTATAACTACTAACCATGGACAACTTTTCCAATGCCATACACTGCGTATGCTTATCTCCTTGCCGCTTAGCTGATAAGACGGATTTCTTCAGGCAATCGGCAGCTTTGGCAAGACTGTCATTAAGCCAGTAGAATTTACCCATATAGTTCATGCACTTAGCGTACAGCGAGTCACCTACCCTCTTATTATAATATGTATAGGCTATTATGAGAAGCGAGTCGTTATCGACATCAAGCCCACTCTTGTCTTGTGCAATCGTATAGACAAGGGCATACCTTGCCATTTCTGGCTTTACCAAGCTTTGCCTGGTCAACTCCATTAAGTACAGACAAGGCACTATCCGGTGCTGTTGCCGTTAGTTGGTATGCTATGTCAATAGCTCTGTTGTGCGTTTCCTTACAACCCGTAACAAGAAACACTGCCAGCACAAGTAATATGATAAGACTTTTGTTATTCATGAGTCTAAAATTTGGGCAAAGTTACGCAATAATTGTCAATGCAGCAAATAAAGGATGTCTATTTCTTTAATTTGCACAACTTTGCTACTTTGCTGATATTTAATGGTATACAGATTAAAATAAATTTTGCACGTCTATTTGTACGTCTATTAGCGCTGCTATAAGCACCTCTTCTTGACAGAAAGACGCCATGCACCTGTAACACAGGTGAAGCAACAAGGCATTACTTGAAGACCTGCTGCCACAGCGTCTTGTCGCTGACAACGATACGGGCAGGGACATTCAATCCCGGCTGTACGCTGATTCTACAATCGCGGATGTGGGCCTTAGCGGCAAAATAATGATTTCCGGCGATGACGAGCAGCTTATCAAGGAAGATTCTACATATCATTTAAAAGCAGGCGATGCCGCATTGCATCGTGTCATATTGATGTATTATGGGAAAACGTCTCATTAATATAATCTGTCTATCTCTTTTTGTCCCGCATTACTTCCTTTGTATCTGTTATTTGTGGCGTTGAAGGCATAACGGATTGTAAGACGAAGGGCTCGCGAATCACTGTAGTTCCATTTGTCGAGTGTCATTTGCGTACCATAGGTTATCATCGAATTTCTGGCAGTCTTGAACAGATCTGTAGCGCTCAACTGAAAGAACCAGTTGCCTATGTTCTTGACCATTCCTATATTGATTTGCCAAGACGGTTTCAAGTAAACGACATCCATATCACCGGATGTGTGTCCGATGACATCTCCATTGACAGACCATCCCTTACCAAGATTTACACTATTGAGGTAATTGAAGAACAGCACAGGATTGTTCATTCGCTGCTTCTGCCCCATAGCAGTAATCTTAAAGTCCTGCCCAAGATAATTCAGAATCAGACGAGGAGACCACTTGGATATCCTCGGTGATAAGGATAGCAAAGCACTGTACTTTGAAATATGATTGTAGTTGACGTATGTCATCAAACTAATGGGAGTGTCTTTTGAATATGCGTCAACTACCCCTACTATCGCATCCTTGACATATTGGTAGGTCGCAGAGAGATAAATCCATCTGTACATACCTGACAGGGTGATGTCATGATTGATCTCTGATTCCAGCAACGGGTTTCCTTGCTCGTATGTAAAGCGATCGTCATACTGGATGTTGCTGCTCAACTGACTGTAGGTCGGACGGCGCGTTTTTGCTGTATAGGTAAAGGAAAAGTTTGCCTGCTTGATTGGAAAAGAGAAGTCCAATGTCGGGTAGAATCTACTGTACTTCCTGCTTTGCTCTTTTATGAGCTGGTCATTTTCGTAGTAATCAGACACTGTATGCTCGTACCGGACCCCTGCCGACAATTCACTTTTGCCCAATGTGATGGTTGCGCTGGCAAACGCAGCGATATTGTCCTCTTTGATGTGATTGTCTGAATTAGGCAACAAGTTGCCATCGTTCAAGAAGTTATCCTTGCGGTCTGTATTTGTATATTCATAGCCAACCTCTGTCTTGATTTTATCCAAGGCATACCCCACGACACCTTTTGAGGCGAGCATCTTATTCCGCACGTGGTTTAAGCTGCTAATGGACGTTTCTGTATTAATGGAACGGCTGTTTTCCAATATATTCTGGTCTGTCTTGTTCTTGCTGAAATAATAATCATTGTTCAGGCTAAAGCTCCAACGATTGAAATTTCCAAGATAATACATGTTTATCAAATGTAAAGGCATCGTTTCTCTCTTCCAATGGGTATGATAATCGATATCATCCTGTAAATCACTATTCAAGAGGACCTTATCCTGCTGATACCAGTCTGATTTGCTGTTTGGAGATCCCTGGAACTCATACTTGACTCCAAATGTGTTGTTCTTGTCGACTTGCCAGTTGAAACCCATATCCGCAGTGTACGAAGTGCCCACAGGAAATATGGTCATGTCTGACTTCAGGCTATAAACATCACGGTTGAAGTCGATGGATGTAGTGCTTCTCTGATCTTGATATCTTTTAGAATGATCCACATTCAGAGAACCAAAGACGTCAATATTATTATGGCGATAGTTAAGGGCAACATTATCTGCCTCTGAAAAATAATGTGCCAAACGGCTTACGGACTGGGCACTTCCGCTCAAGCCCTCACCACTTTTTCTTATCGTCTTGATCAATATCACAGATTTTGTTTCAGCACTGTATTTTGCTCCGGGATTGTTGAGGACCTCAACACTTTCTATTTCTTTGGAGGACAGTCGGCTCAGCTCCCCCATATCAGTGAGCTTGCGCCCATTGATATAAATAAGCGGTGTGCCTTTTCCAAAAACGCTGACATCTTCATCTTCAACTCTTACTCCGGGCATCTGTGCAAGTACATCCAATGCATTTCCGGCAATGGACAGGATAGTTCCCTTCACAGAGGTCACTATTCCTCCTTTACTTAATGTCTGTCGGGGCTTGCTGCTTTTTACCGTCACCTCATCCAACTGGTAACTTTTGTGATCCAAAATCAAAGTATCAGGAATAAAGGATGAGAAAATCCTGACGACCTTAGTATTGTACCCTATTGCAGAAACCTTTAGCAAGGCGCCTTCACGTGGAATATTTGATAGACTATATCCGCCTTTGTCGTCTGTCGTGCATCCTTTAATGAATGCAGAATCGGTATCCATTAAAACAACATTGGCGTAAGCTATAGGATTCTTCGACACATCAAGTATCACGCCGTGAGTGTCAGACAAGGTTCTGCCGAAACCCACTGTGGTCATCAAAGAACTAAACAGTAATATTATCAAGTTTCTCATACACCGATTTCGTTTAATACCTAACCAACCCTTTACAATTGCAAAAATATAGTTTTTTTAAAATTACCAAACAAAAGAGGAAAGAAATGCTCCACTAAATGTCATATTTAAAATTATAAACGCAATTAAGTAGCATTCTGATATGATATTTTGCATTGCCAAGCTCATGGAAACTAAATACCCAAGTCTTGGCAACACAAAAAAGTAAATTATACATTCTAAACAGGCTTTCTGATATTCTTCATCTCTGTCTTATGCTCATCCATGAACATCCGCAGGATGGCATTGACGACATGCTTGGTCGGCACGGGCTTGCCACCTTTGAGATTAAGCAGCTCTATCTTGCGGTAAAGTTCATCGTCCACCCACACTTGGGACTTTTTGAGATTCTTCTTGGCCTTGGAAGCTTTGGCAGCACTCCATAGTCCATCCAGTCCACTTGGTGATGGAGATTTATTCGCTGCCTTTCTGCTACGTTCTTGGTGCTTTGTCGTTGGCTTCTTGGAAGATTCTACTACTGGCTTGTCAATAGAAGCTGGCTCAACGGTATTATCGACTTCAATGACACCATCTATTGATGTTCCTGAATCTTGAACCCATACGGCGGGCTGATTATGGTTAGCCTTTCTAACCCTGTCCTTGATGTTTCCAAAAAAATCCTTTCTTAGTTTCCATGTTATGTTGATTTGGTTAATATTCAATAGCTCTACATAGACAGACCGCGCCTGAAACGACGGTCATCGTCGATCTCATCCCATCGGTTGCGCCCGCCGCCAACCTCGAACTCACGATTGAAACCATCGCTGACATCGACAGAGAGGACACTCATAAGTCCTTGCATGAGCTGTATATGCTGACTGACGAATGACTTGACATTACTGATGTTGTCCTTGTCCTTAGCATAGCTCGGATGGACATTCATATCATCGTAGTTAAGATGGCGGGCGATGTCGTTGGCTTCGTCTCCGCCCATAGTCGTGACGGATATTGGGGCAGCAACGCCATTGACACGATTGCCAAAGGACTACAACAGGAGCTGCCTGGGCTGAGAGGATTCTCTGCCCGTAACATTAAAAACATGCGCATGTTTTACGAACAGTGGAGCCCGTACATAAATCGTCAGACGACTTCTGACGATTTAATAAGTAGCTATACTTCAATGAATTATGTAATTCGGCAGTTGACAACTGCCGAATTTCCCATAGACAATTTCATGGCAGCCGGCTTTACCAATCATGTTGAAATACTTTCAAAGATTAAAGACTTTGACGAACGTCTTTTCTATATCAGCCAGTGCGCTCAAGGTAGTTGGACTATTGATACCCTCAAATGCTGCTTTGACCAAAACCTACAGCAACCTCTTCTATGGAGTCGGTTATGACGCGGCTGCTTTTGAAGCTTTCACGGACATTATCCAGTGCACCGGATTTTCTTGCGAATTTTTTGTCCGTCTCTGCTTTTCTATGTACTTTTGTAGAACAAAACTCAGATAAACGATTACCAACGTCAGAACAATGAACCACAAATTACTTCTGATTCTCTCTTTGTCATTGTTATCTCTAACGGCTTGGGGCCAGTCAAAGATTACGATGAAGGAAAGCTGGATGTACACTGATGTATCTCTGTCGAATGGCGGTATATCTCATCGTGTCCCTGGAATGATAGATACGGGCTGTTCGGTTTGCATTATAGATTCAACCTACGCAGTAGACTCATGCCATATAACTGATGTAA
>Ga0256406_1005057_pt1 | contig 14443 bp, 13 predicted proteins | sample RumenRJG_03DNA_FD_185986 | JGI IMG/M metagenome (GOLD analysis project Ga0256406, IMG submission 185986) | Bovine rumen microbial communities from Lethbridge, Alberta, Canada - RJG_03 | ecosystem: Host-associated > Mammals > Digestive system > Stomach > Rumen | place: Canada: Alberta | collected...
ATCAGATAACATAAGCCCGGCAATGACCGGGCTGTTTTATGGCCGTGAATGAATGTGACATGAAAATGAGCAGTTTCCGGACAACATAAGAAAGCAGAAACAGGTCATTCCGTTAGAGCATTAACATAAGATACCGTGTATATTGTTCTGCCATCGCTCAGTAATATCATTCAGTATGGTCATCTCCATCACATAATCCATACTTACTGTTCCTTTCCACCTGTCAAACAGAGATACAAATACTTCCTGATCTGTTTCTTCTGTTTCTATGCCGGTACCAGCATAGAACTCTTCTTTATTAAACCCTGTATCCAGCATCGCTTCCCGGATCATATACTTCATACCGCTGCCATTTCTGTCACCTTCTTGATACAAATACAGAAGAAACAGATCATCATTACAATGACTGTTAAAGGAACCATCCAAGTCAAAGAAGTATGAGAAATCACACGTAAAGAAATGCAGCTCATCTGATCCATCATAAAGGTAGTAATTCACTCTTCTTTCTTCTGGTAAAACAGAAGTCATCTGTGGATCTGTTTCAGTCTTCTCTAATGCCAGTATTTCCTGTACCTGCTGCTGATATAGATCAAAGTTCTCTGTCATGATCCGCAGCCGCAGATAACTTACTTCATCCGTATCAGAGCGGAATGCTTCCAGGTAACACTTCTCCTTTAATCTTCTATCTTCAGTCTTATCCGCAATCAGTAATGCAATGCGGCTGCGGATCATGTACCTGCTGTCTATTTCATGCAACAGTTTCCAGGCTCTTTCAACATCCTTCCATATATTCTGCTGCAGACAATATTCCAGCATACAGGGATGTACAGCACCGTACATCTCTGTTAATGACAGAAGAACATTCTGATCTGTTATATAAGTCAAAGCTTCCTTCAGCCAATTCTCATCACTGCTGCTAAAAGCAATGCGAGTACAAAGATATTCAATCCACTGGGGAAGGAAGTCCTGCAGATCCTTAACCTCAATCCCTGCTTCAACAAGAAACCGAACAGGACAGCCCATATAGTCAAACGACTCACACATCAGATAGAAACAAGCAGGACTTCCTTCCCCATAAAACACAGCTGACAGAGAATCACATTTCCACTGCTGCTTATCAATATTATCCAAATCATCCAGCACTTCAGAAACAGACAGGGAATCACTCTCAAATTCCTCAGTATAAACTCCCTTCACCGGTATCTCCAGCTTGGATAAGGCATATGCAATCTCATACGCATCCTGATACATCATTCTGTCATTGAGCATATGCAGACACACAGCAGCCTGATGCAGGATGCCTCCTATACCATCCGGATCCAGTAAGGAAATACCATCCGTATCATCGTCATAGTCATAGTCATACTCATCCCATTCAGAATCCAATGACAGCTTACCGTTATGAATCTCAACAAGAGCATGAAGAACATCATTCTTCATCTGACTAATTTCATCCTTCCCTTTCATTTCACGAAATGAAAGGGAAGCAAGAAACTCCTCTCTCTTGCTTTCCGGTAATGTTTCAGCGTATTTCACGATGAAGTCAGACTTATCCTGTTCTGACATAGTATCAAGCTTTTCTTTGACTGCATCTATAAAGTGGATCAGATTCATATTTTACTCCTGACATCGGCACAACAATTAAAACTTGTTTGATCAGTTTCATTTACTAATTTCGTCTAATTTCCAATAGACATTATTTCTTCTTTCTTCAAGACCCGGCAAATCATAAAATGGCGATGGATCTGCAGAAACTAACTTATTCTGTTTTTTATTATATCTTTTTGTACCGTTCATCAAATAACATACGTCTATTGCTCTTGTAACAGCAACATAATGAAGATTCAACATCTGGTGATAGTCCTCATCACTGCAATTTTCAAAAGGAAATATATGACGGTACATATCCATTTGGAAAACTGCATTAAATTCTAATCCTTTTGCTTTATGAATGGTCATTATATTAATTTCATTTTCCTTTGCCGGCATATAAGTGCTTAACTGTTCTTCATCTGACAAAATTTCCGAGAGCTCATTCAACGCTTTATTATTTTCAGATTTTGGGTATATAAATTCTCCAATATCATGAAATTGTCTCTGCATTTGTTTAAAATCATTAATATTGCAGTCAAAAAGAACTTGAATCTGTTCCATGGCTAACTGATATTTTCGCTCTTCGTATTCATAGGAATAAAATTCATCCGCAATATCTGCAGCAGAAACTTCAGGATCAAATCTTCCACGTAATAATTCAATAAACAGCCTTGCCCAATCCGATTGATCTTTATCAAGCTTCGTAGTATCAAATTTCTTATGCGGTGTTTTAATATAGCGATCCATCAAATTAACAGTCATATTGCTTCGGCATAAAATTGCGCAATGGCAGTTTTGTAAAATAGAATATTTATTTTTAATTCCATCAAGATAATAATCTATCCCATTAGCAATTTCCTTTTCACCGCCTTCAACATTCACCATATACACACGTTTTTCATCTGTTATTCTGGATGATGCCCCATATAAACATAGTGAGTATTCGGAAATACTCTCATGACATCTATGGTTAATTGTTAATTCATAATGTTTGAAACTAGAATTGCTCATTAATGAAATTAGATACTTGGGAAACCTGTTATTAAATCCATAGATCGCTTGATTAACATCACCCACGGCCATTCCTGTGATCCCCATCTTAACAAGTTGTAGAAAAATTTCATGTTCTATTTTCCCACAATCTTGATACTCATCTATGAATATATTTTTATAGCGAGCTTTTAAATACCTGGCACACTCTGCTGAATGCTGAAGTATATACATTGCTGTTTCTCCTGAGATATTCAGAAAAATAAGGCCATCGCGCAATGAACTAATCAGCATCGATTCATTTCTACCACTGACATGATCGTCAATTTTTGCAAGTTCGCTGTATTGCTCATGGTTTTTGAAATTTTCTTCGATTTTAAAATCTACGGTTTTGCCCGTAACATGAGATGCAAACGGTATGATTATCTGTGAGATATAGAACTTATCTATGGTACCAAAGAACGAACTTTTAACCTGCAATCCTTTTCTTCTGCAACGACTCTTCAATTCATCGCTGGCTTTATTTGTAAACGATATTGCAATAATCCCTTGATAATCGTAAAGATCTTCCAGTGCTCTTGCTATCTTTTCTACAACCGTATAAGTTTTACCTGATCCAGGTCTCGCGGTTACAACGATATTTCCTGTGTCATCAATAATTTTTCTTTGTTCTTCTGTCGGCTCTTTTATCATTTTGGATGTACTCTTGATTCTACTTCCTCAATCAGACTTTGCAATGGTTCAACTATCTTGTCTCTTTCGAGGAGTTTTAATGACTCTTCTTTGTCATTAACAAATCCAAACATATTTTCTGCCTTGCGTTTTTGCATTGCCTCTACCAGTTCTTTGTATCCCTCAACAGAATAATACTGCTTTAGCACATTGGACAACGGACTTTCGGCCAGATCATTTTCAAGATCAATATCTGATAAATAGATACCTACTTTTTTAATTGAATCTCTAACTGCCTGGTTAGCTTTTCTGCAATTAACATTTGGTCTTTTGGTTTTGAAATTCTTCTCCCCATGAATCCATTTATCTGGTGCTATATAATTAAGCCTGCATTCATCAGTTATCTTTAACGCTCTTTCAATACCGGCAAAATGATATTCTGTTCTGCCTTTATATTTGAATATGTCATTATCCGTCCGTAATCGCCATGGAATGTGTAATGCCTGGCAAATAGCAACATATGGTATAAATCCAATGCCTTCTACAGAAAGAATCGAAATATTTCGTCTGTCCAATTCTAACCTTAAAGCCTTGGCAAGCGCATTATAGAAAATCACTTCGGAAGTTCCCTCTACAAGAAACACTCCATCCGAAAAGAAAATTTCTGCTGACACAGCATTAAGCCGGTAGCCAAATCTTTTATAAGCTTCATGAATCCGGGAGTCAGCTGTACCGGAAGCTGCATGAGTAACCTTATTTTCCATATACAGCCTAACCATGTTTTGTGCTTGATAGACTTGCGCAATCTGTGGAGAATGCGATGTGATTATTACTTGTCCATTCAAAGTCTTCGCTAAATACTCTGCCAACTTTCTTTGTTGATGTGGATGAAGATGCGCTTCTGGTTCCTCAATTGCATAAAAAGTCACATGATCAGGTGCTTCTTTAATGTGCTGCTTTGCAAGCCAAGCAGATAAATATATCTGATTATTTCTTCCGTCTCCTCCCATTGTCAGAGGTCCATCATCCGTAGAGTATGAGAGCACAACATCTGACAGCATTTTTTCTGCATCACTGCTGCCAGCAACAAACCGAACTTTCTGATCTTCATTGCCTGCAGATAAAGCTGACAGTTGCGCATTTACATTATCCAAAGCAGTATCAATGTAATTTAATGAATTGATTTGTTCATTAATTTTGTTCAAATCTTCCTGAATCTGTTTTGTCCTGCCTTTATCCTCGGCTAACTCTGCTTCAGAGAGTGTTTCCTTAGACAAAACTAATAGTCGCTGACGTTCTTTTCTCATAAAGGCATGCAAATCACGGTTCGTATCTACATACTGCATATTTAAATACCGGACGTAATTTCGTGATTTAAGATCTTGAAGATGTTCTTCATCATAACCGGCTTGAATTGAATATTCACCACCATTCTTTTCCCATGTGTATCTGATGATCAATTTATTATCTTTTATGTTTCCATTAAAGGTACTAATTAAACAGTCTTCTGTAATATCCTTTATATATGCGGTTATCTCAACGGTATTGGCATGTGAATAAGCATTAAAATCAGAATCAAGCAAATCCAGATCGTTTTCGCTTATGCTTTTGTCAAATAGAAGCCTAAGAGCATACAGCAGATTTGTTTTGCCAGAATCATTTGGTCCAATAATAAGAGTACTCCTATTGAAGCTTATTGTTTCATCAATATAATTTCGAAAACCTTTAAGATGCAATTTATCCAAAATCACAATTATCATCTCCCTTAAGTTAATTTGCTTCCAATGAGTAAACTACTTCATGGTCTAAAACTGACAGATAAGACATTTGGACATAAAGAATAGACATCTTTTTCTCAATCTGTCAGCAATCCCACACAATCAACTTACGCCTCTTCCTATTATTTTGTCAACTTGTCCCATCTTTTATTAATTTGTCCCATCATATATAATCTATCTGGAGGAATCCAGTATGAAGAAGAGCAGCGTTATCAGCCTGATCAGATGTCATGTTGAAAATGATGAAAACGGATTTAGAAATACAGCATATACAATCGCAAAGGATTTTTATAACGAAGGAGATACAGAGATTGGGGAATATATCATGTCATTGCTGTCAGATGTCGGTACGATGACCGTTCAGCAGACAGCCAATAATATGTATTCCGCCTATTTTCATAAGCTGCCTTCAGCTGCTGATGCATTACTGCTGCCAAAGCCCGTCATGGATGATGTGCTGGGTATCGTAAATGCCATCAGTAAGAATATAGGCGTAAATAAGTTTCTGTTTTCCGGTGCACCGGGGACAGGCAAAACAGAGGCTGTTAAACAATTAGGCAGAATCACTGACAGAGACGTATATGCAGCTGATTTTTCCAGTGTCGTTGACAGCAAGCTCGGTCAGACAGTAAAGAATATGAATCTATTGTTTCAGGAGATGAATCAGAGTCCGCTTCGAAGCCGTTCTATTTTTCTTTTTGATGAAATTGATGCGATTGCTCTGGACCGCATTGATGCGAATGATGTAAGAGAAATGGGACGCGCCACAACAGCCATGCTGAAAGGTCTGGATTCCTTAAGTGATGATGTCGTACTGGTCGCAACGACAAATCTTGCCAAGAAACTGGACAAAGCTCTTACAAGAAGATTTGATGCTGTCATCAGCTTTGACCGCTATACAGAGAGTGATTTAGAGGATATTGCTGAGAAAATGCTCGATCTGTATCTTTCCCGATACAGTCTTGCCAGGAAGGATACCCGGCTGTTCAGAAAGATATTGAAAACAGCACAGCCGCTTCCTAATCCGGGTGATTTGAAAAATGCTATCAGAACTGCTGTTGCCTTCAGTGATCCCAAGGATGAATATGATTACTTAAGACGCTTGTATTTTGTCTTCAGCAATCATTCTCCTGCTGACATAAAAGAACTGCAGAAAGAAAACTTTACGATCAGAGAAATTGCCATTCTTGCCAATAAGTCAAAAAGCACAATTGACCGTGAACTAAAAGCAGGAGGCTTAGATGAATAATTTACTGGAATTGAATGGAAAGTTTCAATCACGCCGAAAGCCCAATCGCCCCCGTACACCATCTCTTCCCAGCGGCACATCCGTGTCTTCTGAAAGATTGAGAAAGCTGGCTGAAGAGTTATCAGAAACCAATGCAGAGTGGGGAAAACAGAATGTTCTGAAGAAAGAACTGATCGCTGTCCACCAGACCCGTATCATTCCAAAATCAAAACGAGTCAAGGTTCTCTTTTCCGGTAACGGCATCACCAGTGATCAGGAAATGCGCGGTGCGTATTATGAGAAAAGTATATCTTCTGATGAAGGTACAGAAAAGTTATGTCATGTCTTTATCTATTATGTAAGCAGAGAGAATGTTCTGAAATCTATTACTGAATTAGAAAAAGCGGCACAGGTCATTGATACATATTACAGGGGAGAGATTTCTTTCAGGAATACGGGTGTGCCCCGTACGTATAAAGGAGAGAAGATAACACCAAAACCATATCCTGCTGCAGCAAATTCTCTGATCCATAAAACCAGTTTCTATGCTCTTATCTCTGAATGTTTCTATATTCATTCCATTGCAATGCCGAAGTGTGATTTAAGTACAAAGACAGATCACATCATCCGTATCTATCACACTGATGGAAACATTCAGACCATGCTGGCGAAATATGGAATTCCCCTTTCCCCGGATTTCATCATTGATGAAAATACAGCAAAGCTGTCCGATGAAGAAGTTACTGCACTTGCACAGTCTGCACCGTTTCTTGTTGCCATGAGTGTCGTTGACGCTGCTGAAATACCAAAGATTGAAACGGTCAAAGCAGTTTCAGCACCTTCTCTGATCGAACCGCCTGGAAATGAACCCATTGTCGGTGTGATTGATACTCTCTTTGACACAAATGCATACTGTCATGAGTGGGTTGATTATCACGAGATGATTGATCCAAGTATCATACCAGAATCCGATGACTATCGTCATGGCACCTATGTCACATCCATTATCGTAGATGGCCAGCGGTGCAATCCTTCTCTTGACGATGGATGCGGACACTTCCGGGTCCGTCATTTCGGTATTGTGACTGGTGAACAGTTCAGTATATTAACTGTCATTCAGAAAATAGAGAAAATTGTAAAAGAGAACCAGGATATCCATGTCTGGAATCTTTCATTAGGGACAAAGACGGAAATTGATCAGAACAGCATTTCCCCTGTAGCAGCTAAATTAGATGAACTGCAGGAGGAATATAATATCGTCTTTGTCGTTGCCGGGACAAATAAGCCGGAAGGTATTCCTGCTGAGCAGAACTATCATATTGGTTCTCCCGCCGATTCCATCAACTCCATTGTTGTCAACTCCGTAGACCTGGATAACAGACCGGCATCCTATACAAGAACCGGACCGGTACTTTCCTTTTACAATAAACCGGATGTCAGCTGCTTCGGTGGGGATGGGGTTGAAGCATATGAAAAAATGAAGGTTTATGATCCCATTTCACAATGTCAGGGCTATACATCCGGAACATCATTAGCAGCACCTTGGATCACAAGAAAAATGGCTTATCTGATACAGGTACTCGGCCTGACACGTGAAACAGCCAAGGCATTGCTGATTGATTCAGCGTGCAGCTGGAATGGCTGCTGTGATGAGAAAACAGGGTATGGTGTTGTACCGGTACGAATTGAGGATGTTCTGAATGCAGGTGATGATGAAATAAAATTCTATATCAACGGCATATCCTCTGCCTATGAAACATACAATTTTAATATTCCTGTTCCCTTTGCCAATGACCAGTTCCCCTACTATGCCCGTGCCACCATGGTCTATTATCCACACTGCAATCCTGATCAGGGGGTTGACTATACCGGAACAGAACTTGATGTGCATTTTGGCCGGATCAATGACAGAAAAGAAGTCTCTGACATTAAAAACAACCATCAGTCCGAAGAAGGACCGCATACAATCTATGAAAAAGATGCCCGGGAAAACTACCGTAAATGGGATAATGTCAAACACATTGCCGATCACATTTCAACTGGAACACAATACCCGCGGAAGAAATATGAAAGTGATGTTTGGGGCATCCGGGTTGTCAGAAAAGAACGTTCCAGCATCATTCAACAGAAGCCTGTTCGCTTCGGCATTGTTGTTACCCTGAAAGAAATGTATGGCGTGAATCGTTATGATGAATTCATACGTGCCTGCAGTTTAAGAAACTGGATTGTCAATGAAATAGATATCAATACAAGAGTGAATATCTATCAGAAAGCGGATGAGGAGATTCATCTGGAATGATAATAATAGGGTAGAGTGAGCCGTGCCGGCGGTTCGCCCCTCCCATTGCACCGTACGTACGGTCTTCCGTATACGGCGCTACATTTGTATTTGATCACAGTTCCCAAGATAGTAATCCAACGGGTTGACCAGTCCTGGTCTTCCCGTTTTTCTATTGGCCAGGGCCAGCACTCTGGGACTGAGGGCATAGTTCACTTGGCAACAAATACCCGTGACCTGCGTCTGCTGCAGGCTGGATGTGTGTCATGCCCGACACACATAGATTAAAGGCTGCCTCCTGACAGGAGGCAGCCTTGCTTTTGTAACGGGTTAATTCTCAGTCCTTATACATCTCATACACCCTGGATACCGGCATATGATTGAGGATGGAGTCTATGGCAGTAGCGATCATATCTGCTACAGATAATACTTTGATCTTATCTGTCTTTGCTTTGTTTTCCTCAGATAACGGAATGGTATCTGTAATGATCATTTCCCTGATGGGAGAGTTCTGGATCTTTGTTACGGCATCTCTTGAGAAGACACCATGCGTGATGGCACAGTAGATCTCAGATGCACCATGTTTCTTCAGGATTTCACAGCCTGCGGTAAGTGAACCTGCCGTATCACAGATATCATCAATGACAATGCATGTCTTTCCATCCACATTGCCGATGACATTCTGTGCTTCTACCATGTTGGGCTTAGGTCTTCTCTTATCAATAATGGCAATGGAAGCATCCAGGATATCGGCTAATCTTCTGGCCCTGGTCACACCGCCATGGTCCGGTGATACAACCACAAGATCGTCTCTTCCTCTGAACTTCTGATGGAAATACTGGCCGATCATCGGTACGGCGGTAATATCATCAATCGGTATGTTGAAGAAGCCCTGAATCTGTGCGGCATGCAGATCAAAGACAACAACCCTGTGTGCTCCTGCCTTCTGGATCAGATCTGCCACAAGCTTTGCTGTAATCGGCTGTCTGGGCTTAGTGGTCCGATCCTGTCTTGCATAGCCATAGTAAGGCATGATGACATTGATTTCTCTTGCACTTGCCCGCTTGCATGCATCAATGCAGACAAGTACTTCCATTAATCTTTCCGTCACCGGATTGCATGTGCTCTGTACAATGAAAACAGATCTGCCTCTGACTGATTCCTGCGGTGTAACCAGGATTTCCCCATCCGCAAAGTGTTCCACCTTGATCTTGCCTAAAGGTACATCAAGATCCTTACATACCTTCTTTGCCAGATCCACACTGGAAGTCAAAGCAAATATTACCGTATCGTTTACCATTGACGTGTTTCCTCTTTTCCCGTGTTTATGTTACTGACGAAATGGCATTTCGTCAATAAAAGGAGACATCTGTCTCCTTACATGAATTTCAGGATCAGCCACAGGGCAATTGCGGCCGCAATCGGTATGACAAAGATCAGCGTATAGCCCCTCAGAAAGCTCTTTTCCAGCTTCTGATAGCCTTCTTTGGAATAATAGTACTTATTGTCTTCCGTCTGGATAATAACACCCTGCTTTACCAGATTTGCGATGGTATAGCTGATGGTAGGCGTCGCCAAAGGCAGATCCTTCAAAGCACTGACATCAATGGCTTTCGATGCTCTGAGGGCACCTTTCTTCTCAAAGCCATCCATGACAATTCTGGCCGCGGTAGCCTGCGGACTCTTCTTCTTTTCCTTTGTTCTGGCTTCTGCGGCTCTTTCATCCGTACTTTTGATGCGGTCCTTTTCATAGAGCTTATCCTGCTCCTTTTTCGCATCGCTTACCGCCTGCCTGTATTCCTGCCAGAAAGCCTTGGCCTTCTCTTTTCTTTCCGTCTTCTTATCTTCTTTATCAGACATACTTATTTCTTCTTGTTTTCCTTCCAGGCATCATACCGGTTCTGGATCTCATAGCCTACTTTCCTGGGCACTTCCATTTCCTTGCCATCCGCAAAGTGAATCTTGACATTCTTGACCATTCCCTTTCTGATCTTGAAGTCTTCAATCATCCTGTAGCGAAAGCTCATATCATCCAGGAAAAAACCATCTTCCGTAAAGTATACCTGTCTTTTCATAATGGACTCAAAGATCAATCCGGCAAACAGAATGGCAATACCGATATAGGCAATTCGGTAATAGCTGACCTGCTTATCTGCCATATAGCCGGCAAAGATGGCCAGGACCACACACAGCACACAGACACAGGCAATAAATACCGTAAAGGCTGCCGGTCTTCTGTACAGTTCAGCATCCTTATGGTTTTCTTTGTACTGCTCTGCATCTTCCTTGTACTTTCTGTATTCTCTGATGGTTTTCACTGTCCCATAGCCGAAGTAGGCAAATACAATACCGGCAATGGCAATTTCAATAATGGTATCTTTCATAACTGACTATCCCCTGTGAATACGATTATACCTTACTTCTTACGCTTATCAAAAGGGTCTCTTCCCTGATACTTATTGATCTTGTAAAGAACACTTTTCTTGCCGTTGTGTCTTGCGATTAATGACAGAATGGCAATCACAAGACAGATCACCCCGATCACCAGGGCAATCCAGGAAATAACCGTTCTTACCGTATGATTGATATTGGGAAACAGAGCATCCTTCATCCCTGTAAAGCCCCATATGTCTATGACCAGACATATGGCAAAGGTAACAAAGCTGTTTCTTGCCATACGGGTCAGGTTGCCTAACAGATGGTTTTCACTTTCAATGGCCGCCGCCAGTTCATCTCTTTCTTTTCTTGACATCTTATTGCTCATACAAACACCTCAATAATAAAACATGGACAGGCAGAAATCTCTGCCTATCCATGATACATCATCTATGTGATTTGAATCAGCCAAGAAGATGGATAACAGATCCAACGAACGCGATGACAACAAACAGCAGAAGAACCTTAATAGCACTCATGTTCTTCTTAGCCATCAGCCACCAGGCCAGTAAGACAAAGAAGCATGTCAGTAAGCCAGGATATGCACCATCCAGCTTATCGATTAACATGACAGCGTTGCCTTCAGAGTCAGTTGCGATCTGTATAGGTGAACCTACATTGACCCAGTTAGCAGCCATGGCACCGACGATAACCTGACCCATGGTGATAACGGATTCACGGAATGCCGTAGCTCTGTCACCGACTAATACTTCAACAGCAGATCCGCCTAAGGAATATCCCTTGTAATAGATCCAGTGCTGGAACCAGATGGATGTAGCGTTCCATACCAGGATATAGAAGATCGGGCCGATCGCAGAACCGCCTTCAGCGAAACCTAAAGCGATACCAAGCAGAATCGGAATGTAAGTACCAACGATCAGAGAGTCACCGATACCGGCAAGAGGTCCCATCAGACCAGCTCTGATACCATTGATCATTTCATCATCGATGCCTTCAGCACCGTTTGCACGTGCTTCTTCAAGACCGGCTGTAATACCGACAACGATCGATCCGATCTGCGGCTCGGTATTGAAGAACGGATAGTAAGCTTCAAGAGCCTTGCACTGCTCTTCCTTTGTGCCATACAGGTCCTTGATAATGGCAAGCATGGACCACATATAGCCGAATGTCTGCATGTGCTCCTGGGAGAAACATGTCAGATTACCATACCACCAGCGCCAGAAGGAATGCTTCAGAGCATCAGGTGAAACTTTCTTCATTGTTGCAGCTTCAGACATTTCAGATATCCTCCTCATCATCGTCATCTGCGGCGCCGCCGGCTCCTGCCTTGGCAGCCGCTTCTTTACTTTCGATCTTCATCATAGCCATGTTGTACTTGAGCAGAGCGAATACGGCACCAACAGTTGTCGCAGCGATCAGCGTCAGACCCATGGATCTTCCTAATGTGAATCCCATCAGGAAGTAGATCAGATCAGTAGGCTGGTTGACAACAGACTTCAGCAGGATAGCGATACCAACAGCCGGCAGAACAGCACCTACTGTCAACATAGCCTTGACATACCATACATCTGTATTCAGCTTGGCGAAGATATCCTCAACAGCACCGGAACCGAAGTAGCACAGTAAGGTAACCGGCAGGAAGGAAAGGACGAAGTGAGAGATCAGCGGATAGATTGTATCTACCTTGCCCAGGCAGTCGATGTTGCCCTTCTTCAGTTCAGCCCAGCCGATGTGCTGCCAGATCAGGTTCATCATAGCTGTTCCATAGAACAGAGAGATACCGATGACACCGGTCATAGCGGAAATGGTGGAAGAAAGCTTCTGTGCTTCTTCACCAGCGAAGTCCATGCCGGCAGATTTAGCACCGACATAAGCCAGCGGCAGACCAATGTAGGAAACAGCACGAAGGTCAGATGCGACAGTTCCGCCAGGAGTTACCAGAGCGATCCACATGACCTGCATCGGAATACCGATTTCAATGCAGCCCTTGACATCGCCCAGAATCAGACCGACGAATAATGCGGCGACCAGCGGACGGTTCAGTGTGTAGTTACCGACAGTGGTACCGAGACATGCGATGGTAGATGCAGCTGTACAGCTCATGATACCGATCAGAATAGCTTGAAGCAAAGACATAGTTTTAATCCCCTCCTCTCAATAATCAGGTAATGTCTTTGAGTAATTATGAATTAGTAGCCGAACTTGCCCTTGAACTTGTCCCAGTCACCGATCGCTGTCTCTTTGACAAGAGCGAACCATACACGGTACCCCTTCTGGGAAATAGCTTCAAAAGCGTCTGCTTCTTCCTGCGTAATGGACTGGTTATTGCCGAGCTTGACAGCACCTGGCCTGTCGTTGCAGGGTCCAACCACCAGTGTCTTGACATCATTCGGAACAAAACCGAAGTCAACCAGAATCTCCTTCATATCCAGCGGATTCTTGGTGATCAGGAAATATCTCTTCGGAGAATCCTTAACCTGCTGAGCCTTTTCCTTGAAATGTTCCATTGTCCAGACAAATACCTTCTTATCCGTACTTGCCTTGAAAGACTGCTTCAGAACCGGTGTTGTCGCTGCCTTGTCATTAACAGCAATAATACCGTCACAAGGATATTCCTTGGACCATCTTGTCACAATCTGGCCGTGAATGATGCGGTCGTCAACACGCATGAAAGTAATCATTTGTTTATTCCTCCATTTCTTACTTTATGTGCACGCTACAGCGTTACATCCGATCAGAGATCATCATCGTCGTCACCGGCTTCAACCTTGAAGTCCGTCACGCCGTTTCTGCCTTCGGTCAGCAGGGTGTCCTTCAGATCCTGCACATTATCCACATTATCTTTCATCAATACAGCCGTAATAGCCATCGGCAGGTTCATGCCGGCAAGTACCAGTGTATTGCCGATCAGTCCCTTGTCACTCAGTACATTCAATGCATTTGTAAACGGAGAACCGCTCAGAATATCCGCTAAAAGAATAATCTGATCATCCGGTGTAAAATCCTTTACCAGCTCCTTGAAGTTCTCAGCAAACTGATCTGCACTCATGTCTGCCTTCAGACTGGTAGACAGCACATCATTGCGATCCCCTGTCATCATTCTGACAGCAGTGTGAAGACCTGGTGCAAATTCACCATGACTGACCATAACTACGTACTTTGTCATTATAATTTACTTTCCTTTCTGCACTGTTTGTAAGCGCTATGCGATTACCTACTTATTTTACAAAAGAACTGATTTTCTCAACAGCAATTCTGCATTAAAAAAACACATTTTTCTCCCACAATTTTCCTTTCTGGTATTTCTTGTTCATAGTTGTGTACACTAAAACGTTTTCATGCATATATAACAGAAAGTACCCGTACGTGTCTGCCGAATTAAAAAATGATGTCAATAGTTTTCGATAATGTCCCATAAAAGATTAAAGATGAGCGGGAGAATTTCCCGCTTTATTGGTTAATAGATTCGTGCATTCTGAATCATCATGCATACTGGCCATATTGATG
>Ga0256406_1005058_pt1 | contig 14442 bp, 13 predicted proteins | sample RumenRJG_03DNA_FD_185986 | JGI IMG/M metagenome (GOLD analysis project Ga0256406, IMG submission 185986) | Bovine rumen microbial communities from Lethbridge, Alberta, Canada - RJG_03 | ecosystem: Host-associated > Mammals > Digestive system > Stomach > Rumen | place: Canada: Alberta | collected...
TCTCGTCTGCCTCATAAAGCCAATCCATCTCCATAAGTGCTCTGGCTCTCCATATTAAAGCCTTCACAACCAAATCTTTATGGACAGAAAAATGCTTCTCCACATACGTGAATGTGGCGGCAGCTCCAAGAAAATCCTCATTGTAGTACTTAGCCTCTCCCATCAGCATCCACACGTCGTCCATCTTTGAGTTAAACTCCTCCTGGGCATAGAAAGCCGCATACTTAGGGTCTTTCATCTTACCCGGTTTCTTCACCGGTTTTTTACGCATTGAATGGAGTTTGATGGCTGTCTGACACTTATCCAAAGCTCTGTTGCACTGAGAAAAAGCGGCTCCTTTAGTGGATTTGTCACCCACCGGATACATCTTCAAAATCTGCGAATAATCTGGCTTATAGGCATCCTCTATATTACGTTTTCCCTTGTCCAGAGACTCTTTGCCGTTATAATAGACATTGTAACGCGTAGTCATCGCCTGATAACCACGAGAAATGGCTGTGTTTTTCTTGTTGGAACAGCCAAGCATCGTCAACATAAAGAGAGACAATGCTGATATATATATTAAAAAGTACTTCTTATCCATTTGACGACAAATTTACAAAATAAACGATTAAAATGCAAATTTATTGTGTATATGAAGAAAAAATGAAAAAAATCTCAATGGTATGCCCTGATATGGCACACCCAAAATATAATTTTGCCGACATAACTCAAAAAGACTACACGTATGGCATTTAATCAGATAAACAAACTCGTATGGATAGTGGACACCATCTATAAAGCTCGCAAAATCACTTTTGAGGAGCTTAACAAGAAATGGACAGAAACAGATATGAGTGGTGGAGAAGAGATGGTAAAACGCACTTTTTTCAAATGGAAAGAAAGTATCTTCGACACATTTGGACTTTTAATCGAATGTGAGAAAACATATCCGTATTACTATTATATTGAAAACGAAGATGATATCAAACATGGCAATATCGGCAAATGGCTACTTAGCACATATTCCGTCTGCAATTCTCTAATTGAATGCAAATCCATCAAAGACAGAATTCTGCTTGAGGATGTGCCAAGCGGACGTGAATATCTCGACAAAATGATAGAAGCAATGAAGAAAAATATCATGATCCACATCACATATTATAACTATTGGAGAGGCGATACACGGGAGCACTACCTTATGCCACTATGTGTGAAACTATTCCGTCAACGATGGTATATGGTGGGACGTTCGTGGCCACAAGAAACCAACATGATCTTTTGTCTCGACCGTATAAAAGAATTCCGTCTATCCAGCCATTCTTTCGAATATCCTAATGATTTTGATCCACAAACATATTTCAACGGATGTTTCGGAATCATAGCCGGTGAAAATAAAGAGGCTGAGGATGTCATACTAAAAGTCAACGCTAACCAAGCCAACTATTTGCGTGATCTTCCGATGCATGAGTCGCAAGAAGAGATCGAGCGACACGACAAATACAGCATCTTCAAACTCCACGTCCGCCCTACATACGATTTCCAACAGGAGATTCTATGGAACCGTGAGGAAATTGAAGTGTTGGAACCAGAATGGTTACGCAATGAGATTGTAAAAATCATTAATACGATGTTGAACAAATATAAAGGATAATAAACATGAGTGAAATAAGAACGACAGATGGTATAACTATCGATTACAGCAAGGTGATCGGTATAGAATTAGATTATAAAAGTCAACACTCTTCAGAAGTTAGAGTTATATTTGCAACCAGAAAAGAGTATATCTACAATCCAAACACCGAATCATTTGAATTGACCGATATCACGGATGAAGCACGATTTAAATTCGCCGAATATCCGGTTGCCAAAAGAATAGTAGATGAAATGAAAGAAAATTGGAGAGCTATAACAGAATAAAGATTATGGAAAATTTCGCAGCAATAGATTTTGAGACAGCCAACTTCGAGCGCAGTTCGGTCTGTTCGGTTGGAGTTGTCATTGTGCGTGACGGGGAGATAACAGATTCCTTCTATTCACTCATCCAGCCAGAGCCGAACTATTACAACTACAGATGTATGGAAGTGCACGGACTATGTCGAGAAGACACAGACGATGCACCAGTATTTCCAGAAGTGTGGGCACAAATAGAGCCATTGATAGAAGGACTGCCACTTGTGGCACACAACAGCCAGTTCGATGAAGGCTGTCTGAAAGCAGTGTTCAAAGTTTATCAGATGGACTATCCCGACTACATCTTCTACGACACTCTATATGCCTCACGTCGCACATTCAGATATCTGCCCAACCATCAGTTGCACACCGTCGCAGCAGAGTGTGGCTATGATCTGGAAAACCATCACCACGCTTTGGCGGATGCAGAGGCATGCGCGTGGATAGCGAGGGAGATATTGTAAAACGACTTTTATAATCAAAATGCTTCAATACATTTCCAATTCCGCCCACTACAAAGATGTGCTTTTGCGGGTCAAATCCGTGAAGCATACTCTTTGGATCGGCACCGCTGACATAAAAGACGTTTATATCGAGGCTGGCAAAGAGAAGATGCCGTTTCTCGCACTCATTGCTCAACTCATTAAGCGTGGTGTTGAAGTGAGACTTATTCATGCCAAAGAGCCGGGGCCAAACTTTCGGGAAGACTTCGACAAATATCCCGTACTTTTCGACCGCATGGAACGTGTGCTCTGTCCGCGAGTCCATTTCAAAATGATTGTCTTCGACTGCAAGGAAGTGTATATCGGTAGTGCAAATCTGACAGGTGCTGGCATCGGTATGAAAGCAGAGACGACCCGCAACTTTGAGGCTGGAATCCTTACTGATATGCCAGAAATTGTGGAGCAAGCCATGAACCAGTTTGACGAAGTGTGGATGGGCAAGATGTGCAAGACATGCAAAAGACGTGAGTTTTGCGGAGATCCAATAGTTTAATTCTTAATTCCTAATTCTTAATTCATAATTTTTTAAGCACTGCCCATATCCTTCACACCCCCACTCTACTTTTGTATTCAAAAATCATAAAATCATGAGAATCAAAGAATACAAAAAGGATCAGGCAAGTTTTAGATTTGTTGTATTTGCCGTGGGAAATGGAGCAATCACATCTGTAAAGAAAGCATTCGAGAATGATCAGATTAAGCAGAATGCATTTTTATATTTATGCGACAATGAGCCATTAGGTTGTGGAGGCGACGTCGCTCTTGGCAGACAAATGGCAGAAGATGACATAGAAAACGGATTAATATGTGAAGACGGGAATCATTGCGTCGTAACACAGAAAGCTATTGTGGTTGCCACGCTCGGTGGAGGAACAGGAACAGGTGCGACTCCCGTCGTCGCCAAATATCTTCACGACAGAGGAATTGAAGTGACAATCATTGTGTCACTGCCATTTAGTTTTGAAGGTCCGGCAAAACAAGAGAAATGTCAAGCAGCGATAAAAGAGATGAGCAATTATGCCATCACTACAATAGTAATCAATAACGACGTCAGCGAAAAATATCATAAAGGAGGATTAGGGAAACATTACTTTGCAAAAACCGTCAGTCTGATCGAAAACGGGATCTTATATGCCACTGGTTTAATGAAAGAAAAGAACATAATCACAAGAAAAAAGCCTTGGTATAAACGACTATTGGGAATATAGAAAAATTAATAAAGTTGAGGATCGTTAAGGGCGGAACGCCCTAAATCCTCCTTTCTAATGCGAGCAGAAGGCGAGCACACAGAATTTAAGTTTCGGTTCTTTTCTGGAATATTTCCACAAACCTATGCCCATGATTTGCACACCATCCTTTTTACTTTGCATAAAAAAAGGAGGAAAGCTATGGAAAAGATCATGACACAAAAGAGAACAGCTAAAAAGCAGACAATCAAAGAGATGAAAAACACCAAACTCATCAATAAGATTGTCGAGACTACTAATGATGCAAAAGAAATTGTTCCACGTAAGGCGAAAGCTTACATCACAGAGTTGCAAAACAGATTTAACATGTTGAATCCTTACGAGACATCTATTCTATGTGTATTTGTGGAAAAATTCGACTCCAGCAACAATTTACGAGATATTGCAAAACACTATGACATCAGTGTTTCAGCAATGATAGAGCATCTAGGCTCAATAGACAATCTCGTGAAATGTAAATTGATTAGAAGATTTAAATTTCGTGGGGAGGAAAGATACTTTTTGTCTCATAATGTGTTGGAATGTCTTCGGAAAGATAAAATTATGGAATCCAAATCTCTTGAAAACCTCAGTATTAACGAATTTATCACTGAGATTGAAGAGATCATAGAAAGAGCTAAAAACAATGGGATGGATTATGATGACATATATAATGAATTAAATTATCTTATAGACAAAAATCAAAATCTACACATCGCACAGAAATTTAAGGAATATAATTTCTGTTATGATGATCTAATGTTGTACATATGTATGCTGATGAGATACATCAATCAATATGATGACAACATGCAAAGGTTTGATTTTGAAGAATGGTTTCCTAAAAGTACACTCAGACTCTTATTCTCAAAATTAGACAATGACATAAGTAATCTAATCAAGTATAATCTTGTAGAACACACAAATATCGATGGTCAAATAGAACCAGGAACATATAAGCTTTCCAACTACAGTAAGGAGGATATTCTTCAGGAGTTGAATCTGGCAAAGTCATCAATGTCGAGAGACAACCTCACTCATCATGAGGATATCAAAGAAAAGAATTTGTACTACAACACCCGCGTCACAAAAGAAGTGAACAAACTTCATGATCTTTTGGACGAGGAAAGGATGAAACGTGTGTTAAAACGCATGGAAGAGAAAGGAATGCGTAAAGGATTCGCATGTCTATTCTATGGAGCACCTGGCACTGGAAAAACGGAGACTGTACTACAATTGGCAAGAGAAAGCAAGCGAGACATCATGTTCGTCGATGTGCCTAATATCCGCTCTAAATGGGTAGGAGATACAGAGAAGAATATCAAACAGGTTTTTGATCAGTACAAAAAGTTGGTTAAAAATAATGACCAGGCTCCCATTCTCGTCTTCAATGAAGCAGACGCGATTCTTTCCAGTCGAAACGAGGGAGGCACAAGTGGTGTGGATAAGATGGAAAATGCCATGCAGAACATCATTCTTCAGGAGATGGAGAATCTTGAGGGTATTATGATCGCCACCACAAATCTTACTGGCAATCTGGATTCTGCTTTTGAGCGACGTTTCTTATATAAGATTGAGTTCGACAAGCCAACCGCTGATGAACGAAAACATATATGGAAAAGTATGTTGCCGGATCTGACTGAAGAACAAGCATACAACCTTGCCAAAAGATTCGATTTTTCCGGTGGTCAAATCGAGAACATCGCTCGCAAAAGAATCGTCAACGATATCATCGACGACAGAGATGGCATCGACATCAACGATATCATCGAAACTTGTGATGTGGAGTTGCTAAACAAGAGAAATACAGCAAAACTTGGTTTTGTAAGATAACTGGATTCATAATTAATAAAGACGGGGACATACACCCGTCTTTACAACTTAAATTATAATCATATGGCATTGATAAGCGTCAACATAAAAGAATTAAATACAATACTTGAAACGACACCTGCATTACAGAACATTATGCTTGCAGGAAAACATGGAATCGGCAAATCTGAAATATTAACCAATTTTTTCTCGTCTAAAGGAATGAAGACTACAACTTTATTCCTTGGACAGATGAGCGATCCTGGCGATTTGATTGGATTACCACGTTTGGACGAGAAAACCGGAAAAACAGTTTTCATGCCACCTTATTGGTTTCCTACAGACAATCAACCGATTGTTTTGTTTCTTGATGAATTAAACCGTGCCCGACCAGAAGTTTTGCAGACGATCATGGACTTGGCATTAAATCGTAGGTTGGCAGGGCGAGAGTTACCCGAAGGAAGTCGTTTGATATCAGCAGTGAATGACGGAGACGAATATCAGCTAACCGAATTGGATCCTGCGTTAATTTCACGTTTCAACATATATTTATTTCGTCCTTCCGTCGCAGAGTGGCTGCTATGGGCCGAGCAAACACACCTTGACCAACGTGTGATCGGATTCATTCAGGAGAACAATAATTTGTTGGATGGAATCGAGTATACAGAAAACAACAATGGTTTGGAAAAGACTCCAGACCGACGTGCTTGGAAAAAAGTGTCGGATTGCATTAAAAGCAAAGAAGATTTGAGCAATTTGAATAAATTCATAGCTGGAATAATCGGAATCAAAGCGACATCGCTGTTCTACAATTATTTGCAGAACCATTATATAATTTCTGCTGAGAATTTGTTGCTGAATGGATTCGACAAGAAAAAGATATCAACGTATAAATTGACAGAGATTGCCACGCTCAATGAAGCGATATTCCGTTATATAGAATCCAATGATATTGAATCTCCAAAAGAAACAATTTCTAAGAATCTCGACGATTATTGTGATTTTCTTTTGAAAAATAAAAAAAAGGAGGAGTTCGCTCATTTCATCTCTGTATTTGAGAGCGGTAACTATCCCAAGGCTATCTCTTTCATATTACTGGAGATCCCTGGACTGTACGAGTCAATAACCAATTTCATATCGGAGTTGTAATGAGAGAACGATTCCAAACGATTATAGAAAACTGGTTTTTATTCGAACCTCTTTTATTTTCCACCATCTGCACACATGAGTTGGTGGAGAATAATAACATGTCTGCTGAAATGAGGTGTGGGAAAATGAAGATTGAATATAACAGTTTGAAGCTCAACAATCTGTCTGAAAAAGAATTGGACAATATGCTTAGAGTGGAATGTATACGCATTCTTTTAAAACATCCATATGAACGTCAGATAGAAGGATGTACAAAGGAAGCGTTGGCAATAGCTAGCGACATTGTGATTGGAGAGCACTACCCACTCCTGTCTACCAATGCAAAAAAATGGATAGAAATGTACAAGCTACTTTTCGGCGAATGTATGGAATGGTATGCAAATAAAATAAATAACATTCTAAATTATGCCGGCAAAAAAAATGATATGGAGACGGAAATGGGAAAATGGGAAAACGGTAATGGGAAAGGAGAAAACGGAGAAGACCCCAATCGAGTGTCAAACAATTATGGAAATGATTTGTTAAACTCATATTTAGACAAAGCTGATCTGTGGGATGAAGACCCATCGATTTCAGAGGAGATCAACAGAATCATCCAAGAGTCTACATCTTGGGGGACAATACCATCAAACATGGTGGAAATGATCAAAGCATCTCTTATTGTAAAGTTGGATTACAAGAAAATCCTCCGCAGTTTCCACACCAGCATTGTGTCAGCCAAACGACGACTAAGCAGAATGCGTCCCAACAGACGAAATGGATTTCTGCAAATGGGCAGTCTGTATGAGTTAAAATCAAAAATATTGATTGCAGTAGACGTGAGTGGATCCATCTCCACCCAATCACTTGATGTTTTCTATTCTGCCATCAACAGATTCTTCAAATATGGAGTGGAGACATTGGATGTAATTCAATTCGACTGTGAGATGAAAGAGTCGAAAACATTCAAAAAAGCAAAGTCTGATATTGAAATAATCGGAAGAGGAGGAACTAACTTTCAAATTGTGTTCGATTATCTGAAAAATCATTCAGACTACGATGGATTAATCATCTTTACAGACGGATATGCCAAGGAACCAGAGCATGTCTACTCCAAACATACCAAAGTGATGTGGGTTTGCGACAAAGAGGAGCAATACGAAATCCATCATAGTTGGATGTCAAAAACAGGAAGAGTTTGTTGGATAAATCACTAAAAAACATGAAAATAATTGCACAAACAAGAGAACGATCAATCACACAAGAAGATGTAGAGAAGATTGTCAATCTTGATAATTTTCTTAATGACTTAGAAATGGAAAGAGAAACAACTCTTGCCCTATCGTGGAATATCCGACATAAACATCATATTAATATAATTAAAGGACCTGGATTTAAACAAGTCAGAATGATGCTTAAAAAAATTGGATTCAAAGAGGATGACATAATATTAGAGAATTCATCTACCTTGATGAAATGTTTCTACAAAGGCAAACAACACGAAGACAAATACTATTTCTTTTATCTTAAAGATAACTATCCGATACTAGTATTCAATCGTCAACATTTGGGGTTTATAGGTCATGCCGTCGACTCATATTCCGAAGAAGATTTCATAGAGTTTCTCAAAACTATTCCAGAAGCACTCGACAGATGGGAAGAGGAGGACAAAATCATCAGAAGAATATGGGAGATACATGAGAAGATGCGTAAAATAGCACAGGTATCCATTAGAGCCATTGTTGATAATGAGCTTAAAGACAAAAACTTAGAATACGCTTTAGTTAATGAAAGAGATAGATGTATACTAACACTCAAGAATTCAAACGCACGAACCGTCAGACTCTGCATCAACAATGATGAAGTACAAAAGTATGCTGGCCGTTTGTTGGATATGATAGAGAAACAGTAAAGAGAAATTGTCTTATAATAGACAAACGTTGATATATTAACACAAAGTTATTTGTTAAATTAAAGATTAAGATCATGGACATAAAAAGATCTTGAAATTCAGAATGCTGTTGAATATATAAATCATATTCCAGCAAAAGTCAAAAATAGGCATATATGAAAAAGACATCACGTGGAAAAAAAATTAACGGTTATTTAGGACTAGTCATTAACACAAAAAAAAGAGACGTTGCAAATAACAACGTCTCTAATGATATTCTTCAAATTAAGAATTTATGCCTTCTTAATCCAATCTACCAACCAAGCACCTACTTCCTTAGTGCCATACTTAGCACCGCCAGCAACCTGGATTTCAGGTGTACGCACATTCTGGTCCAAAGATGCGTCTACAGCCTTACGGATCAACTCACCTTCTTTCTTAAGGTCGAAATACTCAAACAGCATTGCTACAGAAAGAACCTGTGCAAGTGGGTTTGCGATATTCAAGCCCTTTGCCTGTGGCCAAGATCCGTGGATTGGCTCAAACACTGGAGTATGCTCACCTGTAGATGCTGATGGAAGCAGACCCATTGAACCTGTGATACAAGAACCCTCGTCTGTAAGGATATCTCCGAATGTGTTCTCAGTCACCATTACGTCGAAGAACTTAGGCTCCTGGATCATACGCATTGCGGCGTTATCCACATACATGAAATCAGTTGTGACATCTGGATAGTTAGGTGCCATCTCCTGAGCAACCTTTCTCCATAGACGTGAAGAAGCAAGAACGTTTGCCTTATCCACAACTGTCACGTGTTTGTTACGCTTGCGTGCATAGTCGTAAGCCACCTTCAAGATTCTCTCGATCTCTGGACGTGTATATGCGTTTGTATCGTAAGCCTTCTCGTCGTCCTGATACTTCTCTCCGAAGTACATACCACCTGTCAACTCACGGATACAGATGAAGTCAGCTCCCTTAACTAGTTCATCCTTCAACGGTGACTTGTGTACAAGGCAATCGAATGTCTGAACTGGACGGATGTTTGCGAACAAACCAAGTTTCTTTCTCATTGCAAGAAGACCCTGCTCTGGACGAACCTTTGCTGAAGGATTGTTGTCGAACTTTGGATCACCTACTGCAGAGAATAGAACAGCGTCTGCTGCCATACACTTCTTGAATGTATCCTCTGGGAAAGGATCACCTACCTCGTCGATTGCGTGAGCACCACAAATTGCATACTCGTAGCTAACCTTGTGTCCGAATTTCTCACATACAGCAGACATCACATCAACACCTACTGCTGAAATCTCTGGTCCAATGCCGTCGCCAGCAAGAACCGCTATCTTTAATTCCATATTCTGTTAATTATTTTTATTTCTTTAATTAGACGGTGGAAAACTCGTCTTATTCTCCTACATTGTCTCAATCAAGTTAAGCATCTTGACTGTCGCTTTGATTGCCGCTTCTGTTTGGTCGGCATCCAAGCCATGAGTCTTGAACACTTTATTCTTGAACTTCCAAGTAATGGTGTTGTGAACCAATGCGTCAGTGTTTCCTCCAGGAGGTATAACAACCGAATAATCAAGCAATTCAGGAGTTTCCTTACCCAACTCTTTATAGACTTTCCAAAGAGCTTTAGAGAAAGCGTCATACTGACCGTCACCCGCCTCTGTCTGCTGGTATCTTTTTCCATCAATTTCAATCAAGATAGTAGCCACCGGACGAAGATTGTGAGTCAAATTCAAAGCATAATTAATGATTTTAATTGTCTGCTTCACCTCACCATGTCCAACCACATCCTTGATGATGAACGGAAGATCCTCCGGAGTCACTAGCTGTTTCTTATCTCCGAGTTCGATGATTCTCTGTGTCACCTTCAACATCGACTTTTCATCCAACTCGATGCCCAACGCCTCAAGATTCTTGCGGATGTTAGCCTTGCCCGACGTCTTTCCGAGAGCATATTCACGCTTCCTTCCGAATCGTTCCGGACGCAAGTCGTTGCAATAAAGATTGTTTTTCTGATCTCCGTCGGCATGCACGCCAGCCACCTGAGTAAAGACATTGTCTCCAATGATTGGTTTGTTGGCAGGAATCCGCACACCAGAATATGTCTCAACAAGTTTTGAGACATCATACATCTTCTGTTCGTTGATCTTTGTCTTGATTCCAAGCTGATCGTGAAGCACAGCCAGCACACTCGTAAGAGGAGCGTTTCCGGCGCGTTCTCCAAGTCCATTTATGGTTGTGTGAATGCCGCTGATTCCTGAATTTACGGCTGCAAACACATTAGACACAGCAAGATCATAATCATTGTGGGCATGGAAATCAAACTTCAGATTTGGATATCTCTTCACCATCTGACTGCAAAAATCTGCGGTCTGCAACGGATTTAGGATTCCTAATGTATCCGGAAGCATAAACCTGTTCACTCCCTCGCCACACAACGCGTCGACCATATCAAACACATAAGAAGGGGAATTTTTCATTCCATTGCTCCAATCCTCCAAATATAGGTTGACGGAGATTTTCTTCTTATGAGCCAAATCGATAGCTCGTTTGATATCATCGATATGAGCCTGCGGAGTCTTTCTCAACTGTTCAGTGACATGACGCAACGATCCTTTAGTAAGGAGGTTGATCACCGTTCCGCCTACACTTTCAATCCAATTGAGGGATGTCTCACCGTCGACGAATCCCAACACTTCAATTTTCGGAAGATAACCAGCCTTGTCTGCCCATTCAGTGATTTTTTTCACCGTCTGAAATTCTCCCTCCGACACTCTTGCTGAAGCGATTTCAATTCTGTCAACACCTAATTCAGAGAGCAAGAATTTGGCAATGCCTAGTTTTTCCTGTTGAGAGAAGGAGACACCAGATGTCTGTTCTCCGTCTCTCAATGTTGTATCCATTATTTCAATCATATCCTCACTCTCAAATTTGGATTATTTCTTAGCCTCGTAAGCCTCAATCTTATCTTTGTTAGACAATAAGTAATCGATATCGTCATAACCGTTCAACAGACAATACTTCTTGTAGCCATTGATATCAAACTTCTCTGAATGACCAGTAGCCTCATTTGTAACAGTCTGATTTGGAACATCAACAGTAACGATTGTATTGGCATCCTTGTCGATAGAAGCAAGAAGTTCCTGACGGAAATCCTCACTGACAATAACTGGCAATACGAAACAGTTGAGTAGGTTGTTACGGTGGATATCAGCGAAAGAAGAGCTTATGACCACACGTATACCATAGCCAGCGATAGCCCAAGCTGCATGTTCACGGCTAGAGCCTGAACCCCAGTTTCTACCACCGATTATAATTTCACGCTTTCCTTCTGCTGGAGTCTCGTTGAATGGAGCTATATTCATCACGAAATCAGCGACTGGCTTATTGTTAGCGTCGAAACGAATATCGTGCATAAATGCATCACCATAGAATTTAGGATCACGTGTAGTGAATGCCAAGTAACGCGCTGGGATGATATTATCTGTATTGTTGTTGTCGATATTGATTGGCAAACATGTAGACTTAACTACGTTGAATGCCTTATGTACTGATTTAGCTCCATCAGCAGACTGAGAGCCCGCAGTCGCACCAAATGCACAGTTAGGGCAATCCTGAGGTTTAGAGGCCACAACCTTAGTCACCTCAGCAGCCTTGATAGGAGAAATCTCAAGTGTACGTGGATCTGTCACAACACCTGTAATTGCACTGGCAGCAACAGTAAGTGGAGATGCCAAAATTGTACGAGCACCTGGACCCTGACGACCTACGAAGTTACGATTACTTGTTGAGATAGATAGTTTACCTGCTGGCACTTTATCTGGATTCATCGCCAAACATGACGAACAAGATGGCAAACGAAGTTCAAATCCAGCATCCTTTAGAATCTTGTCGATACCCTCTTCTATAATCTGCTGACGAACCAACCATGAACCAGGGACCAACCAAGCGACTACGTTTGGAGCCTTTTTCTTTCCCTTCACTACCGAAGCGAATGCACGGAAGTCTTCGATACGACCGTTTGTACATGCACCTAGGAAACAGTAGTCAACAGGAATACCCTCTAGTTTCTGACCTGGCTTGAACTGCATATAGTCGAGCTGAGCCTTCAACTGAGCAGCATCAGCCTCATTCATGCCATCATATGTCGGAATAGTACCATCAATTGCGATACCAGCACCTGGGTTTGTACCGAAAGTGATACGAGGCTTGATATCCTCAGCCTTGAATGTCAATTCTTTGTCAAACACAGCATTGTCGTCGCTCTTCAACTGACGCCATTTAGCAACAGCAGCATCCCACTCAGCGCCCTTAGGAGCATACTCACGATCCTTAAGGTAAGCGAATGTGATTTCGTCTGGAGCAATAAGACCAGCGCGTGAACCCATTTCGATTGAAAGGTTAGAAAGAGTCAAACGACCCTCCATGCTCATATTGCGGATAGCAGAACCTGCGTACTCAACAGCATAACCAGTAGCTCCAGATGTTGTAACCTGGGCCATGATGTATAGAGCAACGTCCTTTGCAGTAACACCTGGCTGAAGCTCACCCTCGATGTTAATACGCATAGTCTTCGGTTTGCTCTGAAGAATACACTGTGAAGCAAGCACCTGCGCCACCTCTGAAGTACCGATACCCATTGCGATTGCGCCGACTGCTCCGTGAGTAGATGTATGAGAGTCACCGCAAACGATAGTCATGCCTGGCAATGAAAGGCCTTTCTCCGGACCGACAACATGGATAATACCATTGTCCTTAGTACCCATAGCGAAATGCTTGATGCCAAATGCAGCGCAGTTAGACGAAAGAGTGTCGACCTGCTTGCAACCGATTGGGTCACTGATCTCCTTCTGCTGGTCAGAAGGTGTATTGTGGTCTGGCATTGCCACAACATGGTCTGGACGGAATGCCTTGATTCCCTTATCACGCAATGTATCAAATGCCTGAGGAGATGTCACCTCATGACAATATAGGCGGTCGATGTACAATTGAGTTGGGCCATCCTGCACATTCTGCACAACATGAGAATCCCAAATCTTGTCAAATAGTGTATTCATAATTTTGCTTTTTCTTCTAAATGTCTTAGTTTTTGAATTTGTTTATAGCGTCAATATATGCGTCTATTGTGGCAGACACAATATCTGTATTAGCTGCAAAGCCATAATAGATTATGCCTTCTGTCTCAACCTGCACATGTACTTTGCAAGCGTCGTCGGATCCACGTGTGATGGCCTGGATCAAAAGCTCCTTAAGCTCCATCTTTCTGTCGATGATTTTCTTAAGAGCCTTAACCGCAGCGTCGACGGGACCGTTTCCAGAAGCTGTAGCCTCAAACTTCTCACCTGCGATATTCAAACCGATGATTGCGACTGGAGTCACTCCGACACCTGATGTAGTCTGCAAATATTCTAGTTTAATATGATGAGTGCTTGTACGCTCCTGTCCGGCAAGCATCAACAAATCGTCGTCGCAAATCTCCTTTTTCTGGTCAGCCAAACGAAGGAATGCCTCATAGATAGTGTTAAGTTTGTCACCATCCACCTCTACACCAAGGACACTTAATCTGTGACGTACAGCCGCACGACCACTTCTTGCAGTCAACACGATAGCATTGTCGTCGATACCTACATCCTTAGGATTCATGATCTCGTAAGTCTGAAGATTCTTCAACACACCATCCTGATGGATACCAGAAGAATGAGCGAACGCATTCTTGCCGACGATAGCCTTATTTGGCTGAACAGGCATATTCATCAAGTTGGAAACCAATCTTGAAGTAGACGCGATTTTCTGAGTGTTAATGTTTGTATCGATATTAAGATGTTTATGACACTTCAATATCATAGCCACCTCCTCAAGGGAAGTGTTACCGGCACGCTCGCCGATACCGTTGATTGTCACCTCAACCTGGCGTACACCATTCATCACACCTGAGATAGTA
>Ga0256406_1005059_pt1 | contig 14438 bp, 4 predicted proteins | sample RumenRJG_03DNA_FD_185986 | JGI IMG/M metagenome (GOLD analysis project Ga0256406, IMG submission 185986) | Bovine rumen microbial communities from Lethbridge, Alberta, Canada - RJG_03 | ecosystem: Host-associated > Mammals > Digestive system > Stomach > Rumen | place: Canada: Alberta | collected...
GGAACACGGGTATGTTCCTTTCCAACGTCAACAACGTGCGTCGTGTGTTCTCCACATTCCTGCCGGAGGTGCTGCGCAGCCTCGACAAGCAAAAGCCCAATGCCACGCCGCAGGAGGAAGAGGACTACATGATGGAGAACTTCCCGACCTATCCCAACGTGTCGGTAGAAACGGGTGTGCTGGAAAAGCTGAAGGGCGTGTGCGTGATGAAGTGCGACTTCGGCTGGGCCGACCTCGGCACGTGGCACGGCATCTATGAGGCGTTGCCAAAGAATGATGAGGACAACGTGGTGATCAACAGTGACGTGCTTATGGAGAACAGTCACCACAACGTCATCAAACTGCCGAGCAACATCATGGGAGTCGTCAGTGGTCTCGACGACTTCATCGTGGCACAACAGGGCAACGTGCTGCTCATCTGTAAGAAGGAGGACTCCTCAGCGCTCGTCAGAAAATACGTCAATGAAGTACAGCTGAAGAAAGGTGACGACTTCGTCTGACCCGCAATGCTTCGTGGGGCTTTGTCATTATTATATGCTCTCCCTCAGCACCGCTTGCCGTCATGGTCTTCAGGTTCCATATCTCGTAGACGCTTTGCAGGGGCCGGTGTTCTGCCGGCCCAAAAATAAAGATTCAACCTCTAAAAATATGTCGAACATTTTGTGGGCCGGCACAGGGCCGATCCACAAAATGTGGCTTAACTTTTATTTTGCAAGGTACTTCTTACCATGATAGATGTACATGCCTTTCGCAGGCTTGCTGCTTATCTTTATGCCTTGTAAGTTGTAGTACGCATTGTCTTCTTTTGCCTTTGTATTGACAATGTTGCTGATGGCAGTGGATGTATGACCGAATACTATAGCAGCTGAATCAAGTTCTACCGTTGAAGGCACTTGCAGATAAGCATGGTTGGCCTCTATGTATGATCTCCACTGATCACTGTCGTCAAAGCGCGTGAATACATTGTCATTAAGTACATAGTTTACGTTGTCGCCGTCTGTTGTTTTGAGACCGGTATTGTGCAGAACACCTTTGAGTAGATTGCCATGTCCCAAAACGGCATTCTGATTCTCGGCCATTTGTACGAAAATGGTATCGGCATCACTCTTGAGGATGACTCCTTCCCCGGCAGGAATTATTCCGGAAGTGATGGAGGATGTATATACCTGATTACTTCCTACACTATCTACTGTCCATACTGTTAGTTCTGGCGATTTATCGAAAGCTATTGCTACTGGTGAACAATATGTGTTGTAATTTGCTGTAGGTGTTCTGAGGCCGTTATCACCCCAAAGGTCATATATGGGAATCTCTCCTGTAATAAAGAGAGGAAAGATATCTGTCACATAATCAGAGTATGTGCTCCATGCCTTTTGGTAAGTCTCATACGTGGAGGGTCTGACGATGATATTCAGATATGCGTTATCCAGAAACGCATCGGTGCCAAGTGTTGCAGGTTTGTCGCCCATCACGAATACCTGATTCAGACCGCAGCGCTGAAAGGCACCATTGCCCAAATTTTCCAATGTGGAAGGCAGTGTGACGACCTGCAGATTTCTGTTCACATCAAAGGCGTAAGAACCAATACTCTTCAGGCCTTCTGGAAAATTAATACTGCTGAAGCTCTGATAATAGAAGGCCTTGTCGCCTATCTTCTTTATTGTGGATGGCAGCGTTACCGAGCCAGAGATACGGGCTCCGTCACCGCCCCATAGAGAAAAAGCATTATCACCTATCTCTGTCACGGTGTACTCTGCATCCTCATCCTCATCGTACACTGTCTGTGGAATGACTAAAGAACCATTGATGGTCCCGCCTGTCACGCGTGCGGTTGTACCATTGATGGCTTCATATTTTATATTATCCACTACAAAGTCGGCATACGAACTGACCGATGACAGGAACATTCCTAATAGAAGTAAAGAAATTTTAGCTTTCATTTGCACTTATTCTTAAGTTGTTTGTTAACGATATTGTTGGCAAAAGTAACAATAAAAAGCCTAAATGCAAAAGAAAATAACAAAAACGTGAATATAAAGTTATAATTTCTTGGTGTTGGCATTAATTATTACTAATTTTGCAAATGGTTAAATTGGCCAATATTGTTGAAGAGATATTTATATTCTGTAATAGATTACAATGATAACTAACAAAAACCTGTCATTAACACTTCTGTGTCTTTGTACCACTATGGTCTCTGTAGCACAGAAGCCATTAATCCCCGGTTCATCTCAACGGGTGAGTAGGGAACAGCTGATGGTGCATTCCACGCAAGGGGGTGAGTCACGCTTTATTACAACCAGGATGCAGGATCACTCTGCCAATCGTCTCTCTGCACCAAAGCGCAGATCTAAGCCAGTTGGCAAGGCTCCTATGCTGATTAGTGGCGATGGTACAGAGTTATGGGGTGGCATAGTATACGCCGACTCATGGAATGCCACCTATTGGGCTGGTAAGGATGTTCCGTTTGGATATTATGCCTTCCCTGCATCATCGCAGAACTTTGCCTTCGAGCCTTTGTACACAGACGATAACTATCTGCAGCCAGATGGCGGTGCAGTGCTTTTGGGTGATACGCTTCATTTTGTGCATGACATCTATGGATATGGCACCCACTATGCTCTGTACGAGTCGTACGACGTGACCACGTGGACCCGGCTTCGTTCAGAATTTTCTTACGACTATGGTATTTCTGCTTTTGACCTGGCTTATGATCCCACTTCAGGCAAGGTGTACGGAGAGTTCAGCAGCTCCGACAACGCTCAGGCTGGCTTTGGTACTATAGACTATAGCACGCTGACAAAGAGTATCATTACATATATGGACACTACATTCGTAGGGCTGGCCTGCAACAGTGAGGGGCAGCTTTACGGTGTAAACGTGGATGGCAACCTGTACACAATAGATAAAGTCAATGGCTCCTACAAACTTGTGGGCAGAACAGGACTGAATCCTTCCAATTATCGTCAGAGTGCGACAATAGACTTGAAGACAGACAAGATGTATTTTGCCTGTCAGAATAAAGACAATACATCTGGTCTGTATGAAATCAACACAACTACCGGTGAGGCAAGTCTGCTTCAGCTTTTCGATGACAATCAGGAAATTTGTGGTTTGGTGATTCCCTACCGTGGTGTGGTGACATCGTCACCTGCCAAGATCCGTGATTTTGTGGCTAAATTCACGGAAGGTTCTCTCACGGGAACATTCACGTTCACAGCACCTTCCACCACACAGGGTGGAGCGGCTCTCAGTGGCGACCTTACATATTATATAGTGGCCAATGGTGACACCATTGGTAAGGGGCAGACCACGGCAGGTGCAGCTGTCGCTACTACGGCAGCTGTTAAGGCTGCAGGCAGCTACCGGCTGGAAGTGCTGACGCGTAATGCCGCAGGATACAGTCAGCCGGCCCGCGCTCAGGTGGGATGGGCAGGCTACGACACGCCGCATACCGATTCGGTACATCTTGAAATAGACAAGACTTCTCGCCAAACCACCCTAAGTTGGCATACTCCTCTGAAGGGCATTCATGGTGGATACATCAATCCTGATAAACTACGCTTTGATGTCTATCGTCTTCCGGGAAATGTAAAGGTGGCAAGTCAGACAGCAGATTCTGTGTTCACAGAGACTTTACCCGAGGGAGAGCGTATGCTCTACAGCTATGCGGTGGTTCCATTCAATGATACCTTGATGGGAGATACAGCATACTCTGCTGAAAAGTCACTTGGCAGCTACTATACTGTACCATACTATGAGCCATTCAACACAGCAGCTACCGTAACAGATCTCTATACGCCATTCGATAATAATCATGATGGTGTGACATGGACATGGAACGATGGTCGCGCTTCGTTCAGCACTGGATTTAACTATGGTGATGATTACCTTATTTCGCCAAAGATAAAGCTCGTATCTGGTCGTAAATACGATCTTTCCTTCATAGCCCATGGAGGTTACGGCCATAGATTGCAAGTGAAGTTTGGCGCTGGCGATGATCCAAGCAAGCGCAGCCAGTACCGAGTTATCATCAAAACGACAGAGCTGCCTAATGATCAGGATACGCTGTTCCATTATAACCTTGAGGTAGAGACCGAGGGTGAGTATCAGATAGCCTTCCACGCAACGAGTGATCCACAGAAGATTGGGCTCACCCTTGATAATGTGCGTATTAGTGCTGGTTCATCCAATGCCGCTCCGGATACTGTGAGGAACCTCACTGTAACTCCTGCTGCTCAGGGTAAACTTCAAGCTACAGTCAGCTTCACTGCTCCAGATAAGAGTATCAGTGGTGAGTCACTTTCCTGTCTTACCAGCGCCAATATCTATCGCAACAATCAGTTTATCGGTACTGTGAGTAATGTCGCTCCTGGTAAGGAGGTAACTTTCACAGACAATGCGCCACAGAACGGCTTTAACCATTATGCAGTGGCAGCCGTCAATGGCAATGGTGAGGGACTGAAAGACTCAGTTACCGTGTATGTAGGTCAGGATCAGCCTTATAGCGTCCGAAATGTAAAGTATGTCGACAATCTCGATGGGACGGCGACCCTGACATGGGATGCACCAGATACTACCGGTCGTAATGGAGGATATGTGGATGCCGCAAAGCTCACTTACTACATCTATTACAATGATTATACTGATTTGGCTCCTGTCGATACTCTCTCTGAGCGCAGCTATACTACCACACTACGTACCACCGATTTCCAAAGTAACGTGTACTTTACTGTCGGTGTGGGCAACATTGCAGGTTTGGGTGACAATGTCACTTCAAATGTTCTTGTTGACGGTGCTCCTTATGAGCTGCCTTTCGAGGAGTCGTTCCCTTCAGGCAATTACAACACACTGTGGTGGGTAGACACTGATCTTGGAACACAAGGCTTCCGCTACGACCAATCATTCTCTGCAGATAATGATAATGGATGTATATATTGGTATCCTTCGTCAAATGAGTCCGATGGCGCTATCTTCTCTGGCAAGATCGACATTCGCAATGCTACCCGCCCTACATTGAAGTTCTACTACTATGAACTGCCGGGCTTCAATGGACAGCTATGGGTTGAGGTAGACCAGAATCTTAAGCACAGTACACGTCTGTGGAATGTAGATATGAAGAATCTCAGTGGCAGTGGTGCCTGGAAAGAGGTTACAATAGACCTGACTCCTTATAAAGACTGCGACTATGCCGTACTGAAATTCTTTGCCACCAGTTCTCAGGTCGACGGTCATGGACTTTACCTCGATGACATCAGAGTTAGTGACGTGCTCGACCATAATGTGTCACTCTCTCTTCAGGCCCCTAAGGCAGCCACTGCAGGCACAGCTACTACGCTCGTGGCCCATGTAAAGAACATTGGTAACAATGCTGAGTCTGTGGATATCAAACTCAACGAGAACGGCAAATTCATTTCAGATGGTAACAGCCTTAGTCTCGCTGCCGGTCAAGATTCTGACGTAGTCATTACTTATCAGCCCTCTGTCGCTGCTGGTGCCAGTGCTGAGGTCACTCTGCAGGCTGTGGTGAGCGATGATATGGATGAACAGGACAATACGGCTTCAGCTACTATATCTTTGCATGACAGCCAGCTGCCTTCGCCAACTGGCCTGACAGCTACAGCTGCAGATGGCAACAGTGATGTAGCTCTGTCGTGGACAGCACCTGTGGCTGCTGGCGTACATACAGTCACAGATGACTTTGAAGACTATTGTCCATGGGCCATCAATGGTATTGGCCTGTGGACAGTAGAGGATGAAGATGGCCGGAACTCCTACGGTTTCCAGCAGCAGTTCCTTCATTGTGGTACGCCTTATGCCTTTATTGTGACCAACCCAGAGGAAATCGGCGCTGATGTGACGCAGGATGCTCTAAAGGGTCTTGCACCTCATTCCGGTTCGCAGTATCTCACGTCGTTTAGTGCCATAGGAGCTCAGAGCAGTGACTGGCTCATTTCTCCTCAACTTTCAGGTCTGGCACAGACCATCAGCTTCTATGCGAAGGCTATCAGTTCGTCGTACAGTGAGACATTCGAGGTGTATGCTGATGACCAGCTCTTGGCTTCGGTCACTGCCGATGATGAGTGGACAGAATACAGATACGACCTGCCTGCAGGTACCAGTCATTTCCGTATACACTACACAGGATATGATAAGTTCGGACTGATGATAGATGATGCTACATATTCAGACGGTACCCTCACGGTTACTGGATATAATGTTTACCGTGATGGCGAGCTTGCAGCCACAGTGCCTGCAACAACCACCAGTTGGACTGATGCTGCTCATGCAGATGCTCAGCACAGCTATACGGTGACAGCAGTGTATGGAGTGGGAGAGTCGGCACCATCTGCTGCCGCTACATTCACCACAGGCATATCATCGGCAGTGGTAGATGCAGCTACCGTGACAGCACGCTACAATGTCGCTGGACAGCGTATGGATAAAGCTCAGCATGGTGTGGTCATAGAGAAGATGACCGACGGCACAGTGAGAAAGACAGTAAGGAGATAAAAGTGATAAAATAATTTATTCTAAATGCTTATGAAGCAGAAAATGTTCACAATCGCGCTTGTCAGTGCAGTAGCTTTCGATGTAAGCGCACAGACGGTAAGCAACTATCAGATGGAATATGCTTCTGGTACTTACACGGAGCTTACCAATCCTGTGGTACTGGCGTCAGGAGCCAGTGACAGTTTCTCTGGTGTACTCTATGATGGAACCAACAAGCCATCCACCTACACAGAGCTGGCCGGTATCCCTATCGGGTTCTCATTTGAGTATGGAGGTCAACAATTCACTCACTTCCTCGTCGGAAGCAATGGCTTCTTGGTCCTACGCAACGATGGTGATGCGGCTTATCAGTTGAGCTATGACCTCAGCTACCTCTACAACAGTGCCGTAAATCTTCTTGGTTGCTTTACTAAGTCGGTTACTGCTACCGATGACACCAAAATCAGTTACAAGCTTGAGGGAGAAAAAGGCAACCATGTACTGACCGTCGAGTTCAACAAGCTTGGTGCCATAGGTGGCTATTATGGCAATTTGGTTTCTGCTACGTATACTGTGCAGTACAAGCTTTTTGAGGCAACGGGTAATGTCCAGTTCGTCTTTGGCCCTTGCCTTTCTGGTGATAACTATAATGATGCCAGTTTCTCTGTGGGCTTGTTTAAGGACGCTTCGGCTGGCGACTTCATTCTGAAGAGCGACAGTTGGCAGTCGGATGCTGTCAACAATTCATCTAATTGGACACAGCTCAACATGGGTTACTATTCGGCTGCACCAGCATCAGGTACAACATATACATTCAGCAAGCCTCAGCCTTGTGTCACTCCTACTGCTCAGCCCACTCTGCTGCAGCTCAGTAGCACTTCTTCTACTGTGAGTGGCTCGTTCACGAAGTCTACAGACGCTGACCGTTATCTTGTATTGCTCAGCCGGAGTGAGGCTCTTTCTGATATACCTGCTGATGGCCGGACATATGCTGCCGGTGATACTATCGGTGATGCCCGTGTGCTGAGTTTCTCGGCTGATTCCACTTTTGCTTCTGACGCTAGCCTTGAGGGAAATACCACATACTATCTGCATGTTCTTTCTGCCAATACCCTCTGCTCTGGCGGTCCTCTGTATCTTAGCGAGGCTCCTCTCACAGCAGCAGTTACGACGGCTCCAGGTGCTCCAGACAGCCTTGCTGTAGCCGATGCTGATACCACATCGATGATCATCTCTGCCAAGGACAATGGTGCCAATGACGTGGTTGTAGCTTACACCGATAAGTTCGAAGAGTCGGCATGGGGTGGCTATACATCCAATGGCGCCTTCGGTACACCAAGTGGCAATCTGAAGGTAGGCGATGAGATCAATGGTGGTGGTAAGGTGCTCTATATAGGTAAGAGCAGCGACAATATCTCCCTCGATGGTCTGGAGCAGAATAAGCTCTATCATTTCCGGGCATGGAGTAAGAAGGATTCTCTGTATTCTTCTGATGCCATAAGCACGGCTGCGCTCACTGCTGCTAAGGTTCCTTGGGAGGCAAACTTCACCAATATGCCTACATCTGCCAAGCCTATGGGATGGACAGTGGGCGAAGGTCACTCTTACGCTGGCTGGGTGCTCGATAAGGACAACAGTTGGGGATCAACGGATACTACTCCGTTCATCCAGAATTATGGTTTTGAGGCTGATAGCGAGAATGGTACAGAAACATGGATTCAGACACCTGCAATCTACTTGGCAGAGAATGCAAACCGTCTGGTTTTCAATCTTCGTATGGTGAAGCCGAGTGGCTATTCCACCGATATCTATACCTGGAACGACAATGACTCTATCCAGATACAGCTCACTGAAGACGGTAAGGCGTATACCACAGTGGCAACACTGACCAAGGCCGATTTACCGGAGTTTACCGATCAGAAGTCATTCCATAAGGTATACACCACATTCTATGAGAAGGCTGGCAAAAAGGTCAACGTACGCATTCGCCTGAAACTCTACAGCAATGCCACCATCACCATGAAGAACTTTACTATCGAGCAGAAGGGCCAGTGCGACTATCCTATCAATGTTAAGACGGTTGAGGGTACTGTCGTTGGTGATGCGGCTCAGATAGACTGGACCTCTCAGGGTGACGAGAATGCATGGGAGATTGCATACAAGAAGAGTAGTGACAGCTCTTGGAAAGATGCAACAAAGGTCACCACTCAGAAGAAGCCTTATACGCTCTCAGGCCTGGACGGCATGACAAAGTACGACGTTCGCGTCCGTGCTCTCTGCGATTCTACTACACACAGCTCTTGGTCGGACACTTACACCTTCAAGAGTGGTTTGGCAGTGCCATTCTCTATTGATTTCAGTTCTCTTACGGAGGATCCTGGATGGGAAAGCAAGCGCGGTGAGCTGGGCAGTCCGTCAGTGCTGACAGATGGAGGCCTCTGGGCTTACTCGTCAGGCTACTGGTCAACAGGCGTATCATACAATAGCAACAACGACTACACTGAAGAGGCAAGCGACTGGTATATCTCACCTGCCTTTGACCTTGGCGATGGTACTCGCACTGCAAAGGCAACGTTCCGTGTCGCACCAAGCTCATGGTCTACCAAAGCCGCGGACTATGCTCTCTACTTGATAGTGGCCAGGGATGGGGAAAACTTCTATGCAGAGGATACCGTAGCGGTTGTCCGCAACAGTGACATCACCCGAGACTCTACCTATACCGCTTCTCTGAAGGGCTATACTGGTAAGGTTCGTTTGGGCTTACTTCTGGCTTATAGCGGCGGTCGCATCCAGGATATGACTCTCAATGAGATCAGTGTCAACTGGACATCTGGCGTGTCTACTGGTATTGAGCGTAAGTATGTCTCTACGGTCGCTCCTCGTCGTGGCGTGTATACCATCAGTGGTAAGTTCCTTGGTAAGACAGTGGATAAGGCTAATCTGCCTAAGGGTATATACATCATAGATGGCAAGAAATACATAATCCGATAACGCATGTGTCGATAGATAATAAAGAGGGTGTATAAAATTGGAGAAGTCCGGGAGTTTAGGAGTCCAGGAGTTCTGTCATTACTATAATGATGCCTTATTATCAGGTACTTATGCATTTGACAGAACTTCTGAACTTCCGGACTTCTGAACTTCTCCAATTTTGATACATCCCCTTTTCAAAATCCTGCAATGGGAAATGAAGTAATCGACCCTGAAACTATCATATTAACAATTACAAATCAATTCTAAACATGAGATTATCTATGGGAAAGTGGATGCAAGTTGTTCTTGCGTCAGTATTGTTGATCTTACCATCAACAATCATAGCCAGAGATGCCAATAGGGGTGATCCCCGTGGTATCTATCGCATGCCTATACCATCAGCTCCTCTGAGTGTGAGGCATGTGGTGCTGAAAAACGGGCTGACTCCTGCCAGACAGACTGGTCTGAAGCGTGTGCAGCTCAGCACAGGCGACGGAACGGAAATCTATGGTGTTGTGGTGGCAGAACTCGACGATACGGCCGACGTGTTCTCCACCAATGGCAACTGGGGATGGTACCGTTTCAATGCCAAAGATCCTGTCACGCTTCAGAACGTGATGAAGAACAGTGCCTTCGCTAACTTTGCCGGTGGCGCTGTGTACGACGGGCACCTGCACTTCACCAATTACTTTGCACCCTATGAGGGCTATTGCAATGTTACGCTTTACGATTTTGACCTTTCTAATCCGGGAGCTGAGCCTGCTTATCAGAACGTATATGGCAGTCTGGAAATGATGGCCGGAGACCTTGCTTACCGTAAGAGTGATGGCAAGGTGTATGGCTATTTCTGGGATGGCTCTGTGAGCGATGACTCCGTTTATACCTTTGGAACCATCGATTATAACACTGGTGTCGTGACCAAGATAGCAGATGAAGATATCTATTTTATTGGTCTTACATTTGATAACCATGACCGTCTTTGGGCTTTGGATTCGAATGGTAACCTGTGGAATATTGATCCTGCCAATGGTAACATCATCGGTGAGGCTCATGCGCTGAGCTTCGTGCAAAAACCGGCAATGTTCTTCCAAAGTATGACCTGCGATCCACGTACAGGCAAGCTTTACTATGCCGGCATCGATGTGGATCATCAGGCTGCGCTATATCAGATAGATCTTGATAGCAACTATACCCTGACCCGTGTGGCTTCCATTCCTGACAATGCAGAGGTGGTCTGCCTTTATATCCCAGAGGTGACAACAGATGATGCTGCCCCGGAAGGCGTGCGCGACCTGAGACTGTCGTTCCCCACAGGGACAACCACTGGTACCGCTACGTTCACCATGCCTGCAAAGACATTTGGCGGCACAGACATGAACAATGAACTCTCTTGGACAGTATTCGTCGATGACTCGCCAACTGTATCGGGTACTGCTCATTCGGGTGAGACTGTCACTACACCACTATCGGTGACTAACGGCCGCCACTCCTTCACCGTGCAGACGGCTAACGGAGAACTAAAAAGTCCGATAAGCGAAAAGCAGACCTTCTGGGTGGGGGCCGATAAGCCAAAGGCTCCTGCTCATGCTGCCGTGTCTGTCGATGGCAATACTGTGAATGTGCATTGGGCAGCTGTAAAAGAAGGTGTCAATGGCGGATTCGTCGACTCTGCTGCCGTGACTTACACACTTACCCGTTACCCGGATTCTGTTGTGGTGAAAGGCATTACAGATACAACTTATACTGCCACTCTGCCAGACGTGCACGTTACTGATTTCCATTATACCGTACAGGCCGTGTACAATGGTCAGGAGAGTGAGCCGACAAGTTCCAACCACGTACAGGCAGGCTCCGCCTTCACAGTACCTTATACGGAGAGTTTCGATTCTGATGACGACTTCAACCTTTTCACCGTGATCGATAATGGCGGTCAGGGTACATGGGCCATGAGCTGGTACTGTGTGCGCATTTTCCACTTCAGTGGTCAGAGCGATGACTGGCTCATCACACCGCCTATTAAGATGCATCCGGGCAGACAATACGAAGTATCTTGCACCTCAAGCCCCGGTTATGCTTCCAATCCGGATTCCCTGCAGATACTTATAGGTCAAACCACTAACCCTTCAGACTTCCGCGTCGTAGCACCCACTGTCTGCGTCAAGGACGAAGATCAGCTCGTGAACGGTACATTCAGTGTTAGTGATGATGGCGAGTACCGTCTTGCTTTTCGTAGCCTTGGCGGTGACGATTCGTATGGTATCATCCTCGACAATATCAAGGTCATAGAGAAGACCTCGCTTTCAGCTCCCGACTCAGTGACTGATCTCGCGGTGACTGCTGCCGCACAGGGCCGTTTGTCAGCTAATATCAAGTTTACTGCTCCTACAAAGGATATCAAGGGAGCAGATCTCTCGGAATTAGATCATATCAACGTTTATCGCGATGATACCGTTCTTGTGAAGACTGTCAACGCAGCACCGGGAGAGCAGGTCACGGTGACCGATGACAGCCCTGTGAATGGTATCAATACCTATAAGGTAATAGCTTATAATGCCGGTGAGGGTGTGGCGGCTACGGCTTCGGCTTACGTCGGTGTCGATGTGCCAGGTGCTCCTCAGAATGTGCGCCTTACCGATAACATCAATGGCACCATGACCCTGTCGTGGTCAGCCCCTGCTAAGGAGGGTGTGAATGGGCACTATGTGGATGCCAGCGCGCTGACATACAAGGTGTATGACTACTATGGCAACTGCCTCGACAGTTTGATGACATCGTGCTCCAAGACCTTCCGGCTCTCGCAGACAGGCGAGCAGAATGTTAACTACTATATGGTGTCTGCTGTGAGCGTTGCCGGAGAGGGTAGTGCTGCCCGTTCCAATGCTGTGTATGGCGGTACAGCCGACGTTCTGCCAATTACTGACTCTTTCCAAGGTGGCAAATATCACTATGCTCATTGGGGCTCTGAGGATTCCGGTTTATACAACTACTTCAGTCAGTTAGGAGACATCACTGCCGACAATGACTGGGGATCCATGACGTGGACTGCCTACGATGAGGGCGAACAGGCCTGGTTCCGCACGGGCAAGATCTCTTTGAAAGGTAACAACCATCCGGCTGTGTTCTTCCAGTACTATAAGGAACCTGGAAAGGACATAAAGCTTGAAGTCTATGCTGATTTGGCTTCTAAAGGCAAAGACGTGATGTTTACTCAGGATTTTAAGGACCTTCATGGTGAAAAGGGATGGCAGAAGGTTGCTCTCTATTTTTCTGATGATGCCAAGGACGCTCCTTATGTCATTCTGAACTTCCACTATACCGCTGGTGAGACCAAGGTGCCTGTTTATCTTGATGATATCGATATCCGTGAGGTTTACGATGCCGATCTGGCATCTACTATGATTACTCCCGGAGCAGCTGTGAAGTGTAAACCAGTAGAGATGAATGTAACCGTGAGCAATCGTGGCCGTAACGCTGCTACTGATTTCTATGTAAATCTCTATGCTGACGGTGAGAAGGTCGACTCCGTGAAGGGTGGAGTACTTGCTGCCAACGCTGATTCCACCTATGTGCTGCACTACACTCCATCCATGGATGCTCCCTCTGAGGTAAAGGTCAGTGCTGATGCTCAGTTCTCTACGTTGACCGATGGAGCTCCTTCCGACAATGCGACATCAGAGACGGTCCTTCAGATAGAGGAGCCACAGCTTCCTACCGTGGAGGATCTCTCTGCTGACCATGATGCCAGCGGTAATGTGGCCCTGACCTGGAATGCTCCAACCACTCTTGATAACGTGAAGAAAGAGGACTTTGAAAGTGCTACGCCATGGATTATGGATAATATCAATGGCTTTACCACTTTCGACGGCGACAAGCTGCCTAACAATTCATGGACGTTGATGACCTATCCTCACATGGGCGAGAGGTTTGCATGGATTCTGATGAATGGCGATGATATGACTATGGATTCTTCACAGAAAGGCTTTGGTATGGGCCACAACAGCCTGCAAGCCATGCATGCCGTCAGTAATGTGCACGACTATACTGCATATGATAGTGAGAGCGATGACTGGCTCATATCGCCTGAACTCTCTGGCAAGGCTCAGACCATCGAGTTCTGGGGCAATAGTGAGGGTCCCTCACCAGAGGATTTCTATATCTATGCTTCCTCTGAGAACCCTGACACAGCAAGCTTGCGCAAGAATCGCATTCACTTTGAGAAGTTCGCTCCTTGTGGATGGAAAAAGTATAGCTATGATCTCCCTGAGGGAACTAAGTACTTTGCCATTGTCTTCACCAGCAACCTTACCGGTTTTGCTGTTGATGATGTCACATATGAAGGACCAGCTCTCACGCTGACAGGCTACAATGTCTATCGTGATGGTTCTCTGCTAGCTGCTTTGCCTGCTGCCACTACAACCTGGAATGAAGCATCCAATGATGGTGCGGACCATGTCTACTCTGTCAGCGCAGTATACAGAGAAGGCGAGAGCAGCATCTGCGAGGTAAGCATTGCCAGTGCCATCATGCAGATAAGTGGCAAGCTCGCCAGCGTGAAGAGCTTGAAGGGCGCCATTGAGATCTCCTCTGAGGCTGCTCAGCCTGTGAGCATTTTTACCAACTCCGGTCAGTTGGTATTCAGTGGTGTCGTGAGTGGACAGAAGCTGGTGTCTGTGCAACAAGGACTCTACATCGTGAAGATGGGTAAGCAGAGCACACAGCTTAGCGTGAAGTAACAAAATATTTTTATTATTACAGATGAAACTGGAGGTTGTCGGGTACTTACCGCAATCTCCAGTTTCTTTTTGAATTTTATTTACACACCGCCTTCAATTTAACATTTCTACGTCAGCAGGTGTCCTGTTGGCCGTAAATACGCGATTCTCAGTGAATATTTGCAATCTGTTGACTATTAGTTAATTGTGTGCTTTGCTCCTGCACTGAGCCTTTGCCGCGTTTCTTTTCGTTTGGCATCT
>Ga0256406_1005061_pt1 | contig 14431 bp, 11 predicted proteins | sample RumenRJG_03DNA_FD_185986 | JGI IMG/M metagenome (GOLD analysis project Ga0256406, IMG submission 185986) | Bovine rumen microbial communities from Lethbridge, Alberta, Canada - RJG_03 | ecosystem: Host-associated > Mammals > Digestive system > Stomach > Rumen | place: Canada: Alberta | collected...
GACGCGCGCGCTCGACGCGCGCTCCTACCGCGTGGTCCCCTCGTCGTCGCCGACGCCGGAGGAGAAGAAGCATCCGTTCCTGTGGCGCTACTGGACGCGCCTGCCCAAGACCGGACACATCGCCATCTACGACCGCACGTGGTACGGGCGCGTGCTCGTCGAGCGCATCGAAGGGTTCGCGTCGTGCGCCGAATGGCGTCGAGCCTACGACGAGATCAACGAGTTCGAATGGGAGCTCGTGCAGTGGGGCGCCATCATCTGCAAGTTCTGGGTCAACATCAGCTCGGACGAGCAGCTCAGGCGCTTCAACGCCCGCACCGACAACCCGGACAAGCGCTGGAAGATCACCGACGAGGACTGGCGCAACCGCGAGAAGAACCCGCAATACGAGACGGCCGTCGACGACATGCTGCGGCTCACGTCCACCGTGTTCGCGCCCTGGACCATCATCGAGAACGACGACAAGTACTACGGCCGCATCCGCGCGCTGAAGTGCGTCAACGAGCGAATCGAGGAACGCCTGCTGTCATGAGCCGGCACGTGACGGGGCATCCCGTCTCTTGACAGCTCTTCGTCAGGCCCTGCTACTGCCGCTCCTTCATGCGTATGACGATGACCACCAGGGGACGCCCGCCCTCGTCGGCCTCCACGGCCCAGCTCGTCTCGGGCTGGGCCACGTGGCTTTCGCGTCCCGCGAGCCGGAACATCTCATCGCCGAGATAGAGCGTGCCGCGGCCGGACACGGCGGTGAGCTGCTCGCTGATGCCGCTGCTCGTCTGGAACGGCGTCGTGCGTCCGGGGACCACCTCGAGCCGGACGATGGAATAGGCGTCCTCCTCGTGCAGCGTCTCGATCGTGCCCCAGGACCTCTGGGAGACGGGTCCGTGCTCGAGTTCGGGAAGGCCCTTCGCCTCGAGGTCGGAGAACCATGTCTCGGAGTCGGCGAGCTGCTCGGCGCTCGCCACGAGCGTGACGTCGGGCGTGTCGACCACCACGGCGTCGTCGAGCCCGCAGGCCACGACGAGCCTCCGACCACCGAACACCGTGGTGTCGTGGGAGCCGGGAGCCATCGCATGTCCGAACAGGGTGTTCCCCTGCGCGTCGCTGGGCGCGAGGGCGGCCAGCGAAGACAGGGACGTGATGTCGGTCCAGTCGAGCGAGGTCTCCACGACGGCGACGTGCTGCGACGGTTCGAACAGGCTCTTCCCGATAGGCAGGTCGGGCAGGTTGGCGATGACCTCGCGCGCGTCGGGCTGGCTCCAGTATTCGCGGCCGAGCGAGGCGAGGAAGCCGGCCATCTCCGCGATGCGTGCGCCGTCGAGCGCGCTGCCCGCTCCCGCGTTCCGGTCGTCCCGCATCTCGTGCAGCTCGCTGAGCATGAACGTGGCGCGCATCGCCGAGATGCCGCAGAACTGATAGGTCCGCGGGTCGTCCGCCCGCATGCCGGGGGCGTCGCCGGCGTCTTCGTGATAGCTCACGCAGCGGTAGACGTCGGTCGCCGCGTCGAGCGCGGCGCCGCTGCGCATCAGCTGGCCGTGCGTCCTGGCGTCGGCGTCTACGAGATGCCTGCCGAGCAGGGCGATCTCGTTTTCCGACGCCGTCTGGTACAGGCGCGCGACGGCGCCCTCCCATATCTCGTCTGCCGTGAAGTGGATGCCCGAACGCAGGGCGATCACCATGGCTTCGGGGTCGATGCGTCGCAGGTAGGAGACGACCAGGGCGAGCGCGAAGGTGTCGCCCCGGTGAGTCGGCACCGTTATGAAGTCGATCCTGTCGGTGGGAAAGCCGCCCTGGTCCGGCTGCTCGTCGCCCGTGCCCCCGGCCTGTTCGTCGGACGCTGGCGCGAGCAGGTGCGCGCGGTAGACGTCGAGGCGCTCGGAGCTGCAGACGACGTGGATGGGCGTGTCACACAGGGGCAGCGCCGCCTCGACGAGGCGGGAGATGAGGCTGCTGTCGTCGCCGGACAGGACGAGCAGGTCGCGCGGGGAGCTGCCGCGCGTGAGGGGCCACAGGGTTTCGGAGGGCTCGTTGCAGAGGATGACGAAGTGTAGATGCGGATAGACGACGCTCATCGCTTGAATCTCCTCTGTCGTGTCAGGGCACGGCGGCGACTTGCTGCATCTGCGCCTCCTGGTGCCTCTCGCGCGCGGGAAGCGTCAGGACGCTGGCACCGTGCATGCGCGCCCCGCCGGAATGGGGTGAGTTCTTGATGCTAGTATAGCGGTTGTGTTTGGCCCCTCAAGGCACCTGAAACGAGGGGGCCGACAGGGTCTTGCGGCAGGGTTGCGGATGGGACGGGGGGAGCATGAAGGTCAGGATACTCGGCAGCCTGCGCGGCTACAAGAAGGAGTATCTCAAGTCCGACATCATGGCCGGCGTCATCATCGCCGCGCTCTCGATTCCCATCGCCATGGGCTACGCGCAGGTCGCCGGCCTGCCTCCGGTCTACGGCCTGTACGGCTCGCTCATCCCCACCTTCGTCTACTCGCTGTTCGCGAGCTCGCCTCAGGTGGTGTTCGGCGTCGACGCGGCCGCTTCGGCCATCACCGGGTCGGTCATCGCCAGCCTCGGCATCGCCACCTTCTCGGCTGACGCGCTTGCGCTCGTGCCCTTGCTCGCGGTCATCGCCGGCGTGTTCCTGGTGATATTCGCCTTCGCCCGCGTCGGCCGTCTCATGACCTACGTGTCCCAGCCGGTCATGGGTGGCTTCATCTCGGGTGTGGCGTTCTCGCTCATGTACATGCAGGTGCCCAAGATGATGGGGCTTCGCGTGACGCCGTCCGACCAGGTCATCACCAACACCATCCGCATCTTCACCAACGCCTCGCAGGCCAACGGCATCGCCCTCGCCTTCGCGGTCGTCTCCTGCGCGCTCATCTTCGCGTCACGCAAGTTCGCGCCCAAGCTGCCCATGCCGCTGTTCGTGCTCATCGGCTCGCTGCTGGTCATGAACTTCACCGACGTGGCCAGCCAGGGCGTCGTCGTCATGGGCGAGGTGCAGGGAGGCCTTCCCACGTTCTCGATTCCCGCGGTCTCGCCGGAGCTCGTCGCCGAGACGGGCGGTGTCGGCTCGCTGCTCTTCAACGCCTTCCTCGTCGCGGTCGTCATCATGACCGAGTCGCTGCTCGCCTCGAACAGCTTCGCCTCGAAGAACGACTATCGCATCGACGACAACCAGGACCTGCTCGCCTTCGGTCTCGCCAACATCGCGTCGGGCCTCTGCGGCGCCACGCCGCTCAGCGCGAGCGTCTCGCGCACGGGGGCCAGCGAGGGCTTCGGAGGCAAGACCCAGCTCGCGCCGATGGTCTCGTCCGCCATCATGGTCGGCGTGCTGTTCCTGGCGCCGATGCTGTCGATGCTTCCGACGCCGGTGCTTTCTGCCATCGTGTTCTGCGCGCTGACCACCGTCGTGGAGTGGGGGCTGGCGCGCGAGCTGCGCACGAACGAACGCGGCGAGTATCTCATCTTCCTCGGTTCGTGTCTCGGCGTGCTGTTCTTCGGCATCATTCCCGGCGTCATCATCGGCGTGCTTCTCTCGTTTCTCGCGATGCTGCGTCAGACCGCCGACCCTCCCCGCACGTTCATCGGCACGCGCGAAGACCGCCACGGCTACTTCTCGCAGGACCGCTACGAGGATGCCAGGCCCATTCCGCACGTGATCATGTATCGGTTCTCCGCGACGCTATCGTTCGCGAACGTGGGCGTGTTCTGCAACGACCTCGAGGAAGCCATCACGCCCGACACCCGTCTCGTGATCATCGACGCGGGCGGCATCGCCAACATCGACTTCACCGCCATCAGCAGGCTCGACCGGTTCGCCCGCAAGGTCGAGGCCACCGGCGCGCGTTTCTACTTCGCCAACCTCATCCCGTCGGTCGCCGACGAGCTGAAGGCCAAGGGGCTCGAGCGGCTCATGGAAAAGCCCGGGCGCGGCCGCGACATCGAGGACGTGCTCGTCGAGTTCGGCATCGACCCCTATCCCGGCGTGCCCGCCGACGACTTCCGTGCCATGAAGGCGCAGCTGCACTGCAGCATGCTCAAGGACAACGACGCGTGCGACTACGTGGTACGTCGCCACTGGAAGTCGGGTGCTCCCGGCGCGCAGCCTCCCGAACCCGGTGCGCCGGCGCAGGCCATGGCCGGTGCCGGCTCGGGTTCAGACGCCTCACCGGGCACCGTTCCGTCAAGGCGCGAACGCCCTCATTCGGGACCGTCGGAGTGAGGCTCCGGGGCGCCCGGCTCGCCGGCGAGCCGGGCATGGGGTGTGCGCGCCACCGCCGGCGATGGGCGAGGTGACGTCTGGGCGGGCGCGCCCGATGGCTGCGCCGCAGCGGGATGCACGTCGAACTCGTCCTGTATCCTGCGTGACGCGAGCGGGTTCATCTCCACGAGGTTGCCCCACAGGCTCTTGCGCATGAAGCTCGCGCGCAGGCGCGGGTTGAGGCGTTCCTGGTTGCAGATGGCGTCGTAGAACTCCTTCCACATGTTCTGGTATTCGACCTCGCTGGAGGACAGCAGGCCTGGCGTGACGCCGTCCGTCTTCACGAGTTCCCAGCGTCCGTCGCGCGAGACGCCGGCGATGCGATGCACCTCGTCATAGATGAGGAAGGGCTGGGCGTTGAAGCGCGCGGCGAAATGCTGCATGACGAGCGGCAGGACGTTCGCGCGCGGATTGATCTTGGCGTAGTAGACGCCGCCCTCCATCTCGGCGAAGCGGGCGAACTGCAGCATGCGATGGCGCTCGTTGTAGACGGCGCGCCAGACGTGGTCGAAGGCGGCGACGTCGGGGTGCGTGTGGTCGGAGGCGGCCCAGCTGCCCGCGTGCAGCGCGTAGACGATGTAGCGGTAGACCGTGCCGAACGCCGAGACGTCGTCGCTCAGACAGGCCACCTTGACGCGTTCGTAGTCGTTGGACCCGAGCTGGTGGACGAGGCCGTCATGAACGCGCATCGCCCTGGCGTCGTCCGTCTCGATGGTGCGCATACGCTGCAGCAGGCTGAGCTGCGCGCCCTTCTCGGGAACGATGTCGCGCGGATGCTCGTGGTGTTCGTAGGCGGCGAAGACGGAGGAGAAGAACCCCTCGAGCGTGCCGTCGAACAGGTAGACGAGGTCGTCGCGCGGCACCGGTGCGGACGGGCCGGCACCTGACCTGGAGCGCGTGCGTGCATCTCGGTCGCCCTTCCCGCTGGATCGGAGGGCGCAGGTGGCGAGCGTGCAGCGTGCGCAGTTGCCGGGACAGGTGGTCATGACGCGCGCTCGACGGGCGTGGCTTCGCCTGCTCGCGAAGACCCCGATGCGGAGGAGCGCCCTGCCGCCTGCCCGCGTCCGCCGCCATCGAGCACGCGAAGGCGTCTGGCCTGCGCCTCGAAGGCCTGCACCTGTCCGAGCTGCAGATGGGGCTGTGCGTGCGTGCCTGCGACCTCGGGGGAGTCGAACAGCGACAGCTGCCCTTCGAGAGGCTCACGGCCTCCGCTGCGTCTCGGCTTGCCCGCGCGCTTCCCGTCCAGCACGAGCTGGCGGCGGATGCGGTCGTGGTCGAACGGCAGCGGGCTTCGGTACTGGCCGCTGCACACGATGAAGTAGCGCATGCGTTTGAGCGACAGGCCGAGCTGCTTCAAGTCGTCGTGGGTGAGGCTGCGATGACGCCGCGCCTTGACGATGCGCCTGGCGCCGCGCACGCCCAGCCCGGGAACGCGCAACAGCGTCTCGTAGGGGGCGGTGTTGACCTCTATCGGAAACTCGTCGAAGTGGGACAGTGTCCAGGTGATCTTGGGGTCGAGGTCGGGGTCGAGGAACGGATGTTCGTCGTCGACGATCTCGTTTACGGAGAAGCCGTAGAAGCGCATGAGCCAGTCTGCCTGGTAGAGGCGATGCTCACGGTCGAGCGGCACGGTGACCGAGGCGTCGGGCAGCAGCTCGTCGGTGTTGTGGGGTAGATAGGCGGAGAAGAAGACGCGCTTGAGGCCGTAGCTGCGGTACAGGCCGCTGGACAGGGACAGGATGTCGAGGTCGCTCTCGGGCGAGGCACCCACGATGAGCTGCGTGCTCTGCCCGGCCGGCGCGAAGCGTGCGCCGTGCGCCTTCGTGATGCTGCGCGTGGAGCCGTCTTCCTCCGAGCGCGCCGCGATGTAGCCCATGGAACTCGCCACGTCGGAAAGCGACTTGTCGGGCGCGAGCACGCGCAGGCTGCGTTCGCTGGGTAGCTCGACGTTGACGCTCATGCGGTCGGCGAGCATGCCCGCGCGTTCGATGAGCTCGGGGCTGGCGCCGGGGATGGCCTTGGCGTGGATGTAGCCGTTGAATCCGTAGTCGTCGCGCAGGATGGACAGCGTCCTACAGATGAGTTCCATCGTGTGGTCGGGGCTGCGGAGGATGCCCGACGACAGGAAGAGCCCCTCGATGTAGTTGCGGCGATAGAAGCCTATCGTGATGTCGGCCAGCTCGCGCGGGGTGAGCGCCACGCGGGGGATGTCGTTGCTGCGACGGTTGGCACAATAGGCGCAGTCGTAGACGCAGTAGTTGGTGAGAAGTACCTTGAGCAGGGTGATGCAGCGCCCGTCGGCGGAGAAGCTGTGGCAGATGCCGGCGCACGAGGTTGCCCCGAGATGGCCGAGCCGCGCGTCGCGGTCGACGCCACTTGAGGTGCAGGCGACGTCGTATTTGGCCGCATCGGCGAGAACGGCGAGCTTGTCGGCGGCGTCCATGTCAACTCCTGCTGCGTGTGCGCCCTGGGGCGCGTGGTGTGCAAACGTATGTTTGCTCCATGATAGGGCGAACATGCGTTTGTGTCAATGAAACCCGGGAATCAGGCGAGAATCGCACACGTCGTCGCCAGCGCGTCTCACTCGACGACGAGAATGCGTCCCTGGTTCGCGACGGCGACCTGTGCCGGGTGGTCGGCGCGCGCGACGACGCCGTGCAGGCTCGCGCGGGCGATGTCGGGCAGGTTGTTGACCTGCGACAGATGCATGCCGACGACGCAGGACAGCGGGTTGTCGAGCAGGCCGTCGAGCACGTCCTGCGCCTGAGCGTTGGACAGGTGGCCTTGCTCGCCCGCGATGCGTCTCTTGAGATAAGAGGGGTAGGGGCCCTCCTTGAGCATGCGCGGGTCGTGGTTGCTTTCCAGGGCGAGGATGCGACAGCCGGCGAGCAGCTCGTGGCCCTCCTCGGACAGGACGCCGGTGTCAGTCGCGTATCCCAGACTGTCGCCTTCGGCGTCGAAGCGCAGGCCGATGGGGTCTGCCGCGTCGTGGCTGGTCGGGAACGTCGTGACGTCCATACCGGCGAGCGCGAGCCGCGTGCGATGGTGGATGGGCACCACGTTCTGCAGCTTGGCCACCTTGGGCACGGCGGCCGTGCCCTCGGCCGTGTAGACGGGCACGTCGAGCTTGCGGGAGAGCACGTCGACGCCCTTGAAATGGTCGTTGTGCTCGTGGGTGAGCACGATTGCCCGGATGATGCCCGGGTCGAGTCCGGCCTGACTGAGGAGCTTCATGGTGTAGCGGGCCGAGAACCCGCAGTCGACCATCACCGCCTCGCCGGATTCGGTGTAGACGATCGAGCAGTTGCCCTTGCTGCCGCTGCCGAGGACGCACAGGCGCATGGCGCCCGGGCGCTCGCAGCTTATGTGTTCGGGCTCGAGCGGCGTGGTGCGGGGGCCCGTGTCGGCGGCACGCGCGGCGAGCACCTGCTCGGCCGTCAGCGCGAACGGTTCGATGTCGTATTCGAAATGCATGAACGCCATTCTAGCCGAACGAGGGTGTCGGCGGGAATGGACCGGGCATCTGACGAGGGGATAGGTCATCTGCCGGCACGTGCCACAGCGGTCGTCACCATCTCCGCACGACGGAAGTGCGGTTGCTAAAACATCCTGGTACGAGGACGCGATAACTTTGGAAATGCATCGCAGATATCCAAGGTTAAGCGGATAACCTTGGATATGGCATGTGGCCTGCCTTCTTTTCTGGTGTTGTCAAGGTTTTCCTTGTTTGCTGATTCAGCCTTGCGGAAAGCTTCGATGGCACGCTCGTCGAGATTCTGAAGTCGTGGAGGACGAAGGTTCACGTGAGGGCAGGCTCGGCAGCCGACCTGCTCCTGCCCAGACTGCTGGGCAATCCGGTGGTGAGCATTGCTTCGACGGCGCAGCTGACGGGACGCAGCAACGAGACCGCTCGCAACGCCGTTCGCACGCTGGAACAGGCCGGCATTCTGGTGCAACGTTCACGTAACCGCAAGAGCGGGCTGTATGTCGCACGCGACATGGTGGACGCCTTCACGTATTTCGAGCGCGCCCTCGCCACTCCGGGCGGTGACACCGCTCTCGAAAAGCCTTCGCGTCCTGTTCCCCAGCGGCCAGGGAAGTGACGAAAAGCCGAGGGGTGTCGTCATGCGGCCGGCTTGCCCGAGAAGTTCAGGTCGCCCGTCAGCCTCTTCGCCGCCTCCAGGTCGAACCCGTCGGCGAAAAACGCTTCCTGCGCCGCTTCGACTTCGGCGAGCGTGCTGTGGTAGATATCCCAGAAGCTCTCGCTGGAGACGCTGCCAGTGAAGGGGTTTTTCCAGGGCAGATGCTCGCGGTTCTCGAAATCGGACGACTCCTGCGCCCTCGCGCGATGCGACATGGCACGATACAACGAATAGGGCTTGCGCGAGATCGCACGTTCGACAGGTGCCAGCACCCGCGCCATCTGCTGCGTCGGAGAATAGAACAGATGCTGCACGAGACGAAACGCCTTCACCGCACTTACGAACGTGCCCGGGTCGAGCGTGCGGTCATATGCTTGGAGAATCGTCTTCCGATAGAGCCTGTCGATCGTCTCGAGGACGAAGCCGTCGGCGCGAAGCACGCGCCGGTACGGCCGGTACGTCGCCACGGTCTCGCCGGTCTTCGTGAACAGGACCATCTCGTCCAGGTCGCGCTCGATCTCGGCGTGCACGAAGTCGCCGTCCGAGCGGTCGAGCCCCTCGACCCCCGCATCGCACAAGGCGTATACCTGCGCGTACACCAGCGGGTGCACGGAGCGGTCGAGAAGATAGTGGCATAGGAAGCCCACGGCATAGGCCCGTCCCACCGACCTCCCGCGCTCGTCCAGCGCGTCCAGCGCGTACCCGAGGGACGCGACGAGCTTCGCCGGCGATTCGTCGTGCATCAGGTTCCCCACGCGGTCTTTCTCAGGTACCAAGGGAGACGCCACCAGATAGAAGAGCGGGTCGGGACCCTGGTTGCCCAGCAGGAACGCGTCGCGTTCGGCCTGCGTGGCACATCCGAGCGTGCCGCGAAGCAGCTCGTAGGCGTCTTGTCCGAAAAGGTCATGAGTCAGTATCGCGGGCATCGTGCTCTCCCTAAGTGAGTCTGCGCACATCGCAAATTTGCACAAAGTTGACATGGCGGTCAAGTAAAGCGTCGGAGAGTTTTCCTACACTTGACAAAGGTGATTCAACGAGTTCAGAGGAAAGCTGATGAGCAAGCAGAAGATGACCAAGGCGGAGAAGAGCTGGATCGCGTACGACGTGGGCAATTCGGCGCTCGTCCTGCTGGCCACGAGCGTGATTCCCATCTATTTCAATTCGCTGGCCGACGGCCCCGCGCTCGTCGCCTGGAGCTACGGCGAGACGGTCGCCTCGCTCGTCATCGCGCTCCTCATGCCGATTCTCGGAAGCATCGCCGACATGCAGGGCATGAAGAAGAAGTTCGTCCTGGGAACGGTGGGCACCGGGGCCGTCGCCACCGTCGCGCTCGGATTCCCCACCAACCCCATGGCGTTCCTCGTCATCTACGTGATCTCCTCGGTTGCGCTGAACGCCTCCATCGTGTTCTACGACGCGCTGCTGGTCGATGCCACCACCGACGAGCGTATGGACGAGGTCTCGAGCAGCGGCTACGCCTGGGGATACATCGGAAGCTGCGTTCCGTTCGTCGCGTGTCTCGCCGTCGTGCTTCTTCGCCCCCTCGGGATGAGCATGCAGGCCGCGATGGAGGTCGCGTTCGTGATCACGGCGGCATGGTGGGTCGCCTTCACCGTTCCGCTGATGAGAAACGTCAGGCAGATCCACTTCAAGCCGCGCATGGACCATCCCGTCGCAAACGCCGTCCGCGGTGTCGGGCGCACCTTCAGAGAGATCTGGGCGAACAGGACGCTGCGCTACTATCTGGTCGCCTACTTCTTCTTCATCGACGGCGTGCACACCATCATCAAGCTCGCGACGAGCTATGGGTCCGACCTGGGAATCGCCGGCACGCAGCTCGTTCTGGCGCTCCTGGTCACGCAGATCGTGGCGTTTCCCTCCGCAATCGCCTACGGGAAGCTGGGTAAGAGGTTCGGGACGAAGAGGATGCTGCTCGTGGGCATCGCGGGCTACACGTTCATCACGCTCTTCGCAGCGTTCTTCCTGAAGACCGCCGTTGAGTTCTGGTTCCTCGCCATCATGGTCGGGCTGTTCCAAGGCGGCATCCAAGCGCTTTCTCGCTCGCAGTTCGGCAAGCTGTGTCCCAAGGAACACGCCAACGAGTACTTCGGGTTCTTCGACATCTTCGGAAAGTACGCCGCCGTCCTGGGCACGTTCATAGTCGGAACCATGACCGCGCTCACCGGCTCGGGATTCGTCGGCGTCCTCTCGATCGTGGTGCTGTTCGTGGTCGGCTTCATCCTGATGCGGGAAGTCCCCGAACACCGGTAGCGCCCATGCCGCATGTCGGCCGGCAGGGGGGCGGCTGCCGAGAGACAGGCGGGTCGCTTCCCCGTCTGCCCCTCGACGGATAGGCGCGCTAGTACAGGGCGACTATGTCGGATGGGGAGAGGTCGAACACGGGGTCCAGGCCCGACTCGCTGATTCCACCGGAATACTGGCCTTGAGTATAGCTGTCGACGCCCAGGGCGATTCGCCTCCCGTAGTAGAAGGAGTCCCACGAGTCGTGGTTCAGCAGCATCGAGTGGAGGATGCGGGTCATGGAGCCCTGGCCGTCTCCCGACCGGGCTGTGACCTCGGTCGCGTCGTCGAACACGAGGACCGTCATCTCTTCGTTCCAGTCTATCGTGCCGTACCCGCTGTCGAGGCGTCTCAGCTCCTGCACCTGGCTCGCCTCCCAGTCTCCCGTCTCCACCTGGAGGTCCAGGAAGTCGGAGATGGTCATCTCCTGCAGGGTGCCCTCGTACACGGTCTGGCCGGCGGCGCGCGCCGCGGCGACCTTGGAGCTGTAGTCGTCCTCCTGTCCGGCGTCCTGCCCGGTCTGGCCTCCCGTCAGGCCCAGGGCGCTTCTGTCGGAGATGGGAGTGAACCGCACGATGTTGTACTCGACGTCGTCGGGGAAGGTGTGTCCCAGGTCGGTCTCCACGAGGGAGTCGCCCTGGACGGTCAGGATCGTGTAGCCATAGGTGTTGGCGGCGCGCGGGTCGTCTCCGTCGGCCAATCCGGGCAGCGCGTCGGTTGTCTGTTCCCCGCTGTCGTTCACGATGTAGCCATTGTGGGTGTATGCCCTCTTGTAGATGCCTCCGTTTCCCGCCTTGGTGTACAGGTACTCGATGCGATGCGATCCGGTGGTTGCCATGTGGAACGTCACCACGCCGTCGAGTTTGACCACACCCTGGTCGGCGCGATACGTGAACGCGAGCATGTTCCTCTGGCTGTGGGAGGCGGCAGACGAGTCTTTCGAGTTGTAGCCGACGCACTGGACGAGCAGCTCGGGAATCCCGTCTCCGTCGATGTCCTGGACCGCGCAGGAGCAGTCCTTGGCGTACGAGGTGTCAGGCATCAACAGGTCGGGCTCCGCCGGGTTTGAGAAGTCGTACCTCCCCGCCACCACGTCGTCGAGGACCTGTCCGTAGGCCTCTGCGACGACGACCGCGTCCACCGTCGCGTCCTGCCCGGCGGCAGGCTGCTCCTCGCCTGCCGCCTCGTCCTGTCCCTGGCCGCTGTGGAGGACGCCGGCGACGATGGCGCCGGCCGCGCCTGCTCCCACGGCCACGGCCACGAACACGGCTACCAGCCTTCTGTGCAGGGACAGCCAGCCGGCGCGTCCGGCCCGCGACGCCGCGCCGCTCGACGCGTCGGCCGTCGAGACACCCGCGCCCGACGCCTGCTGGGCGGAGGCCTGCGTGGCCGAGGCGCCGCTTCCGTGGAGTGTCGCGTGCGCCTGGGCCAGCACCGTCTGTGCGGAGATGCCGGACGCGGCGACGAGTTCCGCGGTCCGGTCGCGCAGGAGCAGCCAGAGCAGCGGCGCGACGGCACCGCGGCGCAGTTCGGTCTTCGTCTCTCGCGCGTATTCGTCGACGCGCTCCTGGAGCTTCCTGCGCGTCCGCATCAGGCGGCTGCGGACGGTGCTCTCGCTCTCGCCGGTCTCGCGCGCGATCTCGGCCGAGCTCAGCTCGGCGAGGTAATGCCGCAGGAACAGGTCGCGCTGCTCCTGTGGCAGCTCGTCCACGAATCCGAGCAGCACCTGGCGCATCGCCCGGTCCTCGGCGACGTTCTCGGGGAGCTGCATGTCGGAGTCGACCGAGACGTCCCTGGCGCGGGCGCCCTCGAGCTCCTCGGGTGTGAGCGGCTCGGCGGGTATCGCGGCCAGCTCGTTTCCCTGTCTGGAGAGGAAGGACCTGGACTCGTTGACGGCAACCTGCTTGATCCAGGCGATGGCCTTGTCGAGCTCCCTGACCGAGCCGATGTGGCGGTAGGCCTTGAGGTACACCGCCTGCATCACGTCGTCCTGGTAGCTCGCCGGGACGCCGTTCAGGCGCACGATCGTGGCCACGTAGCCCCGGGTGTCGTTGAAGAACACGTCGAAGGCGGTCTCGTCGCCGTGTTGCAGCCGCCGCACGGCGCCCGCCACGCGAGCGTTGGTCTCGGCGTACCCCGTGGTTCCCCGGCGGCTGGCCTCGGCACCGCATCTCTTGCAGAAGTGGGCGTCGTCCGCCAGCGGGGCGCCACAGCGCGTGCAGAATCGTCGACGACCCGTCTGCGTCCCGTCTTCTCGGTACTGCGCTTCTTCCATGGTGAGGAGCCCCCTCTCCTTGCCCGCTCCCCCGTTCCCCGAAGACCGGAGGAGAGGGCCGGGCGTTCCGTTTTTTTCTCAGAAGTCAGAAATTTTCTGCATCCCGCACCGGCAGCTCCGCCAGGAAACCTTCCACCTCGGAAGAGTGCGCCTGCCCCCGTGGCCGCTAGACCCCTGTATGCAGATAGAGTAGCCTTCCTGCTGTCGATTTGGCATGTAGAAGCCGTCGTTCCTCGCTGCTGCTGCGCTACTGCTTCGTCAGCACGAGGTTGTAGTTGCCGGATTCGGCCATCTGCTGGCCGTCGGACCCGATCGTGAACTTGTAGGTGACTCGCTTCGAATTGTCGTTTGCGTCGACGGTGCGCAGGGTGAGGGTGTCTCCGACAGTGTCCCAGCTTCCCCGATACTCCTTGCCACCGTAGTTCGTCCCCAGCCATCGCCCGCGTTGCATGACGCTCATGTCAAACGAGCCGTCTTCGGCGAGCTTCAGATCAACTTCACTCTTGTAGACCAGTCCATCGCCTCCGGTCACGTTGGTCGACCCCACCCATGTTCCGACGTACTCCGACGGCGTCGAGGCGCAGCCGGCGAGAAGGGTCAGGGATAACACGAGGATGGCTGCGGCAAGAAGTCGCTGCAGCGTCTTTCCGACGGGTGTACTCATCGTTTGTTCCATTCCTCCTTGTATGCCATCCCCTCCAAGTGGCAGGAGGGGACGGCCGTCGCCTGCGGTGTCAGCGGCACGTGTCCGCGTGGCTGGTTCCTCGCCGCTCCTGATTCGAGGACGCCGTCTGTCGGGAGAGCACGCCGCCGCACTGGGCGCAGAACTCGCTTCCCGGTTCCAGGGGTGCCCCGCAATGCGGGCATCTGGCGCTCCTGGTCGAACCTTCGGGCTCCGGCATGTCGTCGGGGCGCTCGGTCACGCTGGAGCTGCCCGGATCGAGCGGCATCCCACAGCGTCCGCAGAACCCGTCGGTCGCAAGCGCCACCGCGCCGCAGATGGGGCAGACGAGGACGTCTGCGCCCACGGTCTCCGCGATGCGCCACGTCTCCGCGTCTCGCAGCTCGCTGCCGACCTCGTCGAGCGCCTCGTCCAACCGCGCGATGCCGTCGTAGAGGTCTTCGAAACCGCATCTGTCGGTCTGGCCGTTCCTGGCGCGCTCGTATACGGCCGAACCGAGCGCCGCGGCACGCTTCTTGCGTTCGGCGACGAGCGCGGCGCGCTTTTCGAGCAGCTGTCTGCTGACGATGTCGATCTGTTTGGACATGGGCAGCTCCTTCCTTCTCGTTTGCCTTTCACTCACCTAAGACCCGGGAAAGGGAGCGGGCGTCCCGTTTTTTCCAAAAAAAGTGGCTCTTCGGTGGTTTCTGTGGGAGAGATTCCGGCATAGGCCCAGCTCAGCGGGCGAAAACAACGATCTGGAACTGAAACGGCCCCGGGAGGGGCCGTTT
>Ga0256406_1005062_pt1 | contig 14426 bp, 15 predicted proteins | sample RumenRJG_03DNA_FD_185986 | JGI IMG/M metagenome (GOLD analysis project Ga0256406, IMG submission 185986) | Bovine rumen microbial communities from Lethbridge, Alberta, Canada - RJG_03 | ecosystem: Host-associated > Mammals > Digestive system > Stomach > Rumen | place: Canada: Alberta | collected...
TGTAACTGTCTCCCACGGAAAGTCCTGGGTTACAGAACCCCGGATGAAATCTTCGAGGAGGAAATCGACCGAATCTACCAGGCTACTGCCTAGCGGAGGGTGTCCAACTTGTTGTTGCAATTTAGGCCAGTAAAATGTTATCGAAAAGTGAATTGTTTTAAATAAATACAATTTTGCCTGCCGGTATCAGCCGTTTCGGCGTGCAAGGGCGACGCGGCGGCGGATATCGTCGATGGCGCGGCTGTAAAACTCCCGGTACATGGCGTCATTTTCCGCCTGTACGGCGGGATCATCGGGCGAATCGCTGATTTCCCGGCAGCCGCAGTCGAGCGTCTCCGTCCCGTAGGCCCGCATCAGCGATGCCTTGCAGTCGAAGCCGATGTCCTTGCGCGGCCGGTAGTAGTACATGCGGCTCCCGCCGGGGGCGAGCTTCTTGTAGTTGAGCAGCCACCACAGGTCCATCTCGGAGAAATCGTAGCCGAAACCGAGGGTGTAGACGTCGCCGAGCATGAAGGCGTCCACCCAGCTGACGACCTCCTTGTTCTGGTAGTCGAGCAGTCCGCTGCGGCGCCACTTCTGAATATAGGCGTCGCATTTGCTCAGCAGCGTACCGTAATAGAAATGGCCGATGATCACGCTGTCCGGTTTCATGGCCTCTCCGTGAATGTGCCAGATGCGGTTCCGGCAGCCGTTCGCGCTGACCTCATTCCAGGTAAACAGCATGAAGCTGTCTTCCGGGGCGGATACCTCGCTGGAAAAACGTTCGAGCGGGCGGATTTCTTCATCCGACAGCACGGCCTTGCCAAGCGCCGCCTCCTCGAGCTCGTAGCTGTAGTTGGTCGTGAGGATGTGGTCAAAGCCGAGACCGAGCAGCTGCAGCAGTATTTCCTGAAATTCCGGTCCGTCTACGCTGCCGTACAGCTGTTTTATGTGATCCTCCAGGACGAGATCGACGTGATCATTTGTCCGCAGGATGATCTCCATCGGCATCGGCATGTCCGGGTTGTCCGGTACGGTCTTGTCAGTGCCGATTTCCTTGAGCAGTTCATGCCAGGACAGCGCCAGATGCGAGTAGGCGCGGATGATGCCGTTGCCCAGAAGCAAAACCTGCGGCCGGTGGGCGCCGGTCTCCGGGTCAATGGGCATTTTATGATAATTTTCCATAATGAATCCTCGTTTGCAGATATATATCCTATCATAACGCATTACATGGGAAAAAGCAGTGCCTGCCGCTGTTTTTTCGGCTTCTTCTGCTATAATAAAGGCAGAATAAATGCAGCCGGGCGCGTAGGCGTTCGCAGGAGGTTCCATTGCTTAAAATAGGTTGTCATGAGTCCTCATCCAAGGGCTTTTTAAAGATGGGAGAGACCGCCGTGCAGATCGGCGGCAGTACATTTCAGTATTTTACGCGCAATCCGCGCGGCGGCAAGGCCAAGGCCTGGGATCAGGAGGATGCGGATAAATTTCTCCGGTACCAGGAGGAGCACGGGCTGTACGCGCCGCTTGCGCATGCGCCGTATACGATGAATGCCTGCGCGGCCAAACCGGAGCTGCGCGTTTTTGCCAGGGAGACGATGGCCGATGATCTGGCGCGGCTCGAGCACATCCCGGGCGCCCGGTACAATTTCCATCCGGGCAGCCATGTCGGACAGGGTGCCGAAAAGGGCATCGAGATGATCGCGGAGACTTTGAACGAGGTGTTAAAACCGGAGCAGCATACGAAGGTGCTGCTGGAGACGATGGCGGGCAAGGGCTCGGAGGTCGGCAGGTCTTTTGAGGAGCTGCGGGCGATCATCGACCGCGTAGAGCTGTCCGATCACATCGGCGTCTGCCTGGACACCTGCCATGTGTGGGATGCCGGGTATGATATAGCCGGCAATCTGGACGGCGTGCTGGACGAATTTGACCGCGTGATCGGGCTTAAGCGCCTGAATTCGATTCATCTGAATGACAGCATGAATCCGTGCGGATCGCACAAGGACCGCCACCAGAAGATCGGAGAGGGCTGCATCGGCCTGGAGGCGCTGGTGAATGTGATCAATCATCCGGCGCTGCGGGATCTGCCGTTTTATCTTGAGACGCCGAACGAACTGGATGGCTACCAGAGCGAGATCGCGCTGCTGCGCAGCCGGTATGAGGACTGAGTAAGCAATAATAATTCTGCACGGATTGCAGAGAAAGCGGGGCGGAATATGAAGACAGAGAAACTGGATATCATTACTGACGGACATACTCAAATGAAGAATATCACGGATGCCGTGCAGGATGCGGTGACGCGTTCCGGTGTCAGAAGCGGCATCTGCACGGTATTTGTGCCGCACACGACGGCGGCGGTGACGATCAACGAGAACGCCGACCCCGATGTGGTGCGTGACTTTACAATGGAGATCAACAAAATCGTGCCGTGGGAGGATGGCTACCGCCATTTCGAGGGCAACTCCGCGGCGCATCTGAAATCCTCGATGATCGGCTTTTCCGAGCAGATTCTGATCGAGGACGGGAAACTGCTTCTTGGCGTATGGCAGGGCATCTACTTCGTGGAATTTGACGGCCCGCGCCATCGCCATCTGTATGTGAAGATTATGGAGGACTGACTATGAGGACACTTCTGATCAGACATATTTCGCAGCTTGTGACCTGTGATGACCAGGACCGTATCCTGCAGGATGCGGACATCTACGCGGAGGACGGCGTCATACGGGCGATCGGCAGCGATCTGCCGCAGAGCGCCGATGATGAGATCGACGCGCGGCACATGCTGTGCTATCCGGGCCTTGTCAATGCGCACCATCACCTGTACCAGCAGTTTTCGCGCAATCTGCCGCAGGTGCAGAACATGGAGCTGTTCGACTGGCTGAAGGCGCTGTATCAGATCTGGAAAAATCTTGACCGCGACGTGATCTATCTGTCGTCCCTGACCGGCATGGGTGAGCTGATGAAGCACGGCTGCACGACCTGTTTTGATCATCACTATGTATTTCCGGCGGGGGCGGGCGATCTGCTGGAGGCGCAGTTCGCGGCGGCGTCCGCGCTGGGCATCCGCATGCACTGCTCGCGCGGCAGCATGGATCTGAGCGTGAAGGACGGCGGTCTGCCGCCGGAAAGCGTGGTGCAGACGGTCGATGAGATCATGAAGGATTCTGTCCGTGTGATCGAGAAATATCATGATCCGTCGTTTAATTCGATGCGGCAGGTTGCCCTGGCGCCGTGTTCGCCTTTTTCCGTTTCGGAGGATCTGCTGCGGGAGAGCGCCGCAGCGGCGCGGCAGTATCATGTACGGCTGCACACGCATCTTTGCGAGACGAAGGATGAGGAAAATTATATGCTCGAGCGGGAAGGCATGCGGCCGGTCGCCTATATGGAAAAACTTGGCTGGCTGGGACCGGATGTCTGGTTCGCGCATGGCATTCATCTGAACGATGAGGAAATCCGCCTGCTGGCGCAGACCGGTACGGGTGTCTGCCACTGTCCGATTTCCAATATGAAGCTGGCGTCGGGTGTGGCCAGAGTGCCGGAGATGCTGGCGGCGGGCGTGCCGGTCGGCCTCGGTGTGGATGGTTCCGCCTCCAATGACGGCTCCAACCTGATGGAAGAGATGCGCGTGGCCTATCTGCTGCACCGCCTGCATTCTTCTTCGGCAGCGCCGTCCGGCTATGATATTCTGAAAATGGCGACGAGGGGCGGTGCGCGGCTTCTCGGCCGTGAGGATATCGGCAGTCTGGAAGAAGGCAGGGCATGCGATCTGTTCATGCTCGATGAGCGCCGGCTCGAACTGGTCGGTGCCTGCGTCGATGCCGGTTCGATGCTTGCCGCTGTCGGCGTGCCGGATGCGGTCGATATGACGATCGTAAACGGCAGGGTCACCGTGCGCGGCGGCCGCCTGACCGGCATTGATGAGGAGAAAACGGCGCTTGCGGCGCAGAAAAAATGCAGCGCATATCTTGGCTGATACCGCTGCCTGTAAAAAAAGGTCCTGCCGCAAGGCAGAAGAGAAAGCCATAGGTTCTGCCGCAAGGCAGAAGAGAAAGCCATAGGTTCTGCCGCAAGGCAGAATGGTAAAAAAAGGTCCTGCCGTCCGGCAGGACCTTGCTGCGTTTATGATTTTTTTCTGTCACATGCCTTCTGCAGTTCGTCGATGACGATCTTCAGGGCCTTGATACGGGCGTACTTCTTATCGACCGATTCGAGAATATGCCACGGGGCAAATGAGGTGTTGGTCTTGCTGAGCATCTCGTCGACGGCGACTTCATACTGCGGCCATTTCTCGCGGTTGCGCCAGTCTTCGTCGGTGATCTTCCAGCGCTTTTCCGGCGTGTTCTGGCGTTCGTTGAAACGCTCGAGCTGCGTCTGATTGTCGATCTGCACCCAGAACTTGATAATCACGGCGCCCCAGTCGTTCAGCTCCTTCTCGAATTCATTGATTTCGTTGTAGGCGCGCTGCCAGTCATTTTCCGAGCAGAAGCCCTCGATCCGTTCCACCATGACGCGCCCGTACCAGGTACGGTCGAAGATCGTGATGTGCCCCGTCTTCGGAAGGCGTGTCCAGAAACGCCAGAGGAAATGGCGGGCCTTCTCGTGCGGCTCCGGACTGGCGATCGGCTGCACCTCGAAACCGCGCGGGTCAAGAGCGCTCGTAATCCGCTTGATATTGCCGCCCTTGCCGGCCGCATCCCAGCCCTCGTAGCAGATGATGACCGGAATTTTCTTGCGGTAAAGCTCATAGTGGAGCTCGCGCAGCTGTGCCTGCAGCTTGTCGAGTTCTTTCTTGTATTCTGCCTGCTCGATCGTCTTGTTCTTCAGAGAGATCTCGGAAAGCTTCGGGATCGGCTCTAATCGGAAGGTGTTCTGCAGAATCGGCGCCGCATAGGCCTGGTTCTGCAGTGCCGTGCTGATGCCCTGGTTCAGGAAACGGAGAATCTGCAGGGCAGCCCAGCGCTTGTTGGAGGAGTCGATGATGTACCACGGAGCCACCGACCGGTTCGTATCCTCGAGATACCGGTCATAGATGTCCAGATATTCGTCGTAGTGCCGGTTCTGCCGCAGGTCCGTCTCGGTCACGCGCCATGCGGTGTTCTCATCCTCCTGCAGAGCCTTGAGACGCTTTTTCTGCTCTTTCCGGTCGATCTGGAGGAAAAATTTCATCACAAGATAGCCGTTGTCGTGGAGCGACCGCTCCGCTCTGTTGATACTGTCGATTCTGCGCTTGTAGTCCGCGCCGGTGATCTCGCCGGATGCGGCTTCTTCCGTGGTATCCTTCATCCAGTACTGGTCGAAGAAGGTGAATTTGCCGCCCTCCGGAATCTCCATCAGGAACCGGCGCAGGAATGGATAGCGCAGGTCCGTCTCTGTCGGCTTGGAAAGCGTGGTGACGCGGTAGAAACGCGGGTCCATTTCCTTGATTACGCGGCCGATGACTTCGCCCTTGCCCGCGGCGCTCCAGCCCTCGAAGACGACCATGACCGGAAGCTTTGCTTCTTTGATTTTCATCTGATTGGCGGCGAGCCTGAGCTGCTCATCCTTCACGGCTTCCCGGACCTGAGCATCGTCCGGGCGGAAAGCCTTAACAAAATCCTTAAGCATATGTCTGCCTGCCTTTCTTTTGGTTTTACCGTTTAAATTAATACTATTATATCATAGAATTTACATATGAAAAAATCGCCCTTCATTATTGTATTTGAAGGGAAATTGTTATATCGTATATATTAATCGTTCGGAAAACGGAAAGAGAGGGATTTTTATGGAGCAGGAAGCTGAGGAAGCGAAGACAGAAAAGAAAAAGAAGAGGAAGTATAACGTCACACTCTGGATTTTCATCGGCCTGGTCGGCGGTATCTTTGTCGGTCTGATCATGCCGGAGTGGCTGTACAACATTCTTTCGGTCATTTCCAATATTTACATGAATGCGCTGCGGATGATGATCTATCCGATGGTATTCTGCAGTCTTGTCATGGGCATCATGGGCATCAACAGTATTTCCCAGACCGGCAAGATCGGTCTGCATTCGATCCTGTGGTTTGCCGGCACGACGGCGGTGGCTTCCGGGCTCGGTCTCGTGATTCCGCGTATTCTGCATCTCGGTGAGGGCGCGACGATCAAGGCGACCGAGACGACGGTGGATGCGGCGACGTTCGGCGGTCTCGTGGATACGCTGGAGAATCTGATTCCGGCGAACCCGCTGACGGCATTTACCGAGGGCAATATGCTGCAGATCCTTGTATTTGCGGTGATTATCGGTATGTCCTGCCTGTCTCTTGGCGAGAAGGCCAAACCGCTTGTCAACCTGATTGATGCGGTGAATGAGGTTTCCATTTTCATCGTCAGCAAGATCATGCTGGTTACGCCGTTCGGCGTTTTCTGCTGTATCGCGGCGGTGATGTACACGAATGGCGTCGATACGATGGTAGAGCTTGCGCAGGTAATGATCGCGCTTTATGTGACCTATGCGCTCTATGCGCTGATTGTGTACGGCGGCATCGTCCGCTTTGCCGGCCACTACAGCCCGGCGAAGTTTTTCCGGAACATCGCGCCGGCGGCGCTGAATGCGTTCGGCACCTGTTCTTCCAACGCGACACTGCCGATTTCCATGGACTGTGCCATAAATAAAAATGATGTGCCGGACGAGATCGCATCGCTGACACTGCCGCTTGGCGCGACGGTCAACATGGATGCGGTGTCGATTGTCATGTCTTTCATGATCACGTTTTTCGCTTCGGCCTGCGGCGTGGATCTCAGCATCGGAACGATGATTACCGTTCTGGCCTGCAACGTGCTTCTGAGCATCGGCACACCGGGTGTGCCGGGCGGTGCGATTGCGGCTTTTGCGGCGCTGGCGCCGATTGCCGGACTGCCGGTTAACACGATCCTCGGTGTCTACATATCGGTCAACACGATGGCGGATATGGGTGCGACCTGTGTCAATGTCATGGGCGACCTTGCGGTAGCGCAGGCGCTGCGCCATACGCTGCACTATGACAGAGAGGAAAATGCCGAAGTTCCGGCGGCTGCAGAGGTAGATGATACGGCCGAGGCTGAATGATAAAAGGTATAACAGGAGGGGCTCCGCGTGCGGAGCCCTTTTTCAAAGCGCAAAGTGCGGGTAAGGCCCGCACTTATTTTTTTACAAAAAAGTGTTGACAAAACTGTACCACTGATGTACTGTATTACTAGAGTAATACAGTTACACAGAAAAAGGAGTGAAACGGATGGCGTGGGAACTCGATTCTGACAGGCCCATCTATCTGCAGATTGCGGACATCATGGAAAGCGGCATTATTTCCGGGCGGTATAAGCCGGGAGAGAAGCTGCCGAGTGTCCGGGAGCTGGCAGTGGAAGCGGGAGTCACACCGAATACGGTACAGCGTTCCTATGCGGAGCTGGAAAAGCGCGGACTGGTCAACACCAGGCGCACGAGCGGCCGCATCGTAACGCAGGATGAGAATATTCTGAAGGAGACGCGAAGGAGTATGGCACAGGAACAGATTGAATTATTTCTGAATAAGATGAAAGAGCTGGGATTTTCCAGTGAGGAGATCCGGGCGATTATGGATGAATTTCTTGAGGAAGGCGGTAAGAAGAATGAACGGGAATGAAAATATTTTAACAGCCGAACATCTGGTGAAATCCTACAGAGGCAGTCACAGGGCAGTGGACGATTGCTCATTTGTGATTCCGCGCGGACACATCGTCGGTCTGCTCGGCCCGAACGGATGCGGCAAGACCACGACGATCAAGATGATCAACGGCCTGCTGAGGCCGGACGAAGGGGAGATTCTGATCGACGGAGAGAAACCGGGCATTGCCACCCATGCGATGGTTTCCTATATGCCGGATCGCACATTTCTCGATCTGGATATGAAGATTTCCTCTGCGATTGCATTTTATGCGGATGTTTTCGGGGATTTCAACTGCGGCAAGGCGAAGGAGATGCGCAGTGAGCTCGGACTGGAAGAGGACGCCAAGCTGAAGGAGCTGTCGAAGGGTATGCTGGAAAAGCTTCAGCTGCTGCTTGTCATGAGCCGGGATGCGCAGCTTTACGTGCTCGATGAGCCGATCGGCGGCGTGGACCCGGCAGCCCGCGAGTCGATTCTGCACAGCATTCTGAATAACAGTGCGGAGAATGCGGCGATCCTGATTTCGACGCATCTGATCGCGGAGGTGGAGAACATCCTGGATGATGTGATCCTGATGCACAGCGGACATGTGGTTCTGCAGGAGCCTGCCGAGCAGCTGCGGGCTGAAAAAGGAAAATCGGTGAATTCGTATTTCAAGGAGGTATTTGCATGACAGGCAAATTAATAAAGCATGAGTGGAAGACATATTCGAGGGCTATGATTCCGATACTGCTGTTCATGGCAGCCATCACAGCAGCCATGTGGATTGCGAATCTGTTCGCAGATGAAGGCAGCACGAGGTTAGCGGCTTTCTGGTTTATTATGTACAGCTGTACGGCCATCGCCGTCTCTGTCATCGCCTTTCTGCGGCCGGCGGTGCGTTTCAGCAAAAACCTGTATGGAGACGAGGGCTATCTGATGCAGACGCTTCCGTGCAGCAAACATGCGCTGATTCTGAGCAAAGGCATTGTCGCCGGGCTCTGGAATCTGATTCTGGTTGCCGCCCTTTTGGTAAGTATGGTGGTGAGCGTATTCCATTTTAACGTGATCAGCAATTTAATCATGCCGTTATACAATTCAGGTATGACTTTCGGCGATTTCTGGATACTGGTCTCAGAAGATATGCTGCAGATGCCGGTCGGAGAGGCGGCAGTATTTACGGTTCTGGCAGTGGTGACATGGATGGGCATGCTGCTTGCGCTGCTCTATATGTGTGTCAGCATCGGACAGCTCTGGCGTTCCCACACGCTGCTTGGCACTGTACTGGCTCTGCTGGCATCCGTCATCGTGCTGGTGAACATCAGCAGCAGACTGATGTACAATCATGTCTTCTCAAGTGCGGCGGCCATGCACTGGTCAGATGTGATATTTAATGCCGTCGTGGCAGTGATCTGCTATATTGTCACAGAGCTCCTTATGAGCAGGAGACTGAATCTGTAGGCAGAAGGAAACTTTGCCGGAAAACGGGGATCTGCCGGAAAACCTTACCGTCATTGACGGCGGTGCTTTGGTGTCCTATATTGAATAGGTCGGGGGAGCGAAAGTCATTGGATCAGAGGTCCGGTGGCTTTCTGCTTTCTGACAGAATGCGGCCGGTATACACTTACTGTATACCGGCCGCTGTTTTTATATTCTCATGACTAATCAGGCTGGCAGATGTGCGTCAAAGAAATCGGTAATGCCGTCTTCAACTTCACTGCGGATGTCACGGTAATTGTGGATTTCATGGCGGTAGCCGCTGTACAGTCTGGTCTTTATGTCGTGGCCTGTCTGGGTAAGCCAGTTGCTGACCTGCATGACGCCTTCGCCGTAATATCCGAACGGATCCTGGTCGCCGGCGATGCTGTAGATCGGCAGCGTCTTCGGTACCTTTTCTGCCCAGTCTTTGCTGTCGACATCGTCGATCATCTGCATGAAATACAGATAGGTCTGGTTCGGCGTCGGTTTTGTGAAAGCATCAAACGGGTCATTGGCGTGGTCGATCTGCACATACGGATCGTGGCAGATCCATTCGTTGCCGATCTTCGGTGCGCCGGTACGTTCAAACATCCAGCCAAGAACCGCGGCACCGATTTCCGGGTCCGCCTTGGCGCCTTCGCCGGCATCCACCTTGGCCTGCAGCATGGCGATAGCTTCCTTCTTGCCCGGGAAGAGGCCGCAGGTGCCGCAGATTGTGGCAGCCGTCAGGTCGCCGCCGTATTTCGCCATGTACTGGCGGACAATGATAGAACCCATGCTGTGACCGAAAATGAAATATGGAAGATCAGGGTAGAGCTTTACGGTCTCATCGTGGAGCTTCTTCTCATCTTCAACCATGGTCATAAAGCCCTTATCGCCCCAGTCGCCCCAGGTGTCATTCTCGATGGCTGTCTTGCCGTGGCCGACGTGGTCATCGCATGCGACGATATAATCATGATCGACGAAATCACTGATCATGTGCAGGTAGCGGCGTGCGTGTTCGCCGAAACCATGCACCAGCTGGATGATGCCCTTCGGCTTAGCCGCCGGTGCGTAAATCCAGCCATAGACAGTGTCGCGCTCATTAAAAGATTTAAAGGTAATTTCATGAAGCATTTTTCAGTTCCCTCCGTTCTGTTAATTACCTATATTATAGCATTTTGACGGAGATATGACGGACAAATTATCAAATATTACGACAATTTAACGGAAATATATAAAAATAACAGGGAACAGCCGTATATTTTCACAATAATAAGCTGTTCCCTGTTCATTTTATGCATTGAGCTTGAGTATAACCAGCGATGCGATCAGATCGACGGCGAGGGCTGCGAGAAACAGATTGAGAATCCAGATCGGCAGCACCGTATACCAGATTGTCTGCAGCGTGATATAGACAAACATCAGATCTGTGATGAGCGTTATCGAAGAGAGCATGTGGTACAGAATCCGGTAGATGCGCAGGGCGTTTTCCTGTGTGATCTCTGCGCCGGTGTTCCATATCCGCGGATGTCGGCTGACGATGTACATGGTGATATGCAGGGCCCATCCGGTCAGTGCGATCCCGATCAGAGATGTCCTGTTACCCCAGCCGGTGATGGTGCCGTCAAAATCATAGTGCGTCGGGAGACGGTCAGGCATTCGGTTCCACCGCACCGCCAGTACCAATGTCATCAGGATCAGAGAAAGGCAGCCGATCCTCATCATAAGGCGATCGGCAAAAGTTTCGGCTTCTCTCATGGGCGATCCTCCGGTTATTTAATATCAAACTTCGGTTCTTCATCAAGATGGTCAGAAACGTATCTCCCGTCCTTCTTGCGCTGCTTGACGCATTCCGTCAGGAGATATTCGATCTGGCCGTTGACAGAGCGGAAATCATCTTCCGCCCAGGCGGCTATGGCATTGTATAATTTCTCGCTTAATCGGAGCGGAATCTGTTTTCTTGCTGCCACAGCAGTTCACCTCATTCGTAAATAATGGATATTCCGCAGGCCGCAGGGACCCGCGGAAATGTTATCTGTCAGTATAAGCTGCCGGAATTGACTACCGGCTGTGTATCGTGATTGCCGCAGAGGACGACGAGCAGGTTGGAAACCATGGCTGCCTTGCGTTCCTCATCGAGGTCCACGACACCGTCTTCTTTCAGGCGGTCAAGCGCCATCTCGACCATGCCGACGGCACCGTCGACGATCATCTTGCGGGCGTCGACGACAGCGGATGCCTGCTGGCGCTGCAGCATGACAGCCGCGATCTCCGGTGCGTAGGCAAGGTAAGTGATGCGCGCATCGATGATCTCGAGACCGGCATCCTGCACCTTCTCCTGAATCATGCTGCGGATCCGTTCCGCCACGACGGTGGTGGAGCCGCGCAGGCTGCCGTCATCGGCTTTCCCGTCGCCGGTCGTATCGACGTTCGGCGCCACATCGTACGGGTAGATCTTGACAATGTCGCGCACGGCCGTATCACACTGCAGGGAAAGATATTCCTTGTAGTTGTCGACGTTGAACACCGCCTTGGCCGTGTCTGCGACGCGCCAGATAACTGCGACGCTGATCTCCACCGGGTTGCCGAGGACATCATTGACCTTCTGCTTTGCATTGCTCAGAGTCATCGCCTTCAGCGAAATCTTCCGGCTCGGCATCTCTATCGAAGTGGTGGAGCGGGCCGCGTCGTAAATCCGGCGGGTAATCTGCACGGATTGCGCGTCCGCATCCACGTCGCCGCTCTGTCCGAGCTTCGTACCGGAAGCCGGGTTGACACTGGTGCAGAACGGATTGACGAAGAAGAAGCCGTCTCCCTTGATGGTGCCGACGTATCGTCCGAAAAGCGTCAGCACAAGCGCTTCCTGCGGCTTCAGAATCTTCAGTCCCAGAAACGGGAGCCAGCCGATGCCGAGAATAATCAGTCCCGGATAGAAGGCAAGTCCCGGCCCGAAGTCGCCTGCCTGCAGTATTCCTTCGATGATCAGATAGACGCCGAAGGCAAGCAGGGCGATCGTCAGAACCAGAACCGGCATGCCAAGTTTCCTCGTGGTTAAAATCTTCTCTTTCATAATAATTCCCCTTTCTGCAAAATGCAGTAAACTGAAAAAGAATATTGCTTTGATATCATCATGATATCATCACGATTCTGCCGTGTCAAGGCATTCCTCAGCAGCAGAAGAAAAACGCATTTTCCCGGCGCTGCGTAAAGTTCTGCGTCAGCATCCTTACATGGGAGAGAAAGGCCGGGTCGTCAAAATACAGGGCGTGCTGCGGGCAGCCGCGTATGCAGGCCTGGCATTTGATGCAGATGCCGTCGATTTTCGAAGGGTCCTCCGGGTCGATCGAAGCCATCGGACACAGCGCGGCGCAGCGGCCGCAGCGGGTGCAGAGGGAAAAGTCGACCTTCGGTTTTGCCTTCAGGAACCGGGCAGGCTGTCCGTCCTCCATTTTCGGTACATAGTACGGCGCATCCGCATCGCCGGGAACGGTCAGAGCCGGCAAGGTGCCGGGATCTTCGGATTGCGACAGAATCCTGCCTGACTGCAGGGCAAATGCACGGATCTGCGCAAGATCCTGCTCATCCGGCCGTCCGGTGCCGATCTGGTCCGAAAAGGCGTGGCGGCAGGAGAGTGCGGCGCCGGCGGCTGGGCGGAAACCGTCTCCTTCCAGCACGGCGCAAAGCTCCGCGAGAGCGTTGTCATAGCTGCGGTTGCCGTAGGTCACGATGGCGATGGCCGGAGCGCCGCCGCCGGTCAGCCGCGTCTTGAAATCCGGCAGTATTTTGTTCGGCAGCTTGCCGGCATAGGTCGGCGAACCGACGATGACAAGGCAGCTGCTGTCAAAGGAAAAGTCTTTCTGACGGGCCGCGGCCGGCGTGAAATCATTTTCCTCAAGGGGCAGGCCGAGCTGCTCGGAGAGCGCTTTTCCGGCGGCTTTCACGGCTTTGGCCGTGGTGCCGGCCGGGCTGAAATAAAGCAGACAGATACGTTTTATTTTCATAAGATCACTTCCCTTATTCAAAGGTTGCCCGGATAGACGAAATCCAGGTATTCCCGGGCAATTTCCGTCAGGCGCAGAACCGTTTTGACGGGCGTCGGCTGCGCATCCGCCATCTGATAGCGCGGGAAAAAGCGCGTGATATGCAGCGGAATAGTCCTGTCGATGCTTTGCAGAAACGCGCATTCACGGCGCATGTCTTCTTCGCTGTCATTGCAGTCCGGGACGATCAGCGTGGTCACTTCGAGATGGCAGTTTTCCGCCGCCAGGGCGATATTCCTTTTGACATTATCCAGGCTGCCGCCGAGCCGCCGGTACCAGGCGGGCGTAAAGCCTTTGAGGTCGATGTTGGCCGCATCGATCAGCGGCAGCAGCGCCCGGAAATACGGCTCTTCGAGCGTGCCGTTGGAGACGAGCACGTTCAGCAGATGTCTGCTGCGGATTTCCTGCGCGCAGCTGCGCACGAATTCATAGCTGACGAGCGGTTCATTGTAGGTATAGGCGAGCCCGATATTGCCGCGGGGAACGAGTGATTGCGCTTGCTCAGCCAGCATCTGCGGCGTAACCTGCAGGAGCTGATCAGGATAATCCGCCCGCCCATGTGCGGACAGAGAGTAATTCTGGCAGAACGGGCAGTTCAGATTGCAGCCGAAGGTACCGACAGAGAGAATCAGGCTGCCGGGGTGAAAACGGCGCAGCGGCTTCTTCTCGATCGGGTCGAGGGCGAGGCCGGCGATTAGCCCATAGCTGTCGGAAACGATTCTGCCGTCCCGGCAGCTTCTGGCCCGGCACAGGCCGATCTGCCCCTCTGACAGATCGCAATGGTGAAAACACAGATCACATTTCATCAGTAATGCCTCACGACTTCAAAACGTTCAAGCTGATAGGGTTCGTCCTCGCCGATGCCGCCTTTTTCACGGGCAATGCGGATCTGTTCGGCGACGGTGTCGACGCCGTCCAGGTTCGGCAGCAGAAGGCCGCGCCGCCGGCCGCAGGAGACGATGACGCCGTAGCGCTTCGGGTCCAGCTGCGACGGGTCATCGACCGGTTCGGTCTGCCCGAGGACATCGACGGTGATGACGAGGATGCCGAGTTCATCCGCGCGAACCGGCGCAAAGCGGGGATCGCGGGAGCAGGCGGAAATGCCGTTCTGCACGATTTCTTCGGCGATGGAGCCGGTGACCGGTCCGATGGTGCCGATGCAGCCGCGCAGCTGTCCGAATTCGTGCAGAGACACGAAGACGCCGGCGCGCCTGTCCTTCATCTGAGGCGGCAGATCGTCCGGATACTGCGTGAGCTTTCTGCCGGTGCGGACATAGGTGTCAACGCTCAGGCGTGCCAGCCGGACATACGGGTCTTCCCCGGCGTGGATTTCGGC
>Ga0256406_1005063_pt1 | contig 14425 bp, 10 predicted proteins | sample RumenRJG_03DNA_FD_185986 | JGI IMG/M metagenome (GOLD analysis project Ga0256406, IMG submission 185986) | Bovine rumen microbial communities from Lethbridge, Alberta, Canada - RJG_03 | ecosystem: Host-associated > Mammals > Digestive system > Stomach > Rumen | place: Canada: Alberta | collected...
TACGGCAGAAAAGGGTCGCATAGCCATTTTACGATTTTTGACAAAATGTTAATACGCTGCAATCCAGAGACTTACATAATCATAAGTCTCGTAGTAGCGCATTATAAGCCAAGTGGGAAACTTTAGTAATCTAATTTATTTGCTGATTGTTTCGATATCTCGAAGACTATGCCAAGCATGTCGTTTTTTAAATGAAAGAATCCTATCTTTTCTCTTTATTTTTTTCTTTTCTCTTTATTTTTTTTCTTAATAGCATAATAATATGAGGAAAATTATGTAATTTTGCATTGTTACAAGAGGAATTCCTCCTGTAGTCATAAACTAAAACGGTGTTATGGTACAGATTGACAATACAAATTATCCGAAAGAAGATAATAGAAATCAGCGAGTCGGCTACGCCTCCAATATCGCAGTCGATTTATATATAAAAACACTACTTTCTCAAATGGAGGATGGAAATACCACGCCAATAAATGAGGAAGAAGTTTCAAAGGCTATTGGTGTCGTTAACACCATTAAGTCAACAGACCCCAAGACGCTCTTCACGTTGTTGTCCGCATTAAACCTGCTTAATGCAGCAATTAAGGACAAAAGCTTCAAATCTGTATTATACTATAGCTACATAAAAACTAATGTGACTAAAGTTGCGGATGTGTTATTAACCCATCCTGAGAAGTTTAAAGGTTGCTCTTGCTACTACGATATAGAACAGAAATGTTTTTATTTTAATGTGCTCAAAGTGGTATTTAGCTTCCATCAAATTAAAGAGTCCAAGCTAATACTAAATATCGCTGCAAAAGCTCCTCAAATTATCTGGCCTGGGCTAAGATTACAGCGCATAGCACCACAGATCTTAAATTATGCAATAGAATACTTTGTTGACAATTCAATCTTGACAAATGAAAAGAATGTAAACATTCAGCCATTAGAGGTTAAGAATCCTAATCTCACACCATGTCCTGCTTGTGGAAAACTTATATCGGCTACTGCTTTGTTTTGCCCGAATTGCGGTCATGAATGTAAGAGATATGATGAAATCGCCCAAGGCATCAATGTGGGCGATAAGGTCGTTGTGGAAACAAGATCTTCTTCTAAAAATGGTGTTGTGTATTTGCTTGGAAAAACGTTTATAGGACTATCTCTCGAAGATGAGACGAAATATCGTGTTAAATATAGTGCTATCGATGCAATTACTATCTTAGAACATAAACAAGAAGAACCAAATCACATACAAGAACCACTTTCCACTGAAAGCGAATTCGTCAAAATGATTGATAGAATATATGAATTGGAGCAAATTGATAAGAATGCTACCTTGAAAACCAATGCAACAATAGAAGATATCTCTACCCGCCCTTACACAGCAATAACTGATGGCGGTAAAACTGTTCAGTGTATAATTCCTCCTATTGGATTAAACAGTTTAGTCAAGGGGTCACCTGTTCGTATCTATTTCAGTGGATCTCATATTTCGGGACAAATATATACGTCATTAGCAGAAATTACATACAATGAACTTTATGATAGAATTATTAAGAACACATCTAAGATACAAAGTAATAATGGCGTTAATAAGGGAGTAATAACCTCTCTTTTTACTATGCTTGCTTACTTGAGACACGTAAGTCAAACAAAAGAAGCCAAACAAATCATTTTAAAATACAAAAAAGACATCAAGATTCTTGTAGACAACAACAGTACTGTTCATAATGAGGACTCTGATATAGCCAATGTGTCCAATACGAATACTTCAGTTCTCCAAAATAAGAAGACTGAATTATTCCGAACAGATTCAGAAATACAGCCCCTAAAAGTTCCAACAGTTTTAGGGAAAATAGACTTAACTCAGTTTCCTAGCAAACACTTTACATCCTCACGTCCTCCTCAAAAATTAAAGATTATAGAAGAGGCTAAAGAAAGTGACATTCTTTCTGATGACCTTCCTCCAATGGATGAGCAAGAATGTCGACAAACGGAAAAAGAACTAGATACATTAATTCGCCAAGGAGAAAAGGAAGAGTGTCTTAAAAGATCATATGAGGTTATCAAATCAAATAGGCCAACAAGTAAGTATTTGCGAAGCTATCTCGATCGAATAGTAAATACAGAAATGGCCTTAGGTAATAATGAAAATGCAATACAAATGCTTGCAGTTTTGATAGCTTTCAGTGAAGAGCAACAAGACATAAAACCTTCAAATCTGAAGCACTTGTATATATCATTAGTAAGATTGCTAATGAAACAAAACAAAAAAAGCGATGCTTTATTAGCTCTTGATTGGGCAGAATACGTATACCCAAAATATACAAATGCTACAGCTAATCTCCGACAGTCTATAGAATCTATGGATAGTACTGACCGCTCGGATGATCATAAGGGCAGTGCCACAGATACGACCAATTTTCCACAAAACACAGTTGTAAGCCGTATGCTATTTCAAGATGTGGAACAATATGCACAGACTATAACAGCAGATCGTGATGAGGCAGAAAATATCAAAACCAATAAATCTTTAGAATCATTCAATATAGCAGTTGCCACAAGTACAGACGAAACAAAGAGCTTTGAATTCAGGGCTCAATTATTCTTAGATGCAGCAGCTTCCTTCCTTAATGCAGGTATGAAAGATGTTAATAAATTCGTATTGGCAGTTGCCCATTATGCCAGAATGAAAGGCAATTCTTTGATGAATAAAATAAATCAGTCAGTTCAGCAGTATCCAGATAGCCTACCACATCTTATAGCTCAATGTGATAGTGCTAGAAGTTATTTTGTAGAAGCTCTTGGATTATATAACGACTTAGAAATGAAAGGCTATCTACAAGAACTTCTACTAAGATATCTTAAGATAGAAAGTCTTTTTTCACAGGTAGAAGGGGGAAAAACTCCTAACCCGGAATGGCAAGAGGGAACATTAAAAGCTAAACTCAATGAATGTATGAGCGATGACAATATTGAAAGTCAAAAAGTATTATTTAGGGCATGTATTGCAATTGGTTCCTCTTCTCCAAGAGCATTTAATACGTTAGCACAAGATAAAGACGGTATTAGTCCTCTATATGATAAATTGGCCAAAGACACAAAATTCAAGCAGGGAGCTTATGAACTTATTAACTCAATGGAGAAAACTCATGTACCAGTTAATTCACAACCTGGTGTTTTTATGCGTAAAATTTTCGAGAACCGTCAATCTACTATAAAAGTATTAAGGGGACTTTTAGATGACTGCATTGAATGGGAATTCTCTCCATTTTATATTACAACATTTGAAGAGAAGTGGAAGAAAATAACGGAGTTCAAAACGTTGCTAACCACAACAGATAGACAAGTAGTTGGCTCAATTAATGAAGTGATAAATATTCTGAAGCCATATGCTAGTAGACAGGCAAACGAGAGGTATCGCAATCTTGTTAGTGCCCAGCAGATATTACTGAATAGCAAGAAGACTGTCATCGAAACAACAACCTATTACGGCCGAACGTTTTTCTTTCATTTGCAAGAGAAGTGGCTTAAAGCAATCGGGGAACAGATAGAAGAAAGAGATGCCCAAGCTTTACCTAGATTGATAATATCTACAGATCCTTCTTATTTCCGTTATGATGACAAAGGATGTGGTATTATAGATTTCGTTGTCACTAATGATGGTGAATCTACAGCACAGTCTTTTGAAGTCACAGCAATCGTATCTGGAAAGAAATACACTATTTCACACGATCAAGAATTACCGGCAGGAGACAGATGTGGAGAAAGTATCATGTCTTCTGATTTTAGTAATCTTGATACCGCATATGTAAAATTAATTCTCACGGCAAAATATCAAGGTAAAGAGCTTTTGCCAACAGAGACAGCTGCAACTTATGAAAAGGAAGACGAAGTATTTGCAACAGATGAAAGCCAACTCCCATGGAATACTTCTTCCACGCCAAAAGAGAGTGTCTTTAAAGGGCGAGAAGAAAATCTTAAAAAGTTAATCAACCACTATCTGTCAAAAGATAGAAGTTGGACATATATTCTTTATGGCTTGACCCGTACAGGAAAATCTTCTATATTGGACTATCTTGGCAAGAGAATAAATGGACAATCTTTACACGAAGATAGTACAAAAAAGATTCTTGCATTCCAGTGGGATTTCTCTGCAGTTTCCTACAAGAACACCAATGCATGCGTTCTTTGGACTGACTTATTGTGGAGTAGGATATACAAAAAGTTGTCCTATGAAACGCGTGAAACTATAGACCAAATGTATGAGGATCAGGAATTTCCCGAGGAACAACTTGGACAACGTGACTTGGATATAATCATAGAAGCTCTTAATCAACAAGGTATTATACCCCTAATAACAATTGACGAGTTTTCGTTTATAACTAAATGGTTAAAGGAGGGATTCGTCGATGCTTCTTTTATTTCTGACTTGCGCAACCTTGCGTTGAAAGGCAAAGCTTGTTTTGTTTATGCTGGAACATATGACATAAAGAATCTCCCTTCTGAAAAAGAGTTCGGTTTGGAAGGGCAGATGACCAACACTATATCAATGCATATTAATGCTATTGAGCCTGTCTATGCAGATGAGCTTATTGATGCCTGTGATTGCATAAAATTTGATGATAAAGCAAAAGAATATATTCGAGCACTTTCAGGTTGTGTCCCATATTGGATACAATGGATATGCTTAGATTGTGGAAAATATGCCGTCGCCCACAAAAAGCGTTATTTGGGCTACAACGAGGTTGATCATGTGGTTAAAGTTCTTACGGGAGAAGAACGTCCAACCGAAAAAGACACTTGGGAAGCTCTTGATGAAGCAAATTTCAATAACAATCAGATTACGCCAGGAAACCGAGCCGAACAACAAGTGATTTCAAGTATGTGCTTTTTGGTGCGTGAAAGTACACATATTGAGAGAGGAGTGAGTAAAGACGAACTTGATAAATTATGGGACAAATTTAATGTACACTTAGAAAAGAGAACTGCTATGCTCGACGCATTGAAAGCCTTAACCGATAAACAAGTGGTTCGTCAATTCATTGATGAAACACGAGATGTTTATCGATTGAATGTGGACCTATTCCGCCGTTGGTGGTTTGTTCATCATAGAGATTTGAGTGTTGAACTTTCATTATAATTATAAATTATTGATTATGGAACCATTTATTGTCGCTGTCGATATTACTGACGTGTCAGAATTATATGGGCGGGATCGTCAAATTAAGATTCTGACCTCTTGTGCTAAGCGAAAAAGCAATGCTGGTATTATAGGGGTTAGGCGTTTTGGCAAAACATGTTTGCTAAAATCTATGGAGCAGTATCTTTTGTCTCATCCTGAGACTAAAGCTTTTCCGCTATACTTTGATCCAAAGAGATTTGGCATTCGAAAAGACACTACCAAGGTGTATCGAACTATAGGTGCTTTGCTTGCAGCAACAATGGTAAGCAACGGTTTGTTATCATCTGATGAGAGCTTAAAAATTTCCCGTCATTGCTCACTCCAAATATCAAAAGACGAATTGGATATGATGGTGCAAATAGAACAATGGAACCCTACATACCAAAAAGAGATTTTGAGCAAATTATGCGAAATAGTGTCAACTAAAGGGATGTATGTGCTTTTACTTCTTGACGAAATTGATTATCTACTTTTAGAGGCTTTAAATAGCCCTTCCGATTTTTCAATGATACGTAGTGAAGCAACAAGTAGTTCAAATCAACTCAGATTCTGGATTGCCGGCATAGCACAATGGAGCTCAATGTGTACTACGGTAGGTTCGCCAGAACTTAATTGTGGCTTAGAACCTGTCACTTTGGGACTTCTCACAAAAGAAGACTTTAATCAGATGTGGGAACATGAATGCTCTTTGATAGAAGACCAACAAATCAAAGACAAACTGCTTGCTTCAAGTGATAAAGTTTACGATAAGACGGGAGGAGTGCCCTATTATGCTAAACTAGTGGGTGACTATATGTTGCGCAATGATCTTTCAGATGTACCTGATTACAATATAATACGGGACTATCTGACAGAGGTTCTCAATAATCGTTTTACTACGGATAAAGAAATAGGAGTCCTATACTCATTGGCAAGTGATGAAAGCCTGTTAAACACGTCTGTCTCTGACGCATATAGAGGTTTGGAAGGTAAAGGGTTACTACGTTATGAAAATGGGAAATATTCTCTTGGCATTGGGTATCTTGCTGATTATTTGAAAGCAAAAAAACAAGATAATGATATTGTTAATGCTGATGACACTGCCAAAACAGATTTAGGGGTCATAATAAATCAAATCGAGAGGCTGAGAAGGGACGTTAATCGAGCATATAGAGGTAATGAAGTCTTTGTTCCCTCTATAGAAGATCCAATAGAGATTGATACGTTAAGAATAGTTTGCAACGACGATGTAAAACTTGGTTCCTTTGCTAGTTCATTGTATAAACTATACTATGAGGGTTCCGAAAAAGGTAATAATTTGCCTGATCCGTTTATAAATCGGGACTTCTCAAACATGACAAGAGCCTTGCGACATTTATGTCATCATAGAGATTGCGAACTTTCTTCAATGACGTTAGAGAGATTTTTACAATTAACCAATAATGGAAAGTATCCTTGTGTTGCTAGCGACTATTTTCAAATTCAAAAAGCAATGCTTGAAAGATTTAGAGATGAGTTATTGGATATTATTCATTTTAAAGAAGAGAGTTCAGTAAGTAAAAACTACAAATCAAATTTTGTAAGAACTGAAGAAGGAATCTATAAGGAATCTTATGGAAAAAAGTTTATAAACGATAAGCCGTATCATTACCTAGTAAGGTCAATCCGAGAGGGTGAAAATTTATATGACGAGGCAAACGTTGAATTTGATCTATGCTGGGAGCCAAATTCCCGTTATCCAAGTAAAAAATTTTATGTAGCAGAAGATGTCCATTTGAAAGAAGAATAAATTTTATGCGCCATATCAATATTTTCGATGGAGACAGCTATCAGGCTACCTTTATCAGAATCCTCTACGCTATGCTAATGCGTAGAGAATGGATAACACTAGCGGACGTTATGTCGGAGGCTATGATGAAACCCCTTACATGTAGCATCTCAAAGTGTGAAGGATATGTTGAATTGAAGAAAGCAACTGGCACCTTGCGCAAATGTCTAATGGAGGTTGCCGGTAAAGATTGCATCGAAGAGGAAGGCAACAATCGCAACCGACGGTTCCGATACGTTGGCAAAGATGACGATCCACTTCGGGACATGAGAAATGCTAAGGCTATTAAAGATTTGGGTAAATACTGGGAGTTCTGCCAAGACTCCGCGGGGTTTATGCCAGAGTCGTGGCTGGAATATTTTCTCGGTGGAAGCATGGACTTGCTAGAGATGAAGAAGCATAAGGGCAATGGGGAGCAGGTCATAAGTTGCGGTATGGACCGAATGCTAAAGAACATCGAACTCCTACCTTATATATATGAGGCCATTAAGAAGCACGAAGTGCTGCTCGTTCGATACCAGCCTTTCGGCGGGGAGGAAGTTGAACTGACCTTCTCTCCGCATCTACTAAAAGAATATAATGGCCGGTGGCATGTCTATGGTCATGCTGAGGGACAAGAACCAGATTTTGCCTACTACCTTGCTCTTGACAGGATTGAGAGAAAACCAGAACTGGCCATAGCCAAAACCTATGTTCCAGCCCCAACGGGTTTCTACGATAACTTCTTCAAGGACATTCTAGGACTGACTCATAAGGATTCAAACTACGTTGGAGAGATTATTGTTCGTGCTCATTCGGAATATATGTTTAACCTTATGGATACGAAGAGGATGCATTCCTCCCAAAAGATCTTGGTGCCTTTCGCTCCGCACGAGGATGGATCTTATGGCGATTTCATCTTTCACGTGGAGCTAAATAATGAATTTATTGGCCGAATCTTGCAGATGGGCGATGGACTGGAGTTAGTAGGACCACCTCGTGCACGAGAAGTTATAAAAAACAGGGTTGCGAGAATGTGCCACCTCTATGAGGACTAAAAAGTGTCCCTACTTACGCTATTTATTGGTTCCTTTCAGTTTGGAACCAATCATGTGATGATGCAGCTCGGTTTTAGTCAATAAAAGAACTATCTTTGCACCCGATAACAAAAGGACTAAAACTATGAAAAACAGCAATCGCAACCAGAGTGCAATCAACGGTGCAGCTGTCTCAAGCAGCGCCCAGTCAACCAACCGCTACATGCAGTACCCCCGTTACCGCAACAAGCAAGGGCACGGGTGGGCCGCCGAGGATGCCAACGCCATGGCAGATCGGCTAGCCGGCAAGCGCGTCAGCCAGGTGGGCGGCTGCAACGCTGCCAATGGCGCTGACCGCATCGTCAATGGTGTGGAAATCCAGACCAAGTACTGCAGGACTCCATACGAGAGCGTCAACGCAGCCTTCGACGGCAACGGCTACCGCTACGGCGGCATGAAGCTCGAAGTACCACGCGACCAGTACGACCAGGCCGTCAAGGTCATGGAGCAGAAGATACGAGATGGTCAGGTGGCTGGAGTCATCGACCCTGCCGTGGCCAAGGACATTGTGATCAAGGGCCACTGCACCTACGTTGAGGCACGCCGCATCGCCAAGGCCGGCAACATCGATTCCATCAAGTTCGACGCCAAGACGCAGTCGGTGACCTGTGGCATTACCTGTGGCCTGTCGTTCACCGTGGCCTTTGTCCAGGGCGTCCGCAGTGGGCAGTCGCCTGAGGAAGCCCTGAAGACCGCCGCCAAGGAGTCGGCCGCCGCCGGTGGCAAGGCTCTCGTTGTAGGTGTGGGCACACAGCAACTGCTCCGCACTGCCGTTGGCCGTGACCTTGCAGCCGCTGCCACCCATGCCTCGCGTCAGGTGCTTAACACCGTCTGCAAAACCGGCGCAGGGAAGCAGGTAGTGGAAAAGACGGCCTCGCTCCTGGCTGGTGAGCAACTGGCAGGCCAAGCTGCCAAGAACCTGCTCACCAAGGGGATGCGCACCAACATGGTCACCGGCGGCATCGCCATGGCCGTACAGGTGGTACCCGATGCCGTAAAACTCTGCCGGGGCAAAATGTCCGGAGCGGAGTTCGCCGAGAACACCACGAGCAACGCGGCGGGCATCGGCACGGGTTATGCCGGCGCCACGGCTGGTGCCGCTCTGGGCACAGCCATCTGTCCTGGTATCGGCACCGTCATCGGCGGCTTCATCGGCGGACTGGGCGGCGGCATTGCCGGCTCGGCAGCAGTGAAAGGACTTTTCTCCTTTTTCAAGTAAGGAGACTCTCTCGTGAGGGGCGGGCGGAATCCGATGCTAACCCCTGCTACTAAGAACACAAACTACCAATCCAAAATCACACGCAACATGATCATCGCACCAAAGCCTTGTCCCAATCCCTATGTGGAGGTGGCCATCACGGTCGGAGCACTGCTTTGCGAACTTGCCTCATACAAGCTGCATAGGCATGTCCGTGAGCGCAGCACTCGCCGCTAAGCGGCCTTCTGCCTGGGAGGAATGGTTCTACTCAGAAACGGAACCATTCTTCTCTTCAAGATCCTTCTCGGAACCGAGAAAACGTGCTATCTTTGCACCGCTTTCCCACAGAACCGCCCTGTGGATAGCGCAAGATCAACGGCGGGAACCTAACTACTAACGACTATGAAAAACAGAGAGAAAATCACCCCACAAGAAAAACTTCGCCGCCAAAAGCTCGCCGAGCACCGTGAGAAAATCGGGAAGCGCGAAGCCGATGCCCGCCGCAAAGTGGCCCAAGCTTGGGCTAAGATCGGCGAGGGTAAGAAGTATCGCAAGGCTGCTGCCCGCGAGGCCAGCCGCGCCACCACGGCGGAGATCCGCGCCGAACTCTTCGATGGCATCCTGTTGCAGCTTAGTCCCAGTTATGCCGACCGAAGCATCGCTATCCAGAAGCGTGTTCTTAGGCGAATCGTGGAGAAACGACAAGCTCAGGCCATGCTCCGAGAAACAGGGCGGAGCGATGACCTCTTCGCCTCCTATATTGCATGCCGAGCTACAAGTCGGTGCATGCGGAGGTTGAGACAAGTAGCCCAGGGCTACTGATGTCCGCAAGGGTGTCCGACCAAGAGATTGGACACCGACTAAAAAGGATAACAAACTAAAACAAATCATAAACAACAAACATACAATGGAAAACACTCAATTGATGCCCATGGCCAAGCAGATGCTCATGCAGGTCTGCGAAGACAAGTTCACCTACGACGCAGCCAACAACATGTTCGTCTCTGACGGATACACCAGCCTTTCGCAGAACTTCTACTTCTGCACTTTATTCGGTTCGCAGCGAATGATCATCCGCGTGGATCACGGTAGAGGATACAGTCACCACTTTCTCAACGGCATCACCATCTACTGCACCAATGGGGGCAAGTCAGCCATCGTGGCCGAACGCCACTGGGGTGGCTGCGGCAATTGGTGCGATTATTCCAACGCAATGGTCGTGCGCCAAAGCCTTAGCATGCTGAAGGACTTGCTCCTCGGCGAGGCCAAGATGCAAGGCAACTCCATCACAGAAGATCAGGCTCTGGACTTAGCCGGTCAGCTACTAAGCGAGACCCGTTGTAAACTTCTAACACAACACTAAACAAGAATCAACATGGCAAGACTTGACATGGCTCTCAGCAGGGAGCTTATAGACAGCATTCTCCCGGTCTGTGGAAGTGCACGTGAGGAACGTATGATCTGGGACGACACTCAGCGAATGTTCATCTATGGTGACCACCTCAGTGCTACGGGTCACCGCTATTACAAAGGGGTGCGTATGAGCAATCGCCTGGTCATCATCCAGTACATGGGCAAATACTTCAATTGGACCTATCTGGACCGCATTGAGGTGTATGCCTACGATGGAAGGAAACTGAATATCATACAAGAGAAGAAATACGACCGAACTTTCCTCGATGACAAGCTCGTCTTCAATGAAGAGGTGGCCTTGGTGCGAAGTTTCTTAGCCGGAGTATTCAAGTCCGAGCGCATTGCAGTATCCAACGACGAACTCTCCCGAAAGGCAGAGCAACTAGTCGGGGAATGCTACAAAAGCTTTCTTGACACTGACTACGACCAGCAGCTCCTTAGAGTCGTGAAGCAAACCCTCATAAACCAATAACCATGGAGACAACAATGGATAAAACAAACCACGAACAGCAGCTTGCTCTCGAGCTTGCAGCCCACACCAATAGTAGCTTCTTCCTCACGGGAAGGGCTGGAACGGGCAAGACAACTTTTCTGCGCAACATACAGAAGATGATTGATAAGCAATTCGTCATTCTTGCCCCCACTGGCGTAGCCGCTGTGTTAGCCGATGGAGAGACCATCCACTCTTTCTTCGGTTTTCCCACAGAGGTGTGTGGCCCTGGTACCTTGGGCAACCTCAACCATGACAGAACAGCCAACATCCTCCACACGGACACGTTCATCATTGATGAGGTGTCGATGGTTAGATGCGACCTCATCGATGCTATCGACTACACGCTGCGACGCTGCATGCATTCCACGATGCCATTCGGTGGAAAGCAGATGATTTTTGTGGGCGATATGTTCCAGTTGCCTCCCATCGTTAATGGTGGGGCAGAACGGCAGATGTTGACCGACATCTATGGCACCAACACTTTCTACTTCTACAAGGCAAAGGTGTTTCAGCGCATGAATCTGCCCAAAATTGAGTTCAGAAAGGTCTATCGCCAGAATGACGAGAACTTCCTTCGCCTGTTGGAGAAGACTCGAGTGAACAAGCTGACTGAAGCTGACCTGAAGACTCTCAACAATAAAGTGACTTCGGACTCAACCGATGACGACATGGTTATCACGTTGACTTCGACTAACCGTCGGGCCAATGAAATCAATTCCCAGTGCCTCAACGGTATCACCGCCGAGGAATACTCTTATGAGGGTAAGATATCGGGCAAGATGAAAGAGGGACATCTGCCCGCAGAGAAAATCCTACGGCTGAAGGTGGGCGCACAAGTGATGTTCACACGTAACGACTCACTACGCCGGTGGGCCAACGGTACCATTGGTAAAGTTAGTGACCTATCGGCAGACCGCATAGAGGTGACGCTAAACAATGGTTGCACCTACGAAGTTCCTCTCTGCTCGTGGGATTCCATCACTTATCAGTATGACAAGGAGAATCGCAAACTGAAGAAAGATGTTACCGGAACTTTCTGCCAATACCCACTCAAGTTGGCTTGGGCCATTACCATCCACAAGAGCCAAGGCATGAGCTTCGACAAGATGCGACTCGACTTGGACAGAGGCGTATTCGTTTCAGGGCAACTCTATGTTGCTTTGAGTCGTGTCAGATCTCTCGATGGATTATCACTCTCTCGCCCCGTTCTGATGCAGTATGTGTGGACTGACCGAGAGATTCTTGACTATACTCACGACTTCAACGACTCTCAATCAATTCAGAATGAACTTGAGAGTGAAAGCGTCGTCTATGAGTCGCTCCGAAAGGGTGACTACGATGGTGCAGCCGCCCAGTACCTGAAAATGATTGAGACCAGAGCTCTGAAGGGTGACTTGAGGGGAGCATTGTCGATAACGAGGAAATTCCTCGACACAGTTATCTGCGACGAGCATCTCTTCGGCATGGTGGCATGTGTTCCAGAGCAATTGCTGCAGCAGGCCAACACATCTTGCCTCTTCTTGTCGGCCTTGCTTTTGCTCTATGCCAACAGGTTTGAGGAGGCTTTGAGTAAAGCAAATCAGCTGCTATGTGACCATCCTTGCAAAGCCGCTCTCTTCATCAAGGCTCGTGCTCTCACAAAGTTGGGACGATTCGGTGAGGCTGACGAAGTAAACGTGCTGTTGGGTGGTGACTTCGATATGACCATTCCTGATGCAAAAGTCCTTTATTCCATCGCCATGCTTAACGTTACGCAAATAGGCGATCCCGGACTCCGGCTCATGCAGAAGCTGGTCAATGCTAAAAGCAACTACCACCAAGGCATCCTTGCGCTGCGTGAATTGATGAAGCTGAAAGGGGTGATACTTGAGTCCCCAGTGTCTAATGACCTGATAGATTGCTTCAACTCAGATCTGTCTCAAGTAGATTTCTCCTGCATGCTGACAAAATCTCGAGAGCAGAACCCGAAATCAGTTCGCCCGCTCTTGCAAATCATCAAACTCACCAAGTTTGAAGAATAGTGCAAGATAAAATTCCACTATGCAACAAAACTCCTTCACTTTGGCTTATGCCAAACGGAGTAGAAATAATTCGACCTGTATTGTTGAAATTCAACTTACCAGCTGTTAACTCTTCTGCGGGAGTAGCGATCCGCAAAAAGACAGCATCGCCAACTTAACAACCATCAAGATCCTGCCGAAGTTCCGTGGCTACGGCATTGGTGCAAGAGCCATCAAAGACTTGTTCAAAGTACTTAGTGCTTCATGTGGGCTGATAGTGGCGAATCCTTTCCCCCTGCATCTTGCCCACCACTATAAGGATTCTTCCGATTTTGCTAAATCTATGGGATATGATGAGATGGAAAAGTCCGTAAGCAAGGCAAAGAAACAGTTGCGCGCCTACTTTAAGACTGTAGGATTTGCTTCCGCTCTAGTTTCAACGACCTGCTCTTCCTTATGCCAGGGTACACCAACGATGCTTTGTCCAGCATCGATATGGAGGATCCTATTGATATTGATGTCTGACTCCTTCCCGCTGTCATGCTTCTTGTCGAGCCCGTGTGGTGTACCGGTGATGTCAGATGGGTGTATCGATTGGGAAAACATCGGTGCTGCTGGTTGCCGTCTTTTGCCAGCAGCCTTGTTTTATCAGCAAGACAAAGAGATTTGTAAACAGTTGGCGAATAGAACCTTTATGTGTGGTAAGTAGACACGGAAGTAATCATATGGGCAGCTGTTAGATTATGTCATTCGCCAACCTTTTACAACTTTCATTTATTAGAGAGCCGTACAATCTTTGATGATGAGGTAGGAATTTTTATCCTTTCATTTTTTCCCCCGACTTAAGATCCAATGTAAAGGTTGCTTCCGTTTTCAAATCTCTGTACGTTAATGTTTTTTTTGAAAAATTCTCAGTGAAATGTCCAAATGGTATGGCTTTCTTTCCGTCTATTGCATGAATAACATCATAACTGGCTAGGCTCTCCTTCTTGTTTTTTACCCAAATATTACCAGTAGTATATTTACATATTAAATCTGAGAGGAAATAATAATCTCCTCTTATCATATGAAGGAAATAGCCCTTGGATGTCATTACCACTTGACAGTGATATTCTGCATCATACACGCAGAACCACTTACTTATTTTGTAAGCGTATCGGTATTCACGTATTGCCACAAAAAAACTGATCAAGAGAGGAGGCTTTCCCAGTTTTGTTAGTCTTTTGTGGAAGGTTGCCAACGGTCTGGCAATAGGTTTCTATAATTCTCCAATG
>Ga0256406_1005064_pt1 | contig 14424 bp, 9 predicted proteins | sample RumenRJG_03DNA_FD_185986 | JGI IMG/M metagenome (GOLD analysis project Ga0256406, IMG submission 185986) | Bovine rumen microbial communities from Lethbridge, Alberta, Canada - RJG_03 | ecosystem: Host-associated > Mammals > Digestive system > Stomach > Rumen | place: Canada: Alberta | collected...
ATGGGATTGAGCATTGTTGCGGCGATTTAAATTTCGTTTAGTCGACCATGGCCAGCGAGTGGCCGGTGAGCAAGAGGATGAGGATGATGCCGCCCACGATGATGCGGTACCAACCGAAGGCCTTGAATCCATACTTGGTGATAAAACCCACAAACCATTTCATGGCCAGCATGGCCACTACAAAGGCCACGACGCATCCCACGATGAGCATCGCGATGTTGTGCGATGTGGCCCAGTCGTTGGACTGGCCAAACATTTCTATCAGGTCGAGCAGCGTGGCGCCTGCCATGGTGGGCACAGCCAGGAAAAACGAGAACTCGGCGGCACGCTTGCGCGTGAGCCGCTGCTGCATGCCGCCCACGATGGTCGACATCGAGCGGCTCATGCCCGGAATCACCGAGAGACACTGCCAGCAGCCTATGATGAAGGCTCGCCGCCAGGTCACTTTGTTGCCGTCGGTGCCCTTGTTGAATATCTTGTCGACAAAGAGCATGAACACGCCGCCCAGCACCAAGGTCGTTGCCACGGTGGTGACGCTGTCGAGCAGCCAGTCGAGCAGGCCCGACTTCTTGGCGGCAAGGCCTATGACCACGGCGGGTATCACGCCCACGATGAGCAGGCCGTAGAACCGCATCTTGGCGGCAAACTCCTGCTCGTTGCGCATCTGGAAAAACTGCTTCCAGTACAGGCACACCACCGAGAGGATGGCGCCAAATTGAATGATAAACGTGAAAGCATGCACAAAGGGGTCGCCTGGAGCCACATGCAGCATGTTTTGTGTAATGATCATGTGGCCTGTCGAGGAGACAGGCAAAAATTCAGTCAAGCCCTCGACGATGGCTATGACTATCGTTTGAAATAAATCCATTAAGTGCTATGTGTGTGTATATATATAATATATAGTGGGCAGCGTTATGCCTGCTCCGAGCTGGCGTCGTTGGGCTTGTTGTTGCCTTTTTTCTTGTACATGATGGCTACGATCATGAGCACAAAGCCCAGCAGGGCGATGGTGGGACCCACCACGGTGCGGCGTGTCGAGAAGATGTCGTAGTTGAAATTGGTGCCCTCATTGGCACTGCCGCCCATCAAGGCAAATCCCACGGCGATGAGCACGATGCATATCGCGATGAGCACAAGATTGATTTTGTCGAGTGGAAAAACGCTTTTCGATTGTTGCGGCACTTGCTTTTGTGGCTGTGCCTTTGTTGTTTCTTTAGCCATAATATATTTTGAGCTCTAAATAAAGTGCTGTGCTAACCAAACCTGTTGTGGTGAGTGCACACTGTGCACCATAACATAATCGACTGCAAAAGTACAACATTGCGAGGCGTTTGTCAACCCTTTTCCACCGTTTTTTTTTGTTTCAGGCCGCGGTCGGTGCGCTTTTTCACGGCCTGAGTGCCAGGCGGCTGCTAAAACTTGCCCAGCTCATAGGTGGCTTGCTCGATGTGGCCGTTGCGGCTGTCGACCAGGCTGGCGTTCCACCAGCTGCTGGTGACCTGCGTGCCGGTGTTGCCACACTCGTTTTGCTCGGGCCACCACCACAGCAGGCCCTTCACGTGGCTGTGGCGGGTGTGCAGGCAGTCGACGAGGTCGGCAGCCAGCTGGGCCTGGCCGGCCTCGGTGTAGGGGTAGGTGGCCGTGAGGTCGTGCTGCGTGCCGCCCAGGGGCCAGGCATAGGAGTAGCCCAGCTCGGCGAGCACGATGGACTTGCCCGGGAAACGGCTCTCGAGCGTGTCGAGCTCCTGGCTCAAGGCCGGGATAGTGCCGTGATAGGCAGGGTAGTAGCTGAGCCCTATGATGTCGTAGTCGATACCTCGGGCCTGGGCCTGGCTGTAGAAGTGGGTGGCGTTGTCCATCTTGCTCAGCTCGGTGTGGACGATGATCTTGGCCTGCGGGCACACCTCGCGCACGGCACGGCAGCCTGCCTCGAGATAGCGTGCCAGGTTGTCCCACGACCCGCCGTCGACGCCCTCGCCCGTGGGCCAGCAGTGCCCCGTGGGCCACAGCATGCCATAGGTGATCTCGTTGCCCACCTGCACATAGTCGGGAGTGGCGCCGGCAGCCGCCAGGGCTTGCAGCGAGGCCACGGTGTAGGCATATACCGAGTCGGCAATCTGTGCGGGCGAGCCGATGCTGCTCCAGCGGCTGGGCATGGTCTGCTTGCCAGGGTCGGCCCAGGTGTCGCTGTAGTGGAAGTCGAGCACCAGCTGCATGCCGGCCTCCTTGATGCGCCGCCCCAGTGCTTCAACATAGGGCAGGTCTTGCACCACGCCCTCTTGCCGGTGGGCTGCAGGGGCCTGCGACGGGTCGACAAAGAGACGCACGCGCATGGCGTTCCAGCCTGCGCTCTTGTAGTAGGCTATCATGTCGCTCACCAGCCCGGCGCTGCCGTAGTACTTGGCCCCGGCTGCCTCGTGGCGGGGCAGCATCGAGATGTCGCCGCCCACGAGTCTCATGTCGTGGCCGTCGCCCCCCAGGATGGTATTGACCAGCGTGGTCACGTCGGTCACGTTCACCTGGCCGTCGCCGTTGAGGTCGCAACTGTCGTCGCTGTAGCTGGCGGTGCCCAGCACCTTGTTGGCCAGGGCGGTCACGTCGGTCACGTTCACCTGGCCGTCGCCGTTGATGTCGCCAGCGGCGCCCGCGTGGGCGCCGCTGGTTGCAATCGTGAGCAGGACCGCAAGGGCCGTCATGTGCTTGAATTTTGTCATGATGAAAGTGGAAAATATATGCGTGTGTGTGCTCGGGACCTTAGTTGCCGGCCAGTATCACGTTGATGAGCGTGGTCACGTCGGTCACATTCACCTGGCCGTCGCCGTTGAGGTCGCAGGTGGCGTTGTCGTAGCTGGCGGTGCCCAGTATCACGTTGATGAGGGCGGTCACGTCGGTCACATTCACCACGCCGTCGTCGTTGATGTCGCCCGCCGTGCCGGCATACTGGCTGGTGACGTCCTCTACTTCATACTTGTTGGTTTGCGTGGTCACCTTGAAGTAGGCATCGCCCTTCACGCGCTGCACGTCGACCGTCTGGTGGGTGCCGGCCGTAGCTCCGCCCTGGTTGAATACGAAGTTGATGTAGTAGTTGCGGCTCGTCTTGGTATAGGTGCGGTAGTAGAACTTGGTGCCTTTCACCACCTTGGTGGCCGTGGCGGCAGTGCCGGGCCAGTTGCCGTCTTGCTGGGCGCTGCTGTTGCTGTCCCACGAGTAGTAGTACACGGCGCTCCAGTTGTTGGGGCTGGCGGTGGGGTCCTCGAGATACACGTTGAAGGTGTAGGGCTTGAAGTCGTCGGGGGCCTTGAAGGTGTAGCTGCGGGTCACGATGCCGCTCACCTTGCCGCCCTTGAGCAGGCCGGCCTTGAGGGTGCAGGCCTTGTCGATGTGCACCGTTGCCCCGCTCTGCACCTGGGTGCTGCTGGCGGTGGGCTCGGTGCCGTCGGTGGTGTAGACCACGGTGGCGCCACTGGTGGCACTCACGGCCGTGAGCCGGGCGTCGAAGGCGTCGCTGTACTCGCCGTCGGCCTTGTCGATCCAGGCCGTTTCGGCCGTTTTCTCGAGAAAGTACTTATAGTGGTAGCCGCTCATGATCTCGGTGTACTGCGACGAGGTGACGGCTCCCACGCCGGGACCCACTGCCGCCATGAGGTGGCAATGGGCCCCGTTCACCTTCACGGCATAGTAGGTGGCTGCGCTCTTGTAGTTCACATAGGTGCTGGTGTTGGTGATGCCGGCCAGCTTGCGGGCGTCGATCATGCCTTTTATTTCTTGCTTGTAGGCCTGCCAGTGCTTCAGGAAGACGCATGGGGTGCCAGGCATGGCCAGCAAGTAGGCGTTGGCGGCCAGGGTGTCTTTCTTGATGGGGTCCTGGGGCGCGCTCGACGAGCGATACTCGGTGTCGTGGTTCTCGATGAAGGTCACGGCATACTGGCGGTAGGCCGACTGCGAGGCGAGCGTGGTGCCGCTCAGGCTGGCCCAGTTGCCCTTGTTGATGGCATCGCGCACGGTGTAGCGGAACGGGTAGTCGAAGGCTGCGCTCATGATCGTGCCGCCCACCTTGGTCGCGTTGAGCCAGTCGATCACCTTGTCGGGGTTGCCGTCCCAGTACTCGCCCACCGAGAAGGCCGGTTGCGAGGCACTGTTGTAGAGACCCGTAAACGAGCCGTCGTAGCCCTTCACCATGTCGTAGCGAAAGCCCGTGTAGCCCAGGTCGTTGAGCAGGAAGCCCAGGTAGGCCTTCACGATGGTCTGCACATTGGCGCTCTTGTGGTCGAGGTCGCGCATGCCGCTCCAGTCCTCGCCCGTGTCGTTGTTGCCCGACAGGGTCACGCCCTGCTTGGCAGCCTGCGTGGCCGTTGCGCCGCCGTCGTCGTTGGCGCAAATGTCGGCCGCGGTCATTGTGTAGGTCACGCCGTTGTAGGTCTCGGTGGGGAAGGTGAACCAGTCGCTGGGCGTCTTGCGGTGGTTGATCACCACGTCGGCAATGGTGCCTATGCCCTTGCTCTTGAACGTGGTTATGAGCGAGCGCAGCTGCTGCTCGTTGCCAAACGAGCTGTTGTAGTTGCTGAACCAGTACAGGTCGTCGTAGCCCATCGAGGTGCCACCGCAGTTGCCGCTCTGCGGTATCCACACGAGGCTGAAGTAGGGCGACAGCTCGCCGGCCTGCGACTCGAGTGTGGGCCAGTAGGTGTCGTCGTAGGAGTCCCAGTAGAAGCCTTGCAGCATCACGCCCCCGTAGTTTGCCGGCCATCCTGCTGCCCAGGCCATCACGGGCAGCGCAGCCAGCGCCAAAAGCATATAAATCTTGCGCATGTCGTTGTTGAGTGTATATTAAATTCTAAGTTGGTTTCTCTGTTTGATTCACCACCTCAAAGTTACAACCAATTCTCACCCCGTCAACCATTTTGCCCCCGGCAAAGTCGCCCCCGCCGTGTGCAATCGATTGCACACAGCGCCCCGTCCGCCACGCGGCTGTTGGCCCAAGCCCCCAGCCCGACGAGTCGATCAAGGTTTTAAAAGTTTTTCAGCGCCCTTTTTGCTTGTTCCAAGCCATTGTCGGCAGCCTTTCGATACCAATATTTTGCTTTGCTCGGGCTCTTTTTCACGCCATCGCCGTTGTCATAGCAAACGCCCAGATTGTATTGTGCAGCGCTATAACCTTGCTCTGCAGCTTTGCGGTACCATTTCACAGCCTCTTGCAGGTCCTTGTCCACCCCATTGCCAGTGTTATAGCAAAAGCCGAGATTGCATTGTGCTTGGGCAAGCCCTTGCTCAGCAGCTTTGCGGAACCATTTCGCAGCCTCGGTAAAGTCTTTGAGCACGCCATAGCCATTCCCATAGCAAAAGCCCAAACCGCATTGTGCATCGGCATTGCCTTGTTCGGCAGCCTTTTGGAACCATTTTGCGGCCTCGGTATAGTCTTTGAGCACGCCATAGCCATTCACATAGCAAAAGCCCAGGTTGTATTGTGCATCGGCATTGCCTTGCTCAGCAGCCCTGCGGAACCATTTCACGGCTTCGGCAAAGTCTTTTAGCACACCTTCGCCATTTTCATAGCAAAGGCCAAGATTGCATTGTGCTTGGGCATTCCCTTGCTCTGCAGCCTTGCGGAACCATTTTGTGGCCTCTTGCAGGTCTTTGTCCACCCCATTGCCAGTGTTATAGCAAAAGCCGAGATTGCATTGTGCATCGGCATTCCCTTGCTCGGCAGCCATTTGGTACCATTTCACAGCCTCGGTAAAGTCTTTGGACACACCATAGCCATTCCCATAGCAAAATCCCAAACTGCATTGTGCATCGGCATCGCCTTGCTCAGCAGCCCTGCGGAACCATTTTGCAGCTTCGGCAAAGTCTTTTAGCACACCATAGCCATTCACATAGCAGACGCCCAGATTGTATTGTGCATCGGCATTGCCTTGTTCGGCAGCCTTTTGGAACCATTTTGCGGCCTCGGTAAAGTCTTTTAGCACACCTTCGCCATTTTTATAGCAGACGCCCAGATTGTATTGTGCCTTGGCATCGCCCTGCTCGGCAGCCTTTTGGAACCATTTCACAGCCTCGGTAAAGTCTTTGATCACACCGTTGCCGTTATAGTAGCTGTTGCCCAGGTTGTATTGTGCCCGTGCAAGCCCTTGTTCGGCAGCTTTGCGGTACCATTTCACAGCCTCTTGCAGATCCTTGTCCACACCATCGCCGTTGTCATAGCAGAGGCCTAAGCTGTATTGTGCCCGTGCAAGCCCTTGTTCGGCAGCTTTGCGGTACCATTTCACAGCCTCGGTAAAGTCTTTGATCACACCGTTGCCGTTATAGTAGCTGTTGCCCAGATTGTATTGTGCAGCGCTATTACCTTGCTCAGCAGCTTTGTGGTACCATTTTGCGGCCTCTTGCAGGTCCTTGGACACGCCATAGCCATTGTCATAGCACACGCCTAAGCTGTATTGTGCCTTGGCATCACCCTGGTCGGCAGCCTTTTTAAAGCATTTCAAGGCATTGGCGTAGTCGCCGTTGTTGTAATACTTCATGCCCTCGCTCACTTGGGCAGTTGTAGCCATGCTAATGCACAGGCATGCAATCAACAAGATGATATTTCTCATAATATACATAATTTATTAATTGAATTTCAAATGCTTCGCCCGCCCGCCACGCGGCTGGGTTGCGGCGTAGCAGGGCAGGGCGGCAGCACACGTCGTCGCTGCCCATTTCCTTGCAGCCTCACGTGGTGCGGTAGCTCTTGTTTCAGATTGGTGCGACGCTGTCGCACCTTTCCCTTGCAAGTAATTGCCAATTTGCGGATAATTAAGATAAAAGGCGCGAGAAACTTTGAGTAATGTTTCGTTGATTCCTCGCTTGTTCACACTTTCGGCCAACCTTTTCAGCAGGCGGTCGCCATATTTGGCACGATCCTTGCCACGCTGCTCATACTCTACGATATAGAATCCTATTACATAGTTTCTTATAGTAGCAAAGCGGTTGATGGCTTTCACCGTTGCTGAATAAGCAGAATCATGCAACTGCGATACTAATTCAGACAAGTGGTTGAATGAAAAAGAAATCTCATCTGCCCAATTCTCTGGCAAATTGTATTGAACAGCTATTTTCGCGTTTTTATATTTAGTGCTATTCTTATTCATAACCAACGGTTTATGTCAATTGTATCACCTGTAATTAAAAGTTACGCAGCTTTACCGTCCAGGCCATCAAGCGCACGGGCTGCACCATGTGTGCCTGGGTGAGCCACACGGTCACGTTCTCCAGCTTCACGTCGAGCTGGGTGCTGCTGTCCTCGCTCTGGCAGATCACGGTCATGTTGCCGAGTTCGCCGCCTGTCACATCCTTCGTCATTGCTCCATGTTTTTTTGCCTGGTAGGCTTGCAACAAAGATAGCACATTACTTCCCAATTTTCCCCAGTCTCGTGCGATATTTTTATTGGTCCATAGTTTTACTACCAAACTCCGCTTTTTTGTGTTACACAATTTCTGTATGATTTTCAATTTGGAAATATTCATGCCGTGTTGCTTGCATTTGATGGTGATAATGGTTAAATTTGTGCTAAAATTGATTAATTCATATCTAAAATCGGCGCAATGAGTAATGTAGGACCTGTGAGCCCCAAAAGAGATTGAATGCGGTTACAAGGAAGAATAGCCATTGTGGACTCAGGTTGCTTGTGGTGCCATACAACATCCGTTCATGACAAGAGTCAAGTCAAGTTGTGCGATTTTATTCATGAGGTTTTGTAACTAAAGAAAAAGTATGATGAAACTCATATATAGGTTTGTCAGGCATGCTCTCGTTGCGATGTTGATCGCGTTTTCATTAATTTCAGAAGCCTCGGTTAAATCGTGGCAGATGAACCGATGGACCGAGATGAGCTCTCGCCAATTGCTCGTCAAGGAAAAGGCCTATGAGCAGGCGATGATGCCCGACAGTGCCATTATATGTTGTCGTATTGTGTCAAATCGTTACGACAAGGGCATGGACCACAATAGTAAGTTTCTGTGTCTAAAGGCTTATGTGCAGGCAACTAAGCTGTATTTTCTCGTCTATCAAGATTATGGAAAGGCTTTGGAAAGCATAAACGCAGCTCGGGAAATAATGAGAGAATCCCACATTAAGGAGCCTTATGTCGATATGTATTCTGGGGGTATTTTCTCGACTGTTGCAAAGGTAGATAATGACGCATCGTATTGGGGTGAGGCAATGAAGGCCTATAAACGTGGTTTCGAGAGTGCAATTAGGATGAACGATGGTGAAGTACTCGACTTGATTTTTACCAACATGCTCATTTTAGCCAAAGATACCCATTGCCTGGCTGAAATGCCAAGATACTGGAAGCAGTATCTCAAGTTCAAGAGGACGCGTCGCAGTGTTTTTTTTGACTACAACAAGTTGCTTTACATGGCTCTTGAGCTTGTGTCGCAGCGGCAATTTGCTGCTGGCATTAGGCTCTTCAAACAACAAATTAAGCTACTACAGCCAGTGAGCAAGCGACATGCCCGACTTGCCGTTCAGGCCTATTCAAATGCTATGGAATGTTACGCTGCCACGGGCGAGTACGAGTCGGCCATGGCCATGTCAAAGTACATCAAGGGCATTGCCGACCTTTATAGGCTGCACGATGTGGAACTCGACCTCGCAAAGGCGATGTCGAAATACAGCGCTGCCCTGGGCGAGATGGAACTCTCCAAGCAATACTTGTTGAGGTACTATGAAATAAAAGACTCTGTGCTTAGTTTGCAAAACTTGAAAGCTGTTGTCTCGACCGACTTGCGCCTTCAGCTTAGGGATATTGACCGGGAGATGGCTCATGTGAAACAGCGCAACATGTTGCAATCGCTGTTGACGATTGTGATCGCAATCATAGCTACATGCATAGCAGGGTTTATGTATGTCCTGTACAGGAAGAATAGAAAACTAAAGGAGAAATACGTGTTGCTCTATGAGCAGTATCAAATTTTGTTGCGGGAGGAGCATCCGAAAGAATCGACCTCAAGTTATACTGATCTTGGGGAAGAGGAAACTTGCACAAGCGGCATGCAGCCGGTCTCTTGTGGCAATCGGCGATATAAGTCCAGTAAACTTACCGAGGCTGAAAAGGATGCTATTTTTTCCAAGGTGTTGACGTCACTTGCCACACCCGAAATCATTCAAGACCCAAATTTGTCTCTCGAGAGCGTGGCCAGCTTGATTGGCAGCAAGCCACGTCACGTGTCTCAAGTCATCAATGAGAGATGCAACCGCAATTTCAAATCACTCGTCAATGAGTATAAGATAAGAGAAATATGCATGCGCATGAGTGATTGGAACCGATACGGGCATCTCACCATCGAGGCAATAGCGAGCGAGATGGGATTTAAATCGAGATCGAACTTTGCAGTTACCTTTAGGAAATTTACGGGCCTCAATCCATCGGAATACCAAAAGAATGCCAGAGAAAAGAGTGGCATGAAGTGAATGGAAACATGTTTTAATCCGCATTACAGGGTGCTAGACGCAGATATTGTGCCCATATTGCTTTAACTTTGTGATAAAGCTTATAAAATTATTTCATCATTTAAAAATTATTTCATCATTTATGAGAAAACTTTTATCCATACTCGTAACCGCGGCTTGTGTGGGCATTGCTTGCCTTTCAAGTGCGCAAAGTGAAAGCACGGGTGGTTTCCAAAAGTTGACCCCCGATCGCTTAATGAAACAAAGGGCCATACAGCACATGAAGCGTCCATGTTTGGCTGTGCCCAAGACGATGACAGCGTCGGGAATCCCGACGATTGCGCAATTGACACAGCCCAAGGGAAAAGCATTGCCAACAATGCAGTCTCCCTTGCGCGTGGCAGATACTGGTACTACATTTTGGGGCAACATCATTTATAAATCAAATTGGACTTCAGGAGACGATATAGGCGTTTACCAGTTCACTGCCTCAAATCCTGTGAAGGCTGAGCCGCTCACCAAGAATCAGCTCATCAATGCTTCGGCTGGCAGTGCACTGGTAGGGGATGTGTACTATGCGGTGTATGCACAATTCGACCAGTATTACTCTGGCAAAGTAGCAGTCGACCTCTATGCTTTCGATGTCAATACTTGGAATCAGATTAATACTGGCAATACCAGCATGAACGACTGGTCGATGGCAGCGACTGAAACTGCCACCTCCAATGATGGTACCGTATATGGTCTGTTCTATAATTCAACTCTTACTGGCTTTGAATGGGGAGTAGTAGATTATGCCCAGAAAAAACGCACTACTATTTCCACGGCTAAGCAAGCCTATATGGCACTTGGAATCACCAATGACAATCGCCTCTACGGTGTAGCGGCCGATGGCAATCTGTATAAAGTCGACACATCGACAGGTAAAGAGACACTTGTGGGCCCTACAGGTATCACGGTAAGCTCGGGTGGAAGTTTTTATGTTCAATCGGGCGAAATCGATCCCAAAACTAATGTTTTTTATTGGGCGTTTTTCGATGCCAACTCCAACTCGGGCCTCTATACGGTCGATCTTGACACTGGCAAAGCCACCAAGGTGGGCGACTACGACGTGACCACGTGCGAGGTGGTGGGCATGCAATTCCAACACGAGAATGTTGCCGACGATGCACCTGGCAAGGCTACTGGGGTTACGGCCTCTTTCCCTGGCGGCAGCACATCGGGCACCATAGCCTTCACTACTCCGGCCACGACCTATTCGGGCAATACACTCTCGGGCAGCCTAAACTATTACTTGGTTGATGGCTCCGACACTATTGCCACTGGCAGCGCCCAGCCAGGAGAGCATGTCTCGATCAACTTGAATGCGAGCAATGCGATGCACAATTTCAAAATCACCACTGCAAATGCCCATGGCTCTTCACCCGTGGCTAAAGTGAGCATTTGGGTAGGCCCCGATGTGCCGAGCGTTGCATCTGACGTCACTCTCAATCTTACGCAGGATGGCAATGCAACGGTGAGCTGGACTGCTCCTAAGCAAGGGGTGCACGATGGCTGGATGGGCAACCTCACCTATGATGTGTATCGATATTGCAACGGCAAGCCTACTCAGGTTTCGACTAAGCAAAGTGCAACCACCTATGCCGAGAAAATTACTCCAGGCAGCATGGTTTCCTATCGTTATGGTGTCGTGGCCAACAATGCCAGTCAGCAGAGCGATACGGCTCGGTCAAACAACAGCCTGCTGGGCGATGCCGTGGCACTGCCTTACAGCGAGGATTTTTCGAGCGACGAGGCCTTGAGCTTCTATAAAGTGATTGATGCCAACAATGACAGCTCTACATGGAGCTATTATGCCGCTGGGCAGTGCATGACTTATAACTACAGCTCAAAGAACAAAGGCGATGACTGGCTGATCGCGCCGAGATTTAAAGTGAAAGCCGGACGCCGCTATATTGTTCAGTTCATGGCTAAGAGTCAAATGAATCGTTATAAGGAGCGCCTTGAGGTGAAATACGGTTACGATGCCAGTCCCGCCAGCTTGACCTATACAGTGCAGAAAGACACCTTGTTGAGTGCCGATCGAAATGTTTTTTCTGACACGATCACTGTCGAACGCGACGGCTACGTGAGTGTTGGTTTCCATGCCATTTCCGACGCCGACAAGTACACGCTCACACTCGATGATATTAGATTCCTCGAGGATGCAGCACCGTCGGCACCAAGTGCTGTGACCAATCTGCACATTGACCCCGATAAGCACGGAGTGCTCAAGGCTCAGGTGAGTTTCAACGCGCCCACAACATCGATTGAGGGTAACGCATTGAAGAATTTGGTGAAAATTGAAGTAAAACGTGGTGACAAGGAAATCAAGACGTTCTCCACCCCCAAGCCAGGTGAGGCCCTCGAGTTTACCGACTATCCTGAGCAGAATGGCATCAATACCTATGCTGTGACTGCCTACAATCAAGATGGTGCAGGCCGGGTTGCCACGTCGCAAGCCTACGTTGGTGTCGATGTGCCTGCCGTTCCTCAAAATGTGATTGCCAAGGATCTTGCCAATCGCATCCGACTTTCATGGGATGCTGTGGGCACAGTGGGTAAGAATGGCGGTGCCGTGATCCCTGCCGATGTCGCCTATAACATTTATAATCTGAACGATGCAGGCTATATAGGCGGGCTGGAGGCTACCACCGACAGTTTGACCCATGATGTGGATTTCGACACCGACAAGGGTGATGCCACCTTAAAGGTATTTCTTGTCTCGGCCAAGAATGCTGCTGGTGAGAGCGGATACAACATTGTAGCCCTGCCAGTAGGAACTCCCTACAAGCTTCCTATGGAGGAACATTTTGCCGATGGTTTCCCTGCCTATAATTGGTGGTTGGAGAAATCGGGTGAGTCGGCTTGGTCAATTATGCGTTCTAGCTCATCGGACGATGATGGAGGTGCAGCCGTGATGCAGGTGCAGAATGCTGGTGATGCAAGCAGTCTGAACTCCTTCAAAATTTCACTTGAGGGAAGCAAGAACCCTGAACTTATCTTTGACCATTACATATATGCCGGTAAGGATGTGAAGTTGAGCGTTATAGTTGATAGGGCCGATGGCACAGAGACCACGCTCAAGACCATCGACTATGCAACAGCCAAAGGAGAAAACTCCTGGAGTAAGGAACACATCTCTCTCGTTGATTTCAAAAATGAGCGATTCATCCTTATCAAGTTCAAAGCCGAGTCCAATGTTGCAGGACTATCTCTCTTTCTCGACGATATCGCATTGCGCAACGTCTACGACAATGACATGGAAGTTCACATGACTGCTCCCAAGACCATTGTTAAGGGCCGTACAGCCAGCGTGAATGTTGTTGTGCGCAACGTTGGTGACCATGAGGTCAAGCGCTACAAAGTGGCGCTGGAGGCCGATGGTAAAGAAGTTGCCTTCAAGGAGTTCTCCGAGGCTTTGGCTTCTTACTCTTCGGGCAAGTGCCAGTTTGATGTAAAAACCACATCGCTCGATCCAAAATCTACATTGATGAGATTCACAGCACGAGTCATTTTGGATGGTGACGAGGATGAGAGCAACAATGTCGATACTGCATCGATGGCTCTGGTCAATGGCGATGTGCCGCCGGTATACGGCCTCACTTATGATGGCCAGCATGCTCAGCTCAAATGGGAAAAACCTGTAATTGTGCCCAAAACTGTGACTGAGGACTTCGAGTCATATGAGCCATGGAGCACCAGCTTTGGTGACTGGAAAATGGTTGATGCGACCAGTGGAGGCCTTGCAGGAAGCTTTTTCTCGAGTCACACCTATCCTGTGCAGGGCACCTCGTTTGCTTTCACTATATTTAATCCAGAGCGCATATACGAAGGTGCGACTACGCTGTGCCCGTTCCTTACCCCGCATTCGGGAGAGCAATATGCGTCGGTTCCCTACAAGTATATCGGTTCAAACTACATCGACGGCAACGAGTGGATCATCAGTCCACAGCTTTCGGGCGAGGCCCAGACAATTTCTTTCTATGTGAGAAATGCGCAAAACGGAGATGGCAGCGACAGCCCCGAGACGTTCGAAATTTATACTTCGACCACAAGCGACAGCATTGCAAGCATGACAAAACTGGGCAATACCTATACTGCCAGTGGACACGAATGGACTCTTGTCAGTATAGATGTCGCTGCGGGAACTCGGTACTTTGCCATCCATCACAACACTCCAGCAAGCACAACAATGCTATTTTCTATCGACGACGTTACTTACCGGTCGGCGGGAACGCATCCAGTGGGATATAATGTTTATCGCGACAACGCGCTCGTGAGTTTTGTAGGTGGAGAAGACATCTGCCAGTATGTTGACAAGGTGGCAACGAGTGGCAGTCACACCTATGCCATAACGGCACTCTATCCAGGCGATGTCGAGTCGATACCGGCCACTATTACCACTCAGGTAACTTCGGTGGGAAGCATCTTTGTGACAGATCAACCATTTGATGTCTACACCGTTGATGGGCGCATGGTAAAGCACTGTGTGAAAACAGTCGAAGGGCTCTCGCCAGGTATTTATATTATCAATGACAAGCCTGTATACGTCAAGTGAGCTGCGCATGTCCATATACTGTAATTGTAGGCCTGCGAGAATGTAGCCATAGGCAAACGTGGCCAGGGGCTGTCGGTGAGCCCATACCGCATCATTGTTCAGCAGCTTGGTGCACACAGCACGGGCGGGCGGTCGCCGTTACGCCAGGTGGCTACAACTGGCAGCTATAAGCAGCCGGCAACATAATATGCCGATTCACTCAAAGTGGGATAAGATTTCATCCACAGGGTCTTATCCCGCTTTCTTTCTCTCCTAAGAGCCTTCTTTGGCGCAGCGTACGCAGTTTTGCGCCCATAGCTCACTTCAGGGTAGTAAGTGGCAAGTCCCGATTTTTCCGGCAAACCTGTTGTTTGCAGCTTTAAGTGAGCTTCTCGTCAGTCACATCAAGTTGAAA
>Ga0256406_1005066_pt1 | contig 14421 bp, 12 predicted proteins | sample RumenRJG_03DNA_FD_185986 | JGI IMG/M metagenome (GOLD analysis project Ga0256406, IMG submission 185986) | Bovine rumen microbial communities from Lethbridge, Alberta, Canada - RJG_03 | ecosystem: Host-associated > Mammals > Digestive system > Stomach > Rumen | place: Canada: Alberta | collected...
GACTATAGCGGGGAGGTCACACCTGTTCCCATACCGAACACAGAAGTTAAGCTCCCTTGCGCTGATGATACTTGGCGGGAGACCGCCTGGGAAAGCAGGACGTTGCCGCTTTTTTTGGTCCTATGGTCAAGCGGTTAAGACACCGCCCTTTCACGGCGGTAACCCGGGTTCGATTCCCGGTAGGATCACCATCTAAAGGACCGTCAAACGGTCCTTTTTTCTAACAAGCGCTCGTGGTGGAACTGGCAGACACGCAAGATTTAGGTTCTTGTGCTGACAGCGTGCAGGTTCAAGTCCTGTCGAGCGCACCACAAAGGGCTGCCGAAATACAGATCGGCAGCCTATTTTATTGCCTTTGAACGTTGAAATCTCAACGTCTAGGTTCATTCAAGCCCATCCTATCATTACATCTTGGGCATGTCGGGAGCATTACCCACATGATGGTGGTCTTTTTGCCCTATTACTTCCAAATCATGGAAATTCAATAGTAAAAACCCACTGAAATTCCAGTATTTTCAATGATAATTTTTACCATTAAATCTAAATAATGCTACAATTAGACCACTCTCCACGAAGGGGAGGAGAGATGGTTTACGGAGGATAATATGAGGAGATTATTTGTTTTACTGATTTCGTTGGTAATGGTCTTTAGCGTTGCCCCGACGGCTTTTGCTGCCGATAGTGGCGTCAAGACCACCATCAAGGGTGTGACAAAGACCCACAACAAGTCCTACAAGAGCAAGATAACCGACAGCATCACGATCACGCCGGCCTACGGACGTACCGTCACTCTCAGCGTATACAATCCCTATCAGAAGAAATGGTACGTGAAGAAGACCTATACTACGGCCAACAAGAAGACCGCCACGGTCAAGATCACATACTCTTCCGCCTGGAGAGCAAGAGATCTGGGCCAGTGGAAGATCACGGCACCGAAGACGACGGTGAAGGTGAATGGCAAGACCATTACTCTCAAGGGAAAAACGGTCAAGACCAAGACCAAGAACAACATCACCAAGGCCAAAGCCGTAGTCGTCATGGACGCCAGCAGCGGACGCTGTATATACGTCAAGAATGCGACGACCAAGCGCAAGATCGCATCCATGACCAAGATGATGACGATGATCCTTCTCGCCGAGCATAAGAATCTGGGCGACAAGGTGACGATCAATAACGAAGCGATCCAGGCAAGAAGGATGAGCGGAGGAATGGGCCTGATAAATGGCGATGTGGTCACGGTCAAGGATCTCATGTACTGCTCCATGCTCCCGTCGGCAAACGATGCGGCAGCAGCCTCAGGTGTTGCCGTAAGCGGAAGTCAGGAGAAGTTCAAGACCCTGATGAAGAAGAAGGCGGTCTCCATCCAGGCCACGGACAGCACATACAAGTATGCCTTCGGCGACTGGTACGGCAATGCCAGATCCACGGCATTCGACCAGGCTCTCATCGGAAGAGAGTTCATGACCAACCCCAAGACCAGCTATCTGAGACAGGTGGCAAAGACCAAGACATACAGTTTCACGACTCTGAAAAAGAAGAAAAAATACAAGGTATCCTACAGCTATGCAGGCAACCAGATCCTGGGACAGCTGGGTTCCGTAGGCATCAAGACCGGGTACAATCCTCCTGCGGGAAGATGCTTCACCAACGCATGGTACCACAAAGGAAAGCTGTACATCTCGGTAGTAATGGGAGAGCCGTCAGGAGATCGCATGTGGAAGGACGTCAAGGCTCTTACCAGGATGACAAATTACCTTGTCGATAATGGAAACGAGATGGTTCTCGTCAAGAATGTAAAGGCCAAGTGATGAAGATAAGAAGTGTTATAACCGCACTATTACTGATAATATGTCTCGCAGCGTCAGACGTTGCTGTTTTCGCTGCCGACGGCGAGGGAACAGGCGAGGCTGTAAATGAGCAGTCGGAAACGACCCTCCAGGTCCAGCAGCCCACCCAGACCTTCAGCGTCCAGTCATCGGCTGCAAAGGCAACAGAGGCCACGGATCCGACCCAGGCGACCCAGCCCACACAGGTCAAGAAACTTCCTGTGGTGACCAGGTTCAACCTGTCCGGATGGGACACTACCTTCAAGAACAAGGTGAACAGGAACGATTATCTTCCCGCCAACACCGTGCCCTACGCCTTCAAACTGACGGCCAAGCGCAAGAGCATGAAGATCTTCTGGAAGAGACCTTCAAATCTTGGCGCTATCGATGGATACATCCTTCTCAGGAAGACGGGCAAAAGCAACAGATATCATGAGCTCAAGAGACTGCCCAAGAAGACGACATCATACATAGACAAGAAGGCCAGGAAGAAGAACACCAAGTATGCCTATATGATCGTTCCCTACAAGAAGGGATCCATCATCAGGATAAGCCAGAATGCCAGTCCATGGCTGGTAGGCTATACTACGAAGACAAAGAAGAAGAATCTCTATTCGACAAAGATAACCAACAAGAGTTCCATAGCCAAGGTAAACATAGGCTCCACCGCGAAGGCGAATGCCAAGGTGCCCAAGAAGACAGTCCATAAATACCTGAGATGGTACAGCAGCAACACCAGGGTAGCGACCATCGATAATAATGGCTACATCAAGGGAATAGCGGCAGGGACCGTGACCATAACCGTACGTACGGCAACGGGCAGGACCACCAGCACCACGGTCAAGGTTGTCAAGCCATCACCCAAGCCCAAGATGCTCGAAGTCATGAGAAGCTGGGTGGGTATCAAGTCCAAGAACAACGGACACAAGAAGATAATCGATCTTTATAACAGCTACAAACCGCTGCCCAGAGGATACAAGATGAAGTACTCCGATGCCTGGTGCGATGCCACCATATCGGCGGCGGCTATCGCTTCCGGAAACGTGGACGCAGTGGGTCGTGAGTGCGGAGTTCCGAGCCACATCACCATATTCAAGAACAAGAAGATATGGATCGAGGACGGCACCATAACGCCAAGACCCGGCGACATCGTGGTATTCGCCTGGAGCAAATCAAAACAGCCGAACAACGCATCGGGATCCCACATCGGTATAGTGGAATCCGTGAGCAAGGGCCAGATAACGACCATAGAGGGCAACTGCAGCAATATGGTCAAGAGAAGGACCATGAAGGTGGGTTGGGGATATATCAGAGGATATGCCAGACCCAACTATGTGAATTGACAGACATATGATTTTGGAAAAAGTCAGAAAAACCGTAAAAGAGCACACCTTGATCGGGCGGGGGAATGAGATAGTCCTGGGACTGTCTGGTGGACCGGACTCGGTGTGTCTTTTTAATGTCCTGATGAGGCTTAAAGATGAGATGGACCTTAAGATCCACCCGGTCCATGTGAACCACATGTTCCGTCCCGGAGCAGCCGACAGGGATCAGGAGTACGTGGAGAAACTGTGCCGCGATGCCGGCCTTGAGTGCAGGACTTTCACCGTCGACTGCAACGCACTTGCCGGAGAGAAGGGCCTGACGCCGGAGGAAGCAGGAAGAATAGCCAGATATGAGGCCTTCTATCAGGTGGCTTCAGATATAAAGGCAACGGGTGGCGAGAGCGGACAGCCGATCCAGGCAGCCCGGACAGTCATAGCCGTTGCCCAGAACGCCAACGATCAGGCAGAGACCATCCTTCACAGGATAATAAGAGGAACGGGACCCGATGGTCTGGCAGGCATCGCCTATAAACGATATGAAAAAGACGTGCCGGTGATCAGACCTCTGCTGGATGTGTCCCGGGAGGAGATCGAGGCTTACTGCAGACAGCATGGGCTGGATCCTGTGACGGATCATACCAACAGCGAGCCTGTATATCTCAGGAATAAGATCAGGCTGGAGCTGTTGCCTTTGCTCGAGGGGTACAACTCCAACATAGTCGAGACCCTGGTACGCCTAGGAAGGATATCGGCGGCTGACAGAGAATACATGCAGAAGAAGACCGACGAGGCATTTTCCCGGGCACTGATCGGCGAAGTCCTGGCAGACGATGAAGAAAACCCGGTGCCGGAAGCCAGCAGTGTCACGCTTGACAGGCCAAAGCTCGCGGAGCTTGAAGATCCGATCAGACACAGGGTGGTAAGGGCGGCTTTTGAGAAGATCGGACTCCTTCAGGACATAACCGAGGAGCGCCTTCTGGCGGCCGATGCCATAATCCTGAAAAAGCAGGGACCCAAAACCGTGGAATTCCCACACGGATACCTTCTGACCGTGCGGGAAGGTCGGGTGATCTTCGACAGAAAATGTGTCTGCTGACAGTACAAAAAACCCTTGGAATAATTGAAGAAACGGGACTTTCGTGGTAGAATAGTCCCGTATTTTTGTTATGAGACACAAAAATCAGGAGGATACATAGTTTGAACAAAAGACGCAGAAGTGTGACCGTATGGATCGTATTGTGCGGCATCGTCATAGGATTCCTATGGTTTTTTAATCTGGATACACAACCGGATATCAAGGAAGTCAAAGAATCGACCATGATCGGCTATCTCAAGGCCGGCGATGTGGAGAGTCTTGAAATAGAAGAAACCAAGATCACGGCCGAGCTCAAATCCGACAAAAAGGTCTACTGTTACGTTGGCAGTGCAGTGGATCTCAGTCTGATCTACGATCAGCATATAATGCCTCAGGTAAATGAGGGCAAGCTCAAACTCAAGAGTCCGGCGCCAAAGAAGGAGTCCATATGGCTCAGCCTGCTACCGACTCTGATAATGGTGGGACTTATGGTCTTCCTATTCTGGTTCATTATGCAGCAGCAGGCCGGCGGCGGTAAGGCGATGGCCTTCGGCAAAAGCAGGGCCAAGCTCCAGAAGGGAGATCAGAAGAAGATAACCTTCAAGGATGTTGCGGGCCTCAAGGAGGAGAAGGAAGAGCTCGAGGAGATCGTAGACTTCCTGAAGCATCCGGCAAGATACAACAGTCTGGGTGCCAGGATCCCCAAGGGAATACTCCTGGTGGGTCCTCCGGGAACAGGTAAGACGTATATTTCAAAGGCAACGGCCGGTGAGGCCGGAGTGCCCTTTTTCACCATAAGCGGTTCCGATTTCGTTGAGATGTTCGTCGGCGTGGGTGCATCCCGTGTCCGCGACATGTTCGAGCAGGCCAAGAAGAACGCGCCCTGTATAGTCTTCATCGACGAGATCGACGCTGTGGGACGTAAGCGTGGTGCCGGACTTGGCGGCGGTCACGATGAGAGGGAGCAGACACTGAACCAGCTTCTGGTCGAGATGGACGGATTCGCTGAGAATTCAGGGATAATCATCCTTGCGGCGACCAACAGACCGGACGTTTTAGATCCGGCTCTCTTAAGACCGGGACGCTTCGACAGACAGATAGTCATCGGCATCCCGGACATTATCGGAAGAGAGGAGATCTTCCGTGTCCATTCGAACAACAAGCCTCTTGATGAGAGCGTAGACCTCAAGGTCCTGGCCAGAAGGACCCCGGGATTCACGCCGGCCGATATAGAGAACATGCTCAATGAAGCGGCTCTTCTCGCAGCGAGAAGAAACGGCATAAAGATCCGTATGGACGAGATCGAAGAGGCTATCACCAAGGTCATCGCCGGCCCCGAAAAGAGGAGTCGCGTGATCAATGAAGACGAGCGCAGGCTTACAGCCTTCCATGAAGCCGGACATGCTGTAGTCGCTCACTGCCTGCCCAAGACCGACCCGGTCCATCAGATCACCATCATCCCAAGAGGCATGGCCGGCGGATTCACCATGATACTTCCCGAAGAGGACAAGAGCTACGGCACCAAGGAGGAGATGAGGGAACAGATCATCCATCTGCTGGGTGGCCGCGTAGCCGAACAGTTGACTTTGGAAGACATAAGCACAGGAGCATCCAACGACATCCAGAGAGCTACGGACATAGCCAAGGAAATGGTGACCAAGTACGGATTCAGCGAGAAGCTGGGACCGGTCAACTACAGTTCGTCGGACGAAGTGTTCCTGGGCAAGGATTTCTCCACGAGGAAGAATTACTCGGAGGAGACCGCCTCCGAGATCGACGAAGAGGTCAAGGCCATAATAGAAGATGCCTATGCAGAGGCCACAAAGATCCTTTCGGAACACGAGGAGCAGCTCCGCAATGTGGCTGAAGGTCTCCTCGCCGTAGAGACCCTGGACGGAGATCAGTTCCTCCAGCTGTTCGAGGGCGAGAAGACTCCCGAGGAACTGGGAGATGAACTGAAGAGCCTGATGGAAGAGCGGGAGAAGAAGAACAAGGAAGAATCCCGTGAAGCCAACCAGCGCCGAAAAGCCGAAAAGGAAGAGGCCAGGGCAAGGGCGGAAGAGGAAGAGAAACGCAAACTCGAGGATCTGGAGAAGACCATAGCCGAGCAGGGCAGGAACGCCAGATTCAAGCCCAGGGTCATGACCTACGATGACATGACCATGAAGGCGAAACCGGCGGTGAAGAAGAAAAGGACAGATGAGTCCGGATCCGAAAATGCCGACGAGGATAGCGAAGAATAAAGGAGAGCACAGATAGTGAAGGTGACAGTAGCCGACTGCCTGGAACTTGATGCCTTCAAAGAGGCGAAAGTACTTGCGGCAAAAGACGCCCTCGACAACGAAGTCCACAACGTTTCGGTCATGGACGCAGAGAGCGAGAAGGAATTCAGAGACAGGAACCCAGCCAGCGGGCAGATAATGCTCACCGGGTTTTCTTCCCTGCGGAATGATGTGGAGTCCCAGTGCGCCATGATCAGAGCGGCTGCTGAAACCGGATGTTCCGCAGTGGTCCTGTTTCCCTTTGCTTTCAAGGGAAGGAAACCGTCGGATAAACTGATCAGGACCGCCGAGGACATTGGGTTGCCTTTGATCCGGATGGCCGATGGATCCGACTATGCGGCAGTCATAGACTCGGTCATGGACAGGGTGCTCTACGGAGAGAACTTCAGCAATACCCTCATAAGCAACACCATATTCCACCTGCTCAATTTCGAGAAGCACAGCAATTTCCAGTCTGCGGTCAAGGAGGCGGCGATCAACAACGATTTCCAGCTGATCCTTCTCAGCGAAGATTTCAATCCCGTACTCACCATCGAGACCAGATACCAGGCGACCATCCAGGACGCCATAAGGCTGGGTCGCGAAAGAGATGTCGAGAACGATTCCAGGGTATATACCCTCATCGATGTCAACGGGGTGCTGACCTACTGGGGCCCTGTGAACATCGGCAGCGAGAAGTATTACATGTTCATAGTGGACAACGAGGATTCCTACACGGCGGGCGAGATAACCAAGCTGGCAGAGATCATCTGTCTTGCCATGGGCATGTGGAAGTACACCCCCGAAAGAGATGCCCGTTCCGAGTTCGTCAAGGCTCTGATCCGCGGCAACAAGTCCCTGGCATATTCTCTTGTGGAGGAGGCCAGGATCGATGGGGACGACATCACATGCGTCTTCTTTACGAAGGGGATCGATCAGAGCAGACAGTCGCAGGTGTTCTCCGAGTTCGAGAAGGATACGGACCTGGAGATCATGAAGGTGGCCGAGGATGACGAGACCTACGGCATGATCATCAACATGAGCGACGAAGAAGTGGGACTGAGCCAGCAGGCCGAATGCGTCGAGCTTTTTGACAGGATGAAGGAGAGCAAGAAGTCCAAGATCTTCCACGTCACAGGGATCAGCGGTATCGAAGGTGCCGCCGATGCCTACAAGCTGATAAACGAAAGCTGGACCTTCGTCCAGAACGTGTTCCCCTACAAGAGGGTCTTCACCAAGTACGAGCTGACCCTCGTAAGCAACTGCATCAACATACAGATCCAGGGAGGTTTCGTCAAGAAGAACTACGTTGAGCTTCTGGATCCCTTCGATGAATCGGACAACAAGGGGCGCCAGCTCCTTCAGACCCTGGAGACCTTTGTCCTCGATGCGGGCATGAACTCGGGCAAGACCGCCGAGTTCATGGACATACATGCAAACACTGTCCAGTATCGTCTCAAGAAGATCAACGACATGCTGGGCGTGGAGATAACGGGAAACCGGGTCATACCCGGTTTGACTATGGCCTTAGCATTGAAACGTTTAGAACGAACAGTGGTATAACAAGGAGGACAGGAGATGTATTTCAACTATTTGGATAAGGCTGACCCGGAAGTGGCAGCCGCGATCAAGAGAGAGATCGGACGTCAGGAGACAAAGATCGAGATGATCGCCTCGGAGAACTTCGTCAACTACGAGATCATGGAGGCGGCGGGAAGTGCACTGACCAACAAGTATGCAGAAGGCTACCCGGGTAAGCGTTACTACGGCGGATGTGAGTTCGTAGACGAGGTGGAGCAGCTGGCCATCGACAGGGCCTGCAGGATCTTCGGAGCCGATCATGCCAACGTTCAGCCTCACTCCGGAGCCAATGCCAACACGGCAGTCTATCAGGCTGTGCTCAACTACGGCGACACGGTCCTCGGCATGGATCTGTCCAACGGCGGACATCTGTCCCACGGATCCCCGGTGAACATCTCAGGTAAGTCATATAACTTCGTGGCCTACGGCCTGGGGGAAGACGAGAAGATCGACTATGACGACGTTCGTGCAAAGGCAAAGGAACATAAGCCCAGGATGATCGTGGCAGGAGCTTCCGCCTATCCCAGAGCTATCGACTTCAAGGCCTTCAAGGATATTGCCGATGAAGTGGGAGCTATATTCATGGTGGACATGGCCCATATCGCAGGTCTGGTGGCGACCGGTCATCACGAAAACCCCATGCCATATGCGGACATAGTTACGTCGACTACGCATAAGACCTTAAGAGGCCCAAGAGGAGGACTGATCCTCTGCACCGAGGAATACAAGAAGGCTATCGATTCTGCCATCTTCCCCGGACTTCAGGGTGGACCTCTCATGCACATAATCGCAGCAAAGGCCGTATGCTTCAAGGAGGCTATGGATCCAGAGTTCAAGACTTACCAGCAGCAGGTCATCGACAATGCCCAGGCACTGTCGGAGGGCATGATATCTCACGGCTTCGATCTGGTTTCGGGAGGCACGGACAACCACCTGATCCTGGTCAAGCTTCTGAACAAGGGGGTGACCGGCAAGCTGGCAGAAAACCTCCTGGATGATGCCAACATCACGACTAACAAGAATTCCATCCCCAACGATCCCGAAAAACCTTTCGTGACATCAGGCCTGAGGATGGGAACGCCGGCTATGACCAGCCGCGGATTCAAGGAAGAGGATGTTAAGCTTGTGACCGATGCTATTGCACTGGTCATAGACAACCCCGAGTCGCCTGAGAAGATGGATGAGGCCAGAGCTATCGTCAAGAGCCTGACGGACAAATATCCTCTTCACAGAGATTTCCCCTACTGATGGGAGGAGAAAAGGAGATGACACGGATGAACCTTATTTCGATCAGGAGGACCCTGATCCTGGCCACAGTGGTTGTGGTCGCAGCCATGGCAGCCTTTACTGTACAGACCGTCTGGGCGGCAGGCACGAACTCAACGACAAAGGCGGCCAAAAAGGCCAAGACAGTTGCGATCAATATCATTGTCAAGGCAGAGAAGGATGCTGAAGTAGAGATCATCGTCGAGAAGAAAAACAAGAAAAAGAAGAACACATCCATCGGCAAGATGGTAAACCTGAAGAAGGGGATGAACTACTTCACCTACAACAAGGGAAAGAAAGGCAACTATACCGTATCCCTGATAGCTTACGGAGAGACTTTCAAGCAGTCTGTGACTGCGGTCCAGGGCTCCTATACCGTCTTCTACAACGTAGGTCCGCCAAAGGATGGCGAGGATAAAGACAAGAAGACCATAGAGTATCAGGACATTACGAAACTCAAGTGAAAAATAATAATGTATACAACATTGGTTTTCATTGAAAATGAAAATGCGGTAGTTTATCATACCATTGGTAACAAGGAGGAAAAGGTAGATGAACAAGCTTGAAGATCTCCGCGAACGGAAAAAGAAAATCCAGCTCGGAGGAGGAGAAAAAAGAATCGAAGCCCAGCATGCCAAGGGCAAGATGACGGCAAGAGAGAGACTCGACATCCTGTTCGATAAGGACAGCTTCGTTGAGATAGATACTTTTGTCAAACACAGATGTCACTTCTACGGCATGGAAGAGAAGGAGATGACCGGCGACGGCGTAGTCACAGGCTACGGTCAGGTAGACGGAAGGCTTGTGTTTGCTTTTGCTCAGGACTTTACGGTCAGCGGCGGTTCTCTCGGTGAGTACCATGCTGAGAAGATCGTCAAAGTCCAGGGAATGGCGCTGAAGATGGGCGCTCCCATCATCGGACTTCAGGACTCGGGCGGTGCCAGAGTCGAGGAAGGCGTTGCAGCCCTCTCCGGATTCGCCAAGATATTCCACAACAACACCATCTCATCCGGAGTCATCCCTCAGATCTCAGTGATCATGGGACCCTGTGCCGGCGGTGCCGTATATTCCCCGGCAATAACCGACTTCATATTCATGGTGGATCAGACATCTCAGATGTTCATAACCGGACCCAACGTCATCAAGACGGTCACCGGTGAAGAGGTCACATCTGAGCAGTTGGGTGGAGCCAGAACACACAATACGGTCAGTGGTGTTGCCCACTTCATGGGTGCCGATGACAGAGACACTCTCATGCAGGTGAGAGAACTGCTGTCATACCTGCCATCCAACAATGTGGAGACAGCTCCCACCTATGCATGTAACGACGATGTCAACAGACTGATCCCCGAGTTCAATGAGATTATTCCCGACAATCCAAACAAGGGATACGACATATATGAGATCATTCGCGGCATAGCCGACGATGGCAAGATCTTCGATGTCATGGCCATGTATGCCAAGAACATCGTGACCTGCTTCATCCGCATGGGCGGATCCACAGTGGGAGTTATCGCCAATCAGCCGGCAGTGGGAGCAGGATGTCTCGACATCGATGCATCGGACAAGGCGGCGAGATTCATCCGCCGCTGCGACGCTTTCAACATCCCGCTTCTCACCATCGAGGACGTTCCCGGATTCCTTCCCGGAACCAACCAGGAATACGGTGGTATCATCCGCCACGGCGCTAAGATCCTCTACGCATACTGCGAGGCAACGGTGCCCAAGGTGACGATGATCCTGAGAAAGGCATACGGCGGAGCATACATCGGTATGTGTAACAAGGAACTGGGAGCAGACGTGGTCATGGCATGGCCTTCAGCTCAGATCGCCGTCATGGGAGCATCCGGTGCGGTCAACATCATCTCCTCTGTCAAGAAGGAGATCCAGGCAGCTGATGATCCCGACAAGCTCAGAGAAGAGAAGATCGCAGAGTATGAGGAACAGTTCAACAATCCCTATTATGCAGCAAGCCTGGGATATGTAGACGATGTCATCGAGCCTGCTACGGCAAGGCAGAGGATAATCAGCGCCTTCGACATGCTTTCGACGAAGAAGGAACTGCTGCCTTCCAAGAAGCACGGAAATATCCCGCTCTAGGAGGTGACGTGAATGAACGGTAACGAATCCCTGATGGAACTCTTTAGAGATCCGAACACCATACACAGCCTGAGCATGAGCGAGAAGCTTCTGGGATCTTTTATCACCATGGTCCTGGGTCTGGGAATAACCTTCACGGTCCTGATCCTGATCTGGATATTCATCTCCCTGATGGGCAAGGCCCTGGAGGCGGCCGACAGGAAGAAGGAAGCGGCAGCTGCCGCAAAACAGACGCCCGCCCAGGCAGAGACAGCCGTACCGGCAGCAGCTGCAGCAGCACCTGTGGAGGAGACTACAGACGACAGTCTGGTCGCAGTCATATCGGCAGCTATAGCGGCCTATGAAGGCGCTGCGGCAGACAATCTGGTAGTCAAGAGGATCACCAGGCTTTCAGGTGACAGCACACCATGGGCGGCGGCGGCAAATGAAGCCCGCATGGCCACCAGAAGAATGTATTGATCTAGTGTAACGATTTCGGTAAAGCGAAAGGAACGATAACATGAAAAAGTACAACATCACTGTGAACGGAACAACCTATGCAGTAGAGGTCGAGGAAGCTGGCGGATCCATCGCTCCCGCAGCACCTGCAGCAGCACCTGCGGCAGCACCTGCACCTGCAGCAGCACCTGCACCTGCAGCAGCACCTGCGGCAGCACCTGCCCCCGCGGCAGCACCTGCAGGTGGCGCAGGAGCCATCACTGCACCGATGCCCGGAACGGTTCTGGACATCAAGGTCTCCGAGGGAGATGCAGTAACGGCCGGACAGGTCGTCCTCATCCTGGAAGCCATGAAGATGGAGAACGAGATCACCGCACCTGCAGACGGTACGGTAGCATCCATCCCGGCAGCCAAGGGCGCATCGGTCAACTCCGGCGACACTCTGATGACTTTCAAATAAGACATGCTGCTAGCCTTTGATGTAGGAAACACCAACATCGTCCTTGGCGTGTTCAAGGACGGTAAGCTGGTCACCAACTGGAGACTGGAGACCGATATCAGAAAGAGCGCCGACGAATACGGCATGATCATCAATCAGCTCTTCAGATATCAGGAACTCAGTCCCGACGACATCACGGATGTTATCATCGCTACGGTGGTACCATCCATTCTGTATACCCTGCAGCATCTGTCCATCAAGTACTTCCGTCGCAAGGCAATTGTCATTGGACCCGGGATCAAAACGGGACTGGTCATCAAGTACGACAATCCCAAGCAGGTGGGTGCAGACCGTATAGTCAACGCCGCAGCGGCTGTTGAGAAGTACGGTGGCCCTCTGATCATTATCGATCTTGGGACGGCGACCACCTTCTGTGCCGTGACGGATAAGGCGGAATACCTTGGCGGAACCATAGCTCCGGGACTCAAGATATCTTCAGACGCCCTTTTCGAGAAGACGGCCAAGCTTCCAAGAGTCGAACTTGAGGAGCCAGGACATGTGATCTGCAGGAACACCAACACCAGCATGCAGTCGGGTCTGGTCTACGGACACATGGGCATGATCGACTTCATCGTGAGCAAGATGAAGGAAGAACTCAAGAGGGAGACCGGGTCCGATAAGGACCCTCTGGTCATCGCCACAGGCGGTCTTGCGACCATGATCGACAACGGTATCGATTGTATAGATCACGTAGACAAACTCCTGACCCTCGACGGATTGGAGATCCTCTACCGCAAGAACAAGAACAAGCGCAAGCCTCTGTCAAGCGAAGATGTACAGAAGCAGGTCGAGGATTATGAAGAAAGCGAACTTAAGAATTGGTGATATAGACCTGAAGTCGCCATTTGTGATGGCGCCCCTTGCGGGGATAACCGATCAGGCAATGCGAAGCCTCTGCTGTGAAGCCGGGGCTTCCTTGACATTTACGGAGATGGTGAGTGCCAAGGGGCTCTGGTACGGCGATGCCAAGACTTCCGAGCTTCTCTCCATCGCCGATGACGAGGGCCCTGTAGCCTATCAGCTCTTTGGAAGTGAACCGGTTGTCCTGGCTCACGCCGTATATGAACTTTCGGAGGTGGAGGACAGGAATCTTAAAGAAGCAGGGTCGGAAGGTGAGACCGCCCGGCCCCATGTCCCCGGACCGCCACCCAAAGCATGGCCCGGTTATCCCACTGAGCGTCGTCCGGTCCTCTTCGACCTGAACGCCGGCTGTCCCGTGCCCAAGATCGTAAAAAACGGTGAAGGCTCAGCTCTTCTCAGGGATCCGGATCTGCTGTATGACTGCGTGAGGGCAATGAGCGATGCGGCTCGTGAGGCGGGGGAAATGACCGGGGTAAAAAGGCCGGTCACCGTCAAGATCCGCAAGGGCTTCAGAAGAGACGAGGACCTGTCCCTTGAGTGCGCAAAGGCAATAGAAGCGGCCGGAGCCGCAGCGGTCACAGTCCATGGAAGGTGCAGAGAGCAGTACTACGAGGGCAGGGCCGACTGGGATTGTATCGCCCGGGTCAGCGAAGGGGTGAAGATCCCGGTGATAGGAAACGGAGACGTCATGTGTGGAGCCGATGCCATCCGAATGATGGAGGAGACGGGATGTGACGGCGTAATGATAGCAAGGGGCGCACTGGGCAATCCCTGGATATTCCGGGAGTCATGCAGCCTCTATGAAGGACGGGATGCAGATGGCGGCCCGACACCAAAGGAGCGGATCGAGATGCTTATAAGACACATAGACCTCTGTTGCCTTTACAAGGGACAGAGCACGGCTGTGAGGGAGATGAGAAAGCACGTGGGCTGGTACATAAAGGGGATGCACGGAGCTGCTCAGATACGCCGGCAGGTCAATGTGATCGACGATATCGATCAGCTGAAACAGACCGTCGGCAGTTTACTGTGATAAAGCGAAAACCGTTGGAATCAGTGGAATGTTAGTGTAAAGTAATTGTGGAGTTTTTGAAGAAAAAAAATAGAGATTGACTCCAAAGTAGTAGAATTGATTTGCAACTATCAATGCACGAAAGGAGTAATCTCTATGTATGAAAGTATACTACGT
>Ga0256406_1005067_pt1 | contig 14420 bp, 13 predicted proteins | sample RumenRJG_03DNA_FD_185986 | JGI IMG/M metagenome (GOLD analysis project Ga0256406, IMG submission 185986) | Bovine rumen microbial communities from Lethbridge, Alberta, Canada - RJG_03 | ecosystem: Host-associated > Mammals > Digestive system > Stomach > Rumen | place: Canada: Alberta | collected...
TCCATAATCAGTATCCGACAGCAGCATAAAGAAATACCCTGGCTGACTTTTCGTCAGCCAGGGTAAACCTAGAACTTATTGTTATTCATTGTCCACTTGACGGGTAGCACACCACATTTCCACCACCCCATCCATCTTGCCGTAAACTGTCTTTTGCCATAGAATAGACCAATACATATAGAAGTTACAGATGATCACGATGATGATCTAAATCGAAAATACAGGGAGGAACTTATGACACAGAAGAAAGACTATAATCCGGCTAATCCTGATCAGGGCAACGGCCGCACCATGCTTGAGAGAATGAACAACAGCCATCAGTATCTGAGAGACCAGTTTTTTCCCATGATTCCATGGAAAGATGAGATGACCATGCTGGACGTTGGCTGCGGCGGAGGAGAGACAGTAAGGCAGATGCTTGGGATGAGCAGAGACAGCAGAGTCTACGGAATAGATTACTCAGAGACAGCTGTGGAATATTCAAGGGAGAATAACAAAGACCAGCTGAACAGCCGTGTGTTTATTGAACAGGCTGATGTGGCATCCCTGCCATTTGACTCAGATAAATTCAACATTGTAACAGCCATGGAAACCACTTATTTCTGGCCTGACGTGCCGGCAGGAATGAAGGAGATTCACAGAGTCCTGAAAGACAAGGGCGTTTTTGCAATTATCCTGGAAGCAGTTACACCTGGCCTTCACCAGGACTGGGACAGGAGTTACGGAGAAATAAACATATGGACTGTTGAGGAGCTTACGAAGATGCTGAAAGATGCCGGTTTCAGCAGTGTGTCGGCTCACCGGGGCACAGAGGATTCGGCTCTGATTCTCGGATACAAATAATGAATACGAATAATCGAAACGAATAATACAGTTAAAGTGATGATCACATTGTGAAGCCATGTACGACTTATTCAAATATGTAAACAGAACTGGATACGACCAGATATACAATTCCCTGTCACCGGAACACGCAGCCATTTTTCTAGGATTTGTTCTGGGCTTTGTTCAGATGCTCAGGATTTCCAGGAAACCTGGCAAAGAGAAACTCCTGAGAAGACTGGAGAAAATCTCCCTGTTTGTGATGGCAGCAGGACAGGGAACCTATTTTGTATGGTTCTACATTACAGGAACCGGCGGAGACAAGTGGCCTCTTTATGCCTGCCGTATAGCCAGCATCCTGCTGCTCTTTACATATTTTGTGCGGTGGATGCCCCTGGAGCAGTTCTCAATATATACGGCCCTCTATGGAGGCATAAGCTCTGTATTCTACTCATCGCCAAAGCCCTTTGCTTTCCCCCATGTAACGAGAATTGCATTTTTCATGACACACATAGGGCTGGCTTATTCAGCACTGCTGCGCATTCTCAATCACGACGAGGAAATAGACAGACGTTCTTTAAGGGGAGCACAGATCATAAACAGCATAATGATAATTGTTGTACTGACAATAGACATGATATTTGACTGGAATTACATGTTCCTCATGACGCCCCAGCTTCCAACAGGTTATCTTAACGTGCCTCTTCCTCACTATCTGCAGTTCCTGACTACCATTGGAGTAATCGCAGTGTATTTCTTTGCTGTGTTTGCTGCCTGGCTTTTCGCAAGGTTTCTGCAGCAAAAGTTCAGCCCCATGCACTATAAATGGGAAAAACTAGGACCTTCAGTGCGTAAGTCTTCCACACCTGTGGCAATAAGGCGGATACAGAACAGGCGCAAACAGAAAACAGAAGAAGACGACAAAAGTGACATCACAAAGGTATGACAATAACAACTTGATTTTTCCATGAGTTAAGTGTATCTTACTAATACTAATGCAGTTAAGTAAGAAGCTTGAGAGGTAATTCTTGACATACAGAATAAACAAAAAAAACAATACAGATGATAAAGGCAGGACCAGCCGGGGACACAGAATCCTTCCCGGGGTTCTTGCCTTTATTCTTATACTTTCCATGGTGGTTCTCACTGGATGCACCAATGCCGGTCAGGAAAAGGAAAACGACTCCGGCTCCGGGGGAACTGCGGCTGTTCAGAATGAAGCCTCTGGCACCAGTGAGAGCAGTTCAGGCAGAAAGCTTAAGATAGTCACAACATCCTTTGCAGCCTGGGACTGGACCAGGCAAGTTCTTGGAGACAGAGCTGATGACGCAGAAGTCACATATCTTCTGGACAACGGAGTTGACATGCACAGCTATCAGCCAGATGCTGCAGACATCAGCAAAATCCTGGATGCAGACCTTTTTATATATGTAGGAGGCCCTTCCGATAACTGGGTCAGCAAAGTCCTGAAAAGCAGCTCCAATCCTCCTGTTACAGTGAACATGCTGAAGACCCTGGGTTCTGGAGTAAAACTTGAGGAGAGAGTCAAAGGCATGGAAGAAGAGGCAGAGGACCATGAAGGCTCAGAAGGCCATCACCATTCTGACGGTCACGACCATTCAGACCTGGAATACGATGAGCACGTGTGGCTGTCCCCGGAAAACGCCATTCTTTTTACAAATACCATTGCAGACCGCTTGGAAGAAATGGATCCATCTAATTCTGCAGCCTACAGAAAAAACGCCGCTTCCTACGACAAGAAACTGGAAAATCTGCAGGACGACTTCAGAAATGCAGTTAATCAATCTCCTCATAAGACAATAATAGTAGGAGACAGGTTCCCCTTCAGATATTTGACTGACGAGTTCGGAATAAAGTACTATGCCGCCTTTGCCGGCTGCTCCGCCGAAAGCGAAGCAAGCTTCGACACAGTTATTTTCCTGGCAAATAAAACGGAAAAGCTTAAAGTGCCAATGGTCCTCAGAACCGAGACAGGCCTGGACAACCTGCCTGAAACAATAATCAAAGCTTCGGGCCGGAAAAACGTGGGAATCGGAGTTCTGGATTCCATGCAGTCAGTGAGACACCAGGAAATGGACCAGGGTGTAACATATATTTCTATAATGAGAAATAACCTGAAAGTAATAAGAAAGGCTCTTGGATAAGAGGTAGTATATGCCACAGATAGAATGCAAAAACTTAACACTTGGTTACGAAAACATACCGGTAGTCAGAGATCTTTCTTTTTCAGTAGAAAAAGGTGATTACCTCTGCATAGTCGGCGAGAACGGCGCGGGAAAATCCACCCTCATGAAGGCTCTTCTTGGCCTGCACAAACCTATGTCAGGCCAGATAATAAGAAGCGATGAGCTGAACAAGGGGACAATCGGCTACTTGCCTCAGCAAACTGACATCCAGAAGGATTTTCCAGCTTCAGTGGAGGAAATAGTCCTTTCCGGATGCCAGGGAGGATCGGGATTCAGACCTTTCTACAGCAAAGCCCAGAAGGCCAGAGCCCGCATCTGCATGGAATGGCTGTCCATCGGCGGCCTGAGAAAATCCTGTTACCGGAACCTGTCCGGGGGACAGCAGCAGAGAGTCCTCTTTGCCCGGGCTCTGGCAGCATCTGGAGACCTGCTGGTCCTGGACGAACCTGTCACCGGCCTGGACCCGGTAGTAACAGGAGAAATGTACAACCTGATCAAGCACATCAACAAGGTCCACAAAGTCACAATCATAATGGTGACCCACGACATGGAAGGAGCACTGAACAACGCCGACCACATCCTTCACCTGGGGGATCAGGTGTTTTTCGGTACCGTCCAGGACTACCTGGAAACAGAAGCAGGAAAAGGCTTTGCCTCAACTGCAGGAACAGAGACCAGCACAGAAGGGAGCGCCAATTAATGAACGGAATTTCAATGGCAATGGAATATCTTAGAATCTATCCATTCGTCCGCTATGCAGTGATTGTGGGAGTACTTGTATCCTTGGCCGCATCCCTGCTGGGAGTAACACTTGTGCTGAAGAGGTTTTCCTTTATAGGAGACGGCCTTTCCCACGTAGCTTTCGGAGCCATCTCCATAGCCACAGTAATGCATTTTACCAGCTATGTGCAGTTTACACTGCCGGCCACAATTCTCTGCGCTATTCTGATCCTGCGGACGGGCAGAAACTCGAAAATCAACGGAGATGCGGTTATTGCAATGCTTTCTGTTGCATCCCTGGCCGTCGGATACATGATAATGAATGTTTTCGGAGCATCCTCCAACCTTTCCGGAGACGTGTGCACAACTCTCTTCGGATCCACATCGATCCTCACATTGTCGGCAACAGAGGTGAGGTCCACCGTAATTCTGGCCATGGTCGTTGTGGGGATTTTCATTCTCTTCTACAACAAGCTGTTTGCAGTAACCTTTGACGAAGACTTCGCCAGAGCCAGCGGCGTTCATACCGAAGCCTATAACATGCTGATCGCAACTGTTGTGGCCGTTGTAATAGTTATTGCCATGGATCTGGTAGGATCTCTGCTGATCTCTGCCCTGATTATTTTCCCGGCTCTTTCAGCCATGAGAATATTCAGAAGTTTCAGATCCGTAACCATCTGTTCAGGAGTTCTGGCGGTGATCTCTTCGCTGATCGGGATGCTTCTTTCCATTATTGCCGGTTCACCTGTAGGTGCCACTATTGTGTGCACTCAAATCGTGATGTTCGCCATCTGCTGGGCAGTGGGAAGCGTCAATTCCTCAAGAAGTTAACAGAAAATATGAAGCTTCGGCAGAGTTTTGTCTCATGCCGGAGCTTTTTAATATCATAATAGACTTCGGTATAGCCTAAAATCCCGTACCATGGTAAAATACAACAGATACGGGTATCTTGAGACACTAATGACAGGGAAGACAGCTGGTGGTTGACTTAGCGTCTGGCCTGGAATAGGAGAGACTGATGAGAGAATTAATCCGCAAACTTGATTCTCAGAAGGAACTGGACAGAGAAGAACTGGTTTACATGCTGTCCCACAGAAACGACAATCAGGAAGACAGGGAGTACTTGTTCCAGCTGGCCAGGGAAAGGTCTATTGAAAACTACGGCCATCAGATCTATCTCAGGGGACTTATCGAATTCACAAATTATTGCAAAAATGACTGCTATTACTGTGGCATCCGGGCAGGCAACAACAAAGCCGAAAGGTACAGGCTTACAGAGGACCAGGTAATGGACTGCTGTGATGCCGGGTATGGTTTCGGTTTCCGGACCTTCGTCCTTCAGGGAGGAGAAGATCCCTGGTACACCGACGACAGAATCTGCCATATGGTAGCCAGAATCCGGGACAAGTATCCTGACTGCGCCATAACACTTTCAATTGGAGAGAAGGAGAGAACTTCATATCAGAAGTTTTTTGATGCCGGTGCCGACAGGTACCTCCTCAGACACGAGACTGCAGATTCCTGCCATTACAGAAAACTCCATCCGGAGGCTCTTTCCATAGAACATAGAAAAAAGTGCCTTCGTGATCTGAAGGATATCGGCTATCAGATAGGGGCTGGTTTTATGGTGGGTTCACCGTATCAGACCTATGAGAACCTGGCTGATGACTTCCTTTACCTGAAGGAGCTTCAGCCCCACATGATAGGAATAGGCCCATTCATCCACCACAGTGACACACCTTTCAGAGACATGGCTGACGGAACCCTGGAGATGACACTTTTCTGCCTGGGAATGCTGAGACTCATGTTCCCAAAGGTGCTTCTGCCGGCTACAACAGCCCTTGGCACCATCGATCCTCTTGGAAGAGAGAAGGGGGTGCAGGCAGGTGCCAATGTGGTTATGCCAAGCCTTTCCCCTAAGGGCGTGAGAGGCAAATACCTGCTGTACGATGGAAAGATCTGTACGGGTGAGGAAGCGGCAGAGTGTCACCACTGCATGGAAATGAGAATGGAGCGCATCGGCTACAAGACCGTCTCAGCCCGGGGAGATTACAAGGGCTGGAGCAGAGGGGCTGCCGGAGCCTGTGATGAACGATAATATTTTTTTATAATATTATATAAAGATTTAGAAGAGAAACGGAAAGAGGTAGACCAATGGAAATGGAAAAAGATACCAGACCTTTTGTGAGCTTTGACCTTATCGTTGACTTTATGAAGCAGGCCTTCGTAAAGCTGGGAGTTCCAGAAGAAGACGCAGCAATCTGCGCTGACGTTCTTATTGAAAGCGACAAGAGGGGAATTGAAAGTCACGGTGTAAACAGGTTCAAACCTATCTACGTTGACAGAATCAACAAGGGAATCCTGAACCCTAAGACAAAGATCGACGTAATCAGGGAGTTTCCAACTACTGCCGTTCTTGATGCTAATGATGGAATGGGAATGGTTGCAAGCCACAAGGCCATGGAGATGGCCATTGAAAAGGCAGGAAAATACGGCACAGCCTGCGTAGCAGTCCGCAATTCTTCCCACTACGGAATTGCAGGATACTGGGTCAGCATGGCAACAAAGGCCGGAATGATCGGAATAACTGGAACAAACGCAAGACCGTCCATAGCTCCTACTTTCGGAGTAGAGAATATGATGGGAACAAACCCTCTGACAGTGGGAATTCCTACAGATGAAAAGTATCCATTCCTTCTGGACTGCGCTACTTCCATTATCCAGAGAGGAAAGCTGGAGTTCTATGACAGAATCGGCAAGGAAACACCTGCAGGCATGGTTATCGGAAGAGACGGAACAGCTCTCACCGACACACATTATATACTGGAGGCTCTTACAAATAAGGAAGCTGCCCTTGCACCTCTTGGCGGAATCGGTGAGGAGATGGCCGGATACAAGGGATACGGATATGCGGCTATTATTGAAATCCTTTCAGCAGCCCTGGCCGGCGGACGTTTCATGAAGGATCTTACCTGCTACAATGAGGATGGCAGCCTGAGACCTTACCACCTGGGACACTTCTTCATCGTAATTAATCCGGAAATGATGATCGGCGAGAAGGAATGCAGACATATTGCAGGAGAGATCGTAAGAGGACTGAGAAACTCTCAGAAGGCTCCTGGTCACGACAGAATTTATGTTGCCGGTGACAAAGAGTGGGATGCTTATGAGTACAGGAAGGACAAGGGAGTGCCGATGGCAGAAGCTGTTCAGAAGGAGTTCATCCAGGTAAGAGACAGCCTGAATATCCCGGTAACATTCCCATTTGAGAAATAGCTGGTTTATGGACAGCCGGGAGGCTTTCGTGTTTCCTGGCTGGTATCTACAATAAAATTGTTTTTTCGGCAGGCTGAAGGGTCTGCGGAAAGGGGGGACCTATGACAAAGGTTGCAATTAACGGATTTGGTAGAATCGGACGTCTTGCATTCAGAAAGATCGTAGGAATGGATGACATTGAGGTTGTTGCCATAAACGACCTGACTGCACCGGAGATGCTGGCATATCTCCTGAGATTTGACAGCGTTCAGGGTACATTTCACGGACATGAGGTGTCCAGCACAGAGGATTCAATCGTTGTAGATGGAAAGAAGATCCGCATCTACAGTGAGCCTGATGCTTCAAAGCTGCCATGGGGAGAGCTGGGAATAGACCTGGTTCTTGAGTGCACAGGCTTCTATACATCAAAGGCAAAGGCTCAGGCACATCTTGATGCAGGAGCAGGAAGAGTGCTGATTTCTGCACCGGCAGGAAACGATATGAAGACTATCGTTTACGGTGTAAACCATGAAACCCTCACTTCTGAGGACAGAATCGTTTCAGGTGCGTCCTGCACCACAAACTGCCTGGCACCAATGGCAAAGGCTCTTGCAGGGTACAGAGAGCTGAGAACAGGATTCATGACCACAATCCACGCATATACAGGAAACCAGAAGATTCTGGATGCTCCAGATAAGGGAAACAAGTTCAGAAGATCAAGAGCTGCAGCAATCAACATCGTTCCAACAACTACAGGAGCTGCCCAGGCCATTGGAAATGTTATTCCTGAGCTGGCAGGAAAGCTCATCGGATCTGCTCAGAGAGTTCCTGTAGCGACAGGTTCCATTACAATCCTCGATGCTACTTTGAAGGATATGACAGACTCTGTAACTGTGGAAGGCATTAACGAAGCAATGAAGGCAGCTTCAGATCAGTCCTTCGGATACACAAACGAGCAGATTGTTTCTACAGATGTAATCGGAATGAGCTATGGTTCACTTTTCGATGCAACTCAGACTCTGGCACAGAAGTGCGGAACTCATATTTATGAGGTAAGAGTAGTTGCCTGGTACGACAACGAGATGAGCTATGTAAATCAGCTGGTTCGTACAATGCGGCACATGGCTTCCCTGTAGTCTGCAGTCAGAGACCGGTATAAACAGCAGCAGATGAATGAAGAATGCTGTGACCGGATGAATTGGGTTTTTCATTTCACATGCTGTAACATATTTAAAACTTTTACACTATTTCACTTGAAGTATGAGCAGGAGAAGGAAGTAGAGAGATGGAAGTAAAGGAAGCAAGAGAATACGTGGTAGAGAAGCTGGATTATGCGTTCAAGCCGAGGACAATTGCTGTAATCGGTGCCAGCAGAAATGAGAAAAAGGTAGGATTCAAGGTTATTCAGAGTCTCAGGAACAGCGGTTACAAAGGAATAATCTATCCTGTTAATCTGAATGCCACAGAAGTAGGCGGACTTAAGGCATACAGATCTGTAAAGGATATCCCTGGAGATGTTGATCTGGCTTTTGTTGCACTGCCAGCAGTTGGAGTGTTTGACGCTCTGAAGGAGTGTGTTGCAAAGGGTGTTAAGATCGCTGTAGTTTCATCTTCAGGATTCAAGGAAGTTGGAAATGGAGATCTGCAGAACGAGATTACTGAGTACTGCAGAGAGAATGAGCTGCCATTGATCGGACCAAACCTGGTAGGAATCGGAACACCTTATTTCGACTTTAACTGCGGATTCGTTCCTTACCTTCCTAACAAGGGACCTGTTGCTCTGATCTCCCAGTCCGGTTCAAACCTGTTGGCTGCTCTGGGTTCATCCCAGATTGACCACTTCGGAATCAGCATGTTCGTAGGACTTGGAAACAAGGCCGACGTAGATTTCTGCGAAGTAATCAAATACGCTGACAAGGAGCCTCACACAAAAGCCATTGCTGTATACATTGAGGCTCTGGACAGCTATGAGGCATTTAAGAAGGCATGTCTGGAGGTAGACAAGCCGATTACAGTCATCAAAGTCGGAGCTTCCCACATAGGTGTAAAGGCTGCTTTTGCCCACACTGCATCTGAGAACAGAGGCCACGACAATGATTCATATGACAAGCTGTTTGAAGAATCTGGTGTTATCAGAGAGAGAACATGGATGGAATTCCTTGATACATCCCTGGCGCTGGGCAGCATGCCTCCACTGGAGGGAGATAATGTTGTGATGATCACAAACGGCGGCGGTGCAGGCCTTCTGGCTTGTGACCAGTTCGAAAGACTGGGAATGCCTCTCCACGAGTTGAAGTACATCTCTCCTTCACTGAGAGAGGACATCAGAAAGTACATGCCTGCATTCGGTTCACCTCTCAATCCTGTAGATATCAGCGGAACTGCAACATCTGACATGTACGGCGGAGCTCTCAAAGTTGCTCTGGAAGATGAGAACGTAGACGGAGTTGTGGTTTCCGTCTGCCCTACAGCCGTTACAGACGTTCCTGCCATTACTCAGACAGTTATCGCAGTTTACGAGAACTACAAGGGAAGAAGAAAGCCTTTCATCATGGAGTGCCAGGGCGGATTCGAGTGCAGAGAGGCCATTCAGAAACTGAGAGACAAGGGCATCCCTGCTTATGCAACTGCTGAACAGGCAGTAAATGCAATGGTAGCTCTGAGAAGATACGCTGAAATCAGATCACAGAAGGCTTCCCTGAGAGAGGCAGCTGATCTGTAAAAATAAGATTTGCTCCACTTGTTATTACAGGGCGGATGAGAGCAGATCGATAATTTCTTCTGAAGCATGTGAAAATCGAAAATAGTATCATTTGTATCCGGAGAAGCCATATTGTATTTCTCCGGATACGGTGTTATTTGGATAAGCCCGTCTTTGTCTGAATCCTAACTGTCAGATGGCGCTTTAATAATTCTATTAAGGAGCAGGTTGTCTATGGACAAGTTCAAAAAAATCATACCTTTGATGCTGGTGTTTATCGCTTTGCTTGCATTCTTTTCCGGTCAGTGGCTGATTGCCGGAATATGCGCAATCATTGCCGGTTCTATCTGGTCTGTTGTTGGAGGAAAGAGCTTCAATGACAGAAATCTTTATCTGAAAAAGATTGATGTTTCAGGCAAAATGACCATTGAGGGCCTCTATGATAAAATAAAGGACATGGAGACTCCTTTCGGAAAACCATGGATAGCCCACCATGAGCAGTGGGAAGGCAAGGTCATCGTTTTCGGACCGGGGATGTTCAAGGATTATGTGGTAATAAGCAAGAAGGGGAAATCCCTGTATTTTACAGACAGTACAGTTCTTTCCCACCTGAAGCCCTATGAGCACGACATGTACCGGTTCGACAATGTGGCAGATATTTCCAACATGGAGGTAACAGCAAAAAGGTACTGCGGATTTGCTTCTTACAAGATGATTGCCGCTGTAATGCTGGAAGACCTTATGGACCTTGTGGAGAAGGTGGACAAAAACGGAGATTACCCGGTACCGGAGTCTATGGATATTTACAGGCTTTTCCACTATGATACTTCTGACGGTATAGTGAGAGATGAGCAGGACAATGAATATGCCATCTGCAAGGCTGTTTATGAACCTCTCAAGGTCACAATAACAGATATGGACGGAAACAGTCTTGGAACTGTTGATGGAGATCCTGATGCCAGATCTCCTAAACTGGCCAGACACTGGCCTGTAACAATTGAAGGACAGGACGAGGGAAGCTTCGCCCGCCTTAAGGGGGGAGCAGACGGATATATCCTGAAGTGCAGCCTTGGTGAGTTCAGCGCCAGAGCTTTCAGAGCAGTGAGAAAAGGAAACCTTTCCTGTAACTACAGAATTACGAGAAACGGCGAAACTGTAGCTATTTACGGAGCAAACGGTCAGATAGAGTTTTCCGACGGCCGAACCGTTCAGAACAACGTTATCTGTTCTTTTAACGATGATTATCTGACTATGTATATTATTTTCTCAGAGTTTATAATGACTCTGAACAAGTTCATCAAGTAATGGAGGTAGTACCATATGAGAAAAATCCTCGTACCAGTAGATGGTTCAGGAAGGAGTCTTAAAGCAGTTGACCAGGTCAGGGCATCTTTCGCCCCGTCAGCCTTTGAGGTCGTACTTCTCATGGTCCAGGAAAACGCAGAACAGCCCCTGACTGAAGAGCAGTCAGAAGAGATCTATTATAAGCTGGCGGACAGACTGGGAAAAATCCAGAAGAAACTTGATGGCTACAAGATAGAAAAAAGAGCATCAATTGGTAAAGCAGGAGAGAAGATTCTGGCCTGTGCACGGGAAATTGATGCGGACATGATAATTATGACCAAGTCCACTTCGTCCACTAATGAAGTGAACAGAGCTATAGGAAGCACTGCATCTTTTGTAATAAGAAACAGCGACTGCCCTGTCATGCTGGTTCCTGAGAACGTTAAGACAGGACCTTCCGTTTATCATGGAATGGTTATCAGGAAGGCTTCAGGCACCATTACTCTGAAAGGACAGCTGAATTTCAAGCAGACCGAGTGTCTCCTTCCAAGCGTGAAAGGAAAAAGTGTCTACAGAATTGAAACCCTTAAGGGCAGCGTTCGCTATGTGAGAAAAGCATATGATCCGGAGACCCTGTCCTGGGATCTTCCGCCGGAAAAAGGAGAGCACCAGCTCATACAGATCAACGAGGGTGAGATGATCTACATTCCTGTCAACATGGACGAAAGCACAGGAAAGGCAGACAGAATAAGGATCATCAACCGGTCAATGAGAAGTGAGTCCGTGTTCCGGTTCAGGATAATGACTGTTGCCCAGGCAGAAGCTGAGGCAAGAGCCCGGGAGATAGAAGAGTCCAGGGCCGCAGAGGAAGGCGGGAAGCAGGCAGAAGCCGAAACAGCAGAGGAAGAAAGCAAGCAGGCAGAGGCTGAAGCAGCAGAAGAAGCAAGGAAGCAGGCTGAGTCCCAGGCAGCAGAAGAGGCAAGAAGAAAGGCGGAAGCCGAAGCAGCGGAAAAGGCCAGGAGGCAGGCAGAAGCTGAGGCGGCGGAAAAGGCCAGGAGACAGGCGGAAGCCGAGGCGCTGGAAAAAGCTCGCAGACAGCTTGAAGCTGAAGCCGCGGAGGAAGCCCGGAAACAGGCAGAGGCAGAGGAGGCCTTAAAAGCCTTCACTGAAGGGGGAACACCGACACCGGAACCGGAAGTAAAACCTGAGGCTGGTGAAATAGATGAATTTCAGGAGATTCCTCTGGAAGAGGACAAAAAGGATGATGACCACCAGTTTGACACTCAGGGCCTGTCTTTTAACTTTGAAGACTATCTCAATGACAATATGAAGGCAACTCTTGGAAATGCCTTTGACTTCAACCTTAATTCGGAATCTGATGATCTGCCTGAAGCAGGTGGCGAGACCGGTGGACAGAAGGAAGATACATCGGAGCTTATATTCCAGCCTGACACCCTGAATGAAAATGAAGGCGGAGAGAATAATCAGGAAGAAGGTCAGGAAGAGGACATGGAGGAAATGTACAAGAAACTCCAGGAGGCTTTTGCCAAATACGATGCCAAAGCTGCAGAGCTGGAAGCAGAGAAAGAAGAATTGACAATTGAGTAATATTTTGTTAATGTAAAATATAATTCAGGAGGAAACGACTATGAACAGAATCAAGACAATTTCTACTAGAAACCTTGCTAAGAGCGTTGTTACAGGCGGATGCGGCGAGTGCCAGACTTCTTGCCAGTCTGCAAGCAAGACTTCATGCAGTGTTGCCAACCAGCATTGCGAGCAGATCAAGGAGAAGTAGTTGATCCGATGATCGTGCGCTGCTTCGGCAGCGCTTTTTTCTTGGAATTCTCACTACACAGGAGAAGAAAAAATTTTAGAAAGCACAGGAACAATAATACATGATTCATCAGTATAAACTTAACGGTTATAACATTGTAATGGACGTGGCCAGCGGCTCTGTCCACTCTGTTGATGATGTGGCATATGATATCATCGAAATGAAGGACCGGGGATGGACAGATGACGATATTACAAAGGCCATCACCGGGAAATATCCAGAAGTAAACCCTGGCGACGTGGAAGAGACTCTGGAGGACATTCGCCAGCTTACAAAGGACCAGCTCCTTTTTTCAGAAGATCCCTTCGAAGGAGTTGCCGGTGAGCTGAAAATGAAACAGTCAGTGCTGAAGGCAATCTGCCTCCACGTAGCTCACGGATGCAACATGGACTGTGAATACTGCTTTGCTGGAAAAGGCGATTACAATAACAAGAAGGGTATCATGTCCCTTGAAGTGGGCAAGAGGGCTCTGGATTTCCTGGTGGAGAACAGCGGGAACAGAAAGCACCTGGAAGTGGACTTTTTCGGAGGAGAGCCTCTTCTTAACTGGGATGTGTGCAAAGAGCTGGTTAAATACGGAAGAGAGCTGGAGAAGACACACAATAAAATCTTCAACTTCACCCTTACTACTAACGGCGTTCTCATTGACGATGATGTAATTGATTTTTCAAACAAGGAAATGGGCAATGTGGTTCTCAGCCTTGACGGAAGAGAAAAAACCCACGACAGAATGCGTCACGCCAAAGATGGAAGCGGAACCTACGACAGAATAATAGGAAATTTCCAGAAGCTGGCGGCAGCAAGAGGACAGAAGCAGTACTACGTAAGAGGAACCTATACAGCATATAATAAGGATTTCGCAGCAGATGTCATTCAGATGGCAGATCTGGGATTTAAGGAAACCAGCATTGAACCTGTAGTTTCAGACCCTGATGTGCCTTACGCTCTTCACAAGGAAGATATTCCACAGCTGTGCAAGGAGTATGAGAAACTGGCAGTGGAGATGCTGAAGAGAGAAAAGGAAGGAAATCCTTTTAACTTCTATCATTACACTGTTGATCTTACAGGGGGACCATGTATCTACAAGAGGGTAGCCGGATGTGGAGTTGGAACTGAGTATCTGGCGGTCACTCCAACAGGAGATCTTTATCCTTGTCATCAGTTTGTGGGAGACGACGAGTTCAAGGTAGGTGATATCTGGAATGGCATTACGGAAACAGAGATCATAGACCAGTTCAGAAACAGGAATAATCTCTATACAAGGGATAAGTGCAGGAACTGCTTTGCCAGACTTTATTGTTCAGGAGGCTGCTGCGCTAACAACTATCATTCAAACGGTGATATCAATCAGGTTTATGACTTCGGCTGTGAGCTTCACAGAAAGCGTATTGAATGCGCTATCATGATGAAGGTGGCAGAGGAAGACATGAAACTGGAGTCGGAAAAGGACGCATAACAAAACAGCATTCCCGCCGCAGATAATGGGGTACGGGAATGCTGTTTTTGTGGTTCTTCAGGCTTATAGGACAAAAAACGTGTTTTGTTAATCCCAGTAAGAAATTGAATAAAAGACATTGAAAAAGAGCATGCAATG
>Ga0256406_1005068_pt1 | contig 14419 bp, 13 predicted proteins | sample RumenRJG_03DNA_FD_185986 | JGI IMG/M metagenome (GOLD analysis project Ga0256406, IMG submission 185986) | Bovine rumen microbial communities from Lethbridge, Alberta, Canada - RJG_03 | ecosystem: Host-associated > Mammals > Digestive system > Stomach > Rumen | place: Canada: Alberta | collected...
GTGAAAAGGGACCGGTTCTGTCTGACCAGATGAAGGGCGGCTTCGTATTCGAAGCTGCCCACGAGGGAGGTGATCTGAAGGATGAGTCCGTGTTTCTTCAAAAGAGACAGGTCCGGCTCGCTGCAGCGATTCGGGCTTTCGGGATCATTGTCTTCATTTTCTCCCAGCATTTCGATGAGGTCTTTTGTTTCTTCGGGATGGTTTCTTTTATTGGAACCTTTCTCCGGGGTCGCTACCTGGATGGTGTGGGCCTTTGGGTAATCCATGCCGAGAAGGGTCATGATGGTTTTGATCTGGGGCGTGCCGGAGCTGATATTCAGGTACCATTCGGCATCGGGATATTCTGCATAAGCTTTGTAGAAAGCATCCTGCAGGGCCGTGAGGGTTTCATATTTCTGGGGCTCTTCGATGCCGCTGGCAAGGAGATGAATGTCACAACCTGGACTTACCTGCAGGATGCCCCGGGTATAGCAGTGTTCTTCCTTTTCTTTTTCTTCCATCTGTTTCGTAAGGAAGAGGTAGACTTTCTCCATGGGTCCATAATGGCGGAGAATATGGAGAATGGCTCCGTCACGGAAGCCTCGTACCGGGTCCGTATCTCCGGCGGGAGTGAAAAGTATTTTCATGGGTTATTCCTTTCTATACCGGGAAATTTCCACCGTGGTCCCTCCCATACCCATGGCGGTTTTCATGCCGGTCCCTGCAAATTCGGCAAAGGAGGAGAGCATGGATGCCATGCGGGGAGTCACGTCATTTTTGAAAAGACCGAGGCGGATAGAGCCCCGGAAGGCACGAATCCGCCGCCCTTCCAGGGAGTAGGGATGGGTATGGAGGCGGTAATCGGTGATTTCCATACATTCTGCCAGGTGTTCTCCCATATGCGCTTCTCCAAGGACACTGCTGTCGGAGTATGCATTCCATTTGCGTATGAGGGTATTGAAAAGGAGCACCGGTTCCGGGAAGATGGCATAGGTGCCATGGGTTTTGAAAGAGGTGGAGGTGAGGAAATTCATTTCGATGTGATGGATTTTTTCCGAATTTCCCCAGAATTGCTCTTCCAGTTCTTTGAAAGTCCCCGTCTTCAGGATATGGAAATTGGACAGGGAAATATCGCAATTTCTCTGTTCCAGGTGAAGGGAGGAAAGTTTCATCACCGGCACCATGATGTGGTCGAAGGCATCTTCTGTGAGGACTGCAATACGCCAGAGCGGTTTTCCGTCCTCTACGGTGAGGTACTGGCTGTAGGGACGGACTTTCTGTTCATGCATGGAGGAGGCCCATTCGGGAGAAATTTCCCGAATCAGGGCTCCCTGGAAGACAGAACCCAGGGACTGGTTCAAAATCTGCCCCTCCGGCAGTTTCACTTCGATTTCTGCTAAAGTCATCATTTGACGGCCGCCTTCAATTCTTCTACCACTTTGACTGCCGCTATGCCCATGATGGCATCTCTGTCTTCCAGATAGGCCAGTTTCAGGGTGTGGGGAGAAATATTCCGGTCTCTTTCATGTTTCCCTTTCCTGAATTCCTGCTGCATCAGTTCTTTGACGACCTGGATTCCTTCTCTTTTGGAGGGGGCCAGGGCATAGGTGAGGGTCTTGCTCAGATAGCCGGCACCGCCTCCCAGGAAAAGGTTCGGATCATACATACGGTCATCATAATCGTTTTCCCCGATGGGACCCCAGATGGGCTCCATGAGGCTGCACTGAAAATCGGCAAATTCTTTCAAAACGCTGACGACATCGGAGGCCTTGTGGATTCCCATATTTCCCATGAGAGATTCATCGATGCCCAAAGTAAAGGTGACGGATTGATCCGGCATGATGCATTCTCTCCAGATCGGGATGGTGCGAATGTCGGAATCCGGTCTTTCACCCAGATCTTCTTTGATGACGATGCCGGGCGGTGTGCTGCAGGGGGTGGAGTCACTGACCGTAAGGCCCCGGAAGAAACTATTCACCATATCCAGGCGTCCTTCTTTGTCCGGAGCGATGGTCATTTCTTTTTCCATCTGATCGATGACAGAGCCCATGGAGGACTTGATTTTTTCATGTTTCCAGGAGTCATTATCTTTCCTGCGGAAACGATTTTCCTCGCGGGCATTATCCACGGCTTTCTGAATCTTATCCCAGTATTTCCTGTATTTCCCCGGATTTTTTCGAATAAGGTGGACAAGGATGGCTGTACGGATGGCTCCTTTCAGGGAAGAACCGGGGATATAGGCCCGGCCTTCACTGTTTTTTATGTGGAGGGAGATATCATTCAGCGCATTGGTGCGGTCCTGCTTCTCAAGGGTTTCTACTTTTTCTGCGGACTCGAGGACCCCTTCTTTGACCAGTCTTTCCAGGTAGTCATGAACGGCATAGCCGGCATAGTGCTTTTTTAAAAAAGTAAAAAGGGAGAGGTGCTGGGGGTCATTCATGGTTTCACCGATGAAATCACGGAGGAATTTCTGCTGTCCCAGCCAGATGGCCCATTTTGTCTCGTTCAGGAAATAGACGAGGGACTTCTCATGTTTTTCCCGATTTTTATCGGTATACCGGTATTTTTCATAGACGTACTGATTTTTGCCAAGCTTTTCCCCGGAGCCGATATGGACGGGAGAAAGGCAGGTGAGTTCCAATTTCCAGTATTTCATCATAGTTTCAGCCCCACAAATAATCCTTTACCATATTTATAGACGGGATGCGGCGCGGAACCGTTATTGACATCTGCCAGTCTTCCTTCCATCCTTTGCGGGAAGCAGGAGCCGGCAGCCATCATATAAATGGAATTTGTCTTCACTGGCTGCTCCATATCCCGGGACCAGGCAAATCCGCCCCGGCGGATCAGCCGGCCGGTGCCTCTGGAGGCGGAAGAAATTTCATTTTCCTTAGGAATGAAAGAGGAAATGGTCATCTGGTGCGGCGCTTTTTCATCGGTGAGGAGGCGGTACAGGGCGGCATCATCTTCCCCGTAAATTTCATCACCGGAAAGTTGAAGGGGATCATCTTCAAATTCATAGTGTCCAAATCCGCTGGACCTCTTGCCGCCGATCCCGGAAAGGCCCAGGAGGCGGATGAGATTTTCCATTTTCATAAGGTCCTTTTCTTCTGCAGAAAGGATGACGTAGAGTCCCGCATGGTCAGAAAAGTGCCAGGTGCCCACATCATAGGGGAGCTTCAACCGGCCGTTGAAACGGGTGCGGAGTTCTTCTTCTCCGAAGGAGGGTTCTTCGGAAAGGGAAAGATTTCCCGCCTTAAGACCTTTCAGGAAATGATCCATTCCCCCGGCACGGATGAAGGACCGTTTCTTGATGGCCTTGCGGGCTTTGGAGTTTTCTTTTTCTTCCGTAAAAGGAAGAAGGTTTTTCTTTATTTCCGGATTGACCGGAAGGACGGGCCGGGGAAGGTAAAGTTCATAGGTATCCGTTTCACGCCAGGGGAGGAGGTCGGAAATCCGAAGGCTCCCTTTTTCTGCAGCTCCGGAAAGCCAGGAGAGGAGAGATGGCGAAAGGTCAGCCGCTTCCCGGCAGAGGGCACTGAAAAAGGTATCGGAACGGCAGAAGGAAAGGATATTTCCCAGGTCTCCGCCTTCTCCTGCATCCCCGAAATGGACGGGCGTTGTAAATTTCAGGAGAATGAGTTCATAAGCTTTCATAGCAGGCGTCCTTGAATTTCTGACTCAGTTTTTCATCTTCCGAAAGTTCTGCCGTTTCCGGGTTCATCCGGCGGATGCGGAAATGATCAAATCCGATTCGTCCATAGCCCCGGGAACCGTGGCCTCCGATGTAATCGAGCTGCAGGAGACGGAATCCGGTGATGAGGACTTTCATGTCTTCTTCCAGGTCCTTTTCATCTTCGATATTGTAAACAAGACGGAAATCAAACTGCATCCCTGCAGGGACCCGTTCGATCTGCCTCGGGTTGGCCACACCGGTTCCGCGGTTGATCGTATTTTCTGCCTTGATTTCTCCCAGGTAGGTATCCGTATCAAGCTGGCTGAATTTCTTCACGCTTTCATCTTTGACAAAAGCATCGGCAAACTGGAGACGGGCCGGAACGGTTTTTTTGTCATTTTTCGTGGAAGCCAGTCCGAAGAGGCGGCCCACCACTTCTTCATCTCCATCCGGTTCCGGAAGGATGTAGGATGAATCCCTCAATTTGGCCAGAAGGGTCCGCATTTTGCCCTTCAGCGTGCTTCCGGGGATGATGGGACGTTTTGTAAAGGAATCACGGATAAACGGGCTGTCTACGGCGCCAATGGGTGCAAAGTCGCTGGAGTCGCCGATATGAAGACCTGTTTTTAATGTGATATCTGCTTCGATCAGTAATTTTCCTTTCAGTTGTACCTGTGCCATAATCAGTCTCTGCCTCCATAGTATTTGTGATAAGCCACCAGCGCTTCGATATAGTGCGCAAATTTTTCATATTCCGCGGTGCTGTCCCCGATGCCATCGATGCATGCCATAAGGCCTGCTTTATTGGCGAATGTTTCGACCGGTTTGCCCCGCTTGTTTTCATTTCTTCCAATCTGGTAGGCCAGTTTCACTTTCAGGTATTGGACCTGGGCCTGCAGTTCCGGGGGAAGTTTTTTCGTATCCTTTCTGTCGGAAAGTTTCCATACGTTGATTTTTTCAGTGACTGTATTGACGGCGGTCAGGAACTTGCGAATCTGGGAGGTGGTCACCATAGTCTTCTGGTCTCTGGAAAGGTCTTTCATCACCTGTTCCGCCCGATTTACAATTTTTGTCTCATCCATTATTTTTGCTCCTTGTCGCGCATGCGGTAAACAATCAGCTGAATGGCTGTCGTCAGTTCTTTTCTGTCTTTTTCGCTGACTGTCCAGCGGTACAGCTGATTTCTGACTTCTTCATAGCAGTTTTGTATTTCAGGACCTTCCTTCTTTGCCGGTTCCAGTCTTGCCAGGGTATAGGCGAAACGGGCCAGGTCCATCCGCCCTTTATCCTGGCTTTTCAGGAGGGTCATGAGGCGGTACAGCAGGGATTTTCCTGCAGCAATGCGGGCCCTGCCGTCTTTTTTTGTAATGCCGGAAAGGTCCAGATGGTTCATGAGGAAGATGATTTTTTCATCGTGAATCCGAATAAGTTCATCCCAGTGGTAAACCGGGGCTTTTTCCCTGCCCTCTGATGCGGTGTATTCCGTGCCGCTTCCAAAGAGGGCGAGGCTGTCTTTTCCGGGATTGGCTTTCGCCAGGTCTTCCAGGTTCCCGGTGAGGGCTGCCATGCGGCTGATGGGGTAGGTGGGAGAAAATAGTCCAAGGCCTGCGGAGAAGGTCAGTTTTTCATTGGTCCATACCGCAAAGGTCCGGCGCAGGTCGACTGCAAATTCAAGGAGGTCATCCCAGGCTCCGGTGAGGAAGAGGTCATCGCCGCCGGAGTAAACCACATGAATTTTCCGGTGGCTTTGTTCCTTATCCTGGAAAAGGTAGAAAGGTTGAATCCCTTCCGGCAGTTTTTTCCGGCAAATGTCCAGGATGACCCGCCGGAAGAAATAGGCCATACTGCGGGATAAGGCGGCATAGCGGGAAAGGGTGGCATAGGTCTCGGGATTCTGCCCTTTTCGGATGAAACCTGCAATGAAGGCTGCTCCCAGGTTGTCCACATCGGCCCTGAGGACCCCTAAACGGTTGATGCCAAGGGAATATTCATCTCCTGAGCTCTCTGCCAGTTCGTTAAAATCAAGAATGTGACTGTCATTGCCTCTGCAGGCGTAGTCAGCGGTCCAGATTCTGGAGGCCATCAGATGAGAGGTACGAGATTGATTCTTGTCGTAGATCCGGATGAAAAGTCCCTCTTTTTTCCATTTTTCCAGGTCTTCCTCCGAAGCAGGAAGGAGGGAGAGGGTCTTCGAATCCAGGGAAGGGAGGGGAATGCTGCCTTTCATCGGGCTGTCCTCAAGAACCGCAAACAATGTCTTTCCTTCATCAATCAGGGATTTTCCCAGGAGGTACAGGCCATTGCAGGTATCACAGACCTCTACGTCATCCTCGGAATGATTGGCCTCATAGGAGGAAAGGTGTCTTTCTGAGCTATGGCAGATGGCGCATTCCCTATTTCCTTTACTGACCTCATTGAAAGCGCTGTGTTCATCAAAAAGCTCGGAAAGCGTCGTTTCATCGTAACGATGCTGCTTGGAAAGGGAAACTTTTTCGGAAACGGTACGGAAGATATTGGTCCTTGTCCCGCTTCCTGCGGGCTCCATGAGATCATTGGCACAGACTTCCACCATGCCCAGGGCCAGGTACAAAGTACCGGAAAAGAGGGATGTCAGCTGGCGGTTCAGCGTTATTTCTGCCTCTTTGACGATGCTTCTTGTCTTTTCCGTATTGTCTGCCAGAAGGTAGAAATGGCCGCCGCTGCAGTAAATCAGGTTTGCCCGGGAGAGGTTTAGCTTTTCCAGCAGTTCATCTACGATATGTTCCAGCAGGATATCCAGGTAGAAGGACCGGCCCCGGAGCATGCGCATAGCCCCGGAAGAGGGGATGCGGTAAATGAATTTCTGAATGCCTGAAAAATCACCGGAAATAAATAGGAATTCTTTTTCGTCCCGATTGATTTTTCCTTTTTCAAAACAGGCTTCTTTATAGTTGGTGATGTGTCTGCTCTGGAAATATTTCACCATGGCTCCTGCCAGGGCGCCGGTGAGTTTCAGATGGTCGAAGAGGGAAATATCATTCACTTCTTCTCTGGCGGTGCTGGAAGGAATGAGATCCGTCGTATCCTCCAGAATGCGGAGCAGTTCATTTTCCGTCATTTCCAAAGGATCTTTTCTTTGGAAATTGGCTTTCACCGTTTCATAAATCCCGGTGTACAATCCCTGAGAAGCGGGAAGTTTGCGGGAAACGGGATAATTGGCGGTCCGGGCGTCATCTTTTTTCAATAACTTAAACCAGGATTCTTTGCCGCCTCCCGCAAAGGCATTGAAAATGTTATCCAGCGAGGATTCCATATCGAAGCGGGACTGGGAAGGGAGTCCATTGGTCCCATAGGCTTCCCGGGTGCGCCGGTCGGCTCCGGCGGCTATATTGTCCGCTTCATAAATAATCCACGCCAGATCATCTGCCGCAGGGTCTGCATCTCGCAGGGCTCCCGCGTGATGATACCGAATACAGCGAAGAAGCCGTCTGCTTTCGTCCGAAGAGGCATCGGTGAGGAAAGGAATTAAAAAATCCGCGCCAAGATCAGAATGGTTTTTCCATTCATGAGTGGCGCGAATCACCAATTTCCCTATGTCATGAAGCAAACCGGCCTTCGCAGCTAAAGAAATTGTATCCATCATTTCATCTCCTTTATGAGATAATCGTTAACTTCATTGTATCCAATGGCATTCATAAATTCAACTGTCAACTGTAGAATCAAAAGGCGGCTGCCGAGGCCCGGTATTTCAAAGAAGCCCTGTATTTCCGGATGAAAAATATCTTTTCCGGAACGGGCACACAAGAAGCAGATGGCTGCCCTTGCAGGCGGTTAAAATTTATAGAAAAGGACCGCCTCTCCCATGTAAAGGCGGCCCCCACAACTGCGAACTGGGAATATCTAACAGCTAACTATATCCCCTGTTTCAATTCTATGCTATGACCCCGGACTCCTGGCTGAGTCCCCGGATTCTCTGCGGCCCCAGCTCTGGGAAGACTCCATCTTCTCTTCACCGCAGCGGTTCCGGGTGGTCAAAGTTTCTTCTGCTTTCCGCATCATTTTTAGCATTCATCAGCACTTGAACAAAAACGTTGAATAATTCCGGCAGGTAATTCTCCGGAATCTGATACATGGCACATAAGGCCAGAATGAGGTTCGTGGTAATAACGGTGGAATCTTTTTCTTCCGTATCAATGGTGATACGGAGCCCCTCTTCGTCAGTGCCGGATGCTCTGATGGTAATGTCTTTAAAGTCGTTGAAATCTGGATCCATACCTGTTTCTCCTCACTCTCTTTACATACAACGGAAACTCTTCTTTCATGCTGCTGAATTTTTTACATTTCATAGCACCCGTCATTCACATCCTGACTGCCCGGAACCTTCCGATTATATAGACTGCAATAGTGTTGCGACCTTTTTATCCTTGCGGGTTATAGACTGCTCTTGTGGTACCACTAAAAGGAAAAGGAAGATGGAAGCGGTGAAAGCAATAGACTGCAAAAGTGTTGCGACTTTAATAGTGTTGCGACTTTTTATCCTTGTGAATTATAGACTGCTCTTGTGGTACAACTAAAAGGGAAAGAAAAATGGAAGCGATGAAAGCAATAGACTGCAAAAGTGTTGCGACTTTAATAGTGTTGCGACTTTTTATCCTTGTGAATTATAGACTGCTCTTGTGGTACAACTAAAAGGGAAAGAAAAATGGAAGCGATGAAAGCAATAGACTGCAAAAGTGTTGCGACTTTAATAGTGTTGCGACTTTTTATCCTTGTGAATTATAGACTGCTCTTGTGGTACAACTAAAAGGAAAAGAAAAACGGAAGCGGTGAAAGCAATAGACTGCAATAGTGTTGCGACTTTAATAGTGTTGCGACTTTTTATCCTTGCGGGTTATAGACTGCTCGTGTGGTACAACTCAAGGGGAAAGAAAAATTTCTGCACTGACCCTGCAAGGCAGGTATGAGAAAAAAGGAAAGCATACTACCGGGCCCCACCCTTCCGAGTGCTGGAAGGGTGGACGCGGAGCGGCCGGGTAGGTTCATCTTTCGTAATAATCGACAATGTCTGCAAAAATCTGATGTATCCGGGAAATCATTCCCGTTTTCGACAGGAAGCGTTTAACAACCTATCCGCCTGCTCCGCAGGCTGTCCATCCCAGGGAAGGTTTGCCCTGCAGCATGCTGTTGGATTTCCTTGTACATGGCGTGAAACTGTAGTGCAGGAGCAAACATCAATCATCCCATCCATGGCTGTCCTGTCCGGGAAGGCTGCTCATCAGGCGGCTTTGCCGCCATTTTTTCCCCTTATCCGATTTCGTATCAAAAAATCAAAAAAATCGTCAAAAAATCTTGACAACCGCCAAAAATCAAATCCGGGAAGCACGATAAAATCTACATTTTTTGATGCCATAAAAATTTCTAATGAAAATATAATGGAACAAAAATGGACTTTTTGCACTGTATAGTCAGGAAACGGAAAAAGAGGAGCTCCGGGAAGGACTCCAAACGGGCCGTCAGCGCGCTTACATATGAGACGGTTCAGGACAAATTCCCTATATCTTTTTCCCTTCCCATCCCGGGATAAAATTTTTATTATCTCAGTTGTAAAAAAACCAAATAAGCCTTCAAAGAGAGAAACTCACTGACAATCAATCCCACTTCTATCCCTCTACTCACGACCGAAAGCACCGCTTAACGGTTCCTGCTCTCGCTGACAGAGAAGGGTGATCTCCTGCCTTACCAAAGATTTCTCATCGGCGAAGGCTTTTTGTCGTGGTCCTTCATTTCGTCCCCTGAATGGGGATCTTTTTTATCCTGTGTTCAGTAAAGGCATGGATACAGGACCGGCCATGGGGATTACCGCAGATCAGACCGCACCGTGCCTGTATTGCCTTCCTGATTTGAGTATATCATAATTTTGGGTCAAAGATTGTCATTGCCTTTGATTTCCCCTCTGCTCTCGCAGGGTGGATAAAAGTGGGATCATGGTGTAGAATCGTTACCAGGAGCCATGTTTGATAAATAGTGAAAGCATGGTTCAAAGGAGAGAAGAATGACTACTTTTTATTTCGTCCGCCATGGGGAGACGTCCTGGAATGCGCTGCATCGCATGCAGGGGAGGGCCGATATTCCGTTAAGTGAAAGGGGAAAGAAACAGGCTTCCTTTGCGTCAGATTTTTTCAGAAACATCAAGATTGATTCTATTTATGCAAGTCCCCTGAAGCGGGCATTTGAGACGGCTTCCATCATACGGGGGAAAAGGAAGATTCCCATTATCCCGGAGAAAGGCCTGATGGAGGCAGCCCTGGGCAGATGGGATGGGCATACGCCGGAAGAAATCGATGAGCTCTATCCCGGTGAGTATGACGTGTGGCGGAATACGCCGGGAGAAGTCAGAGTGGATGGAGGGGAAACCTTTCAGCAGGTCCAGGACCGGGCCTGGGAGGCTTTTCAGAAAATTCTCGCGAGAGAAGAGGGCCATACCATTCTCCTCGTGTCCCATATGGGCTGCATGTCCACGATTCTTCTGAAGGCAGCCGGCCTTCCGCTGAATGATCTCTGGAAACGCCCCATCAATAACTGCGGCCTTGCCCGGGTGGATGTGGAGAATGGAGAAATGACCATTTCCGACTGGGGAAAAGATGATTATATTCCGGCGGAGTGGAAGATGAGTCAGCCTTTCGGGAGAGTGAAGAAATGAAGCCTGTCGGTTCGACTTGAACTGAGGAGGCAAAAGAGGCAGGAACCTTGAGGTATTCGTATGGCCAGCCGGTTCTACACGGACGGTGTAGGCATATGAGCTTAAAGCTTTCCGGTATTCGTTAGAAGGTACTTTCCCTGCGGGCAGTCTATCTATTTCAGGTAATCAAAAAGGACGTCATCTGATGATGCGTCCTTTTTATCATTTATTTTTCGCCGTCATCCCCGTCCGTTTGACGTTGAAGTTTTTCAGTTTCTGGCCTGTCAGTTTCATGAGCTCTTCAATGGAGGGGGCTTTTGTTTCTTCCAGGGCTTTCCGTACGATGTATTCGCAGGCCCTGGCGTCATCCAGTGCCTGGTGATGATTGAAATCGAAGCCAAGCTCTGCAGCTACCGTATTCAATTTGTGGTTGGGCATGTCTTTCCAGAGTTTCCGGGAAAGGACGACCGTATCGCCATAGCGGAAATGGATGTCCGGGAGATGGTATGTATCAAGGGCTGAGGAAAGGACGCCCATATCGAAATGAGCATTATGGGCAAAGACGATGGTTCCTTCCAGGCGGGATGATATTTCCTTCCAGAACCAGGGAAAGCTTTTTTCATCTTCCACGTCTTTTGGTCGGATGTGATTGACCATCATGCAGCCCTTGTCAAATTCCATGGAAAGGGGATGAATGAGATGGTACCATTCATCGACGATTTCTTTTCCGTCACTGACGACGATACCCAGGGAACAGGCATTGGCGGGTCCCCAGTAGGCCGTTTCAAAATCAAGTGCAGCGTATTTCATGGTTTAAATGGTAGCGGTAAATTCGTATGGTTTGACTTCGATCCAGCCGGTTTCTACAGAACGGTCAAAAGCAGTTTTCATGCGGCGGGCCAGTTCGTTTCTGGCAGCTGCCACTTTCTTGCGGCTGGCGCCAAAGCCTGTAATAAGGACGAGGATATTTTCAGAGTCTTCATTAATAAGGGCAGTGTCTCCATCTTCACAGAACCAGTGATGGGTGGAAATACCATCGCCAAGGGCCACGACCCATTCTCCGTTTTCTTTGCGGATGGAAAGAGGAGTCTTCCGGTCACCCATATCATAAGCATGAATATCCACATGGAACTTCAGCATGCCGCTGCGTACGATATCCATCACAGGATTGATGCGGGGCAGGGCATCAGAACCGGCCAGTTCATCAAGGTTGGCTGCCTTCGGAGCGGAAAGGATTTCATATTTTCCCTCTTCCTTTGCTTCTTCCTCTTCTACAATGCCGAGATCCTTCTTGTATTCACGGATGACTTTTTCAAGGGCCGAAGTACCTTCATCACCGACGTGGGCAAGAGCTTTTTTATAACGGTCGATATCCGGCTCAGCAATGGATGGATTCATCTTCAGCAGCAGATTGGCCTCCGTGCAGCAGCGGCGGCGGAAAGCTTCCGCATCCAGGTTCAGGCCCCTGTTGTCTACAGCCCGGATGGCCAGAATCCCTATGCAGAGCCCGGGAATGGTATCAAATAAAGATTCATCATAAACGACTTTCATCATAAAACCTCCGTTTCTCAACATTGATATTATAGCATATGAGTCAAAGAGAGGTACCCATATTATATACATATATATAGTCGTTAGCCGTTAATCGTTAATTGTTGTTCGGGCTTCGTGATTTGTTTTCGTTGTTCAGGGCCGGTTATTCATTTATTTCCTTTATGTTGATTGTTGAATGTCATTCGCTGCTCGTGCCTTGCGGGTTGTGATTTCTATTCAGCGGTTCTTATTGATGTTCTGCGGGAAAGAAGAATGCAGAAAAGTCAAAAAGCGGCCGGGTTATTCGGTTAAGTGATAGATTTCAAAAATTTCAGGTAAAAAGAGACATATTTTCCATTTTTCTATCTAAAAGTACGAAAAGGCCAAAAGTTTAATAAAATTCTAACGTAAATAGGTACACGCACGGATACGTGTTTATGTTAAAATAAGGCTAACCTAAACGTGGAAATCCAGTATTTATCGTTTATACAAGATTTTCAAGAAATTACATTAGACTTTAATGAGAGACTTGCTTTTATGGAGAGAAAATAGTATGATTTAAAGGCTGAACGTTTACGGGCCTTCGTACGAGGGCGGAGGACGTAAGAAGAGTCAGTCAAAACTATGAAGTGGAAGGTGGCCTGCATAGCAGGGGAATTTCCACGGAGCAGTTCATTCAGGAAATGAACGTAGGAGGTTTTATTCAATGTCGAAACAGGAAAAAATCAGAATTCGCCTGAAAGGCTATGATCACAAAGCTGTCGATCAGAGCGCAGCGAAGATTGCAGAGACTGCCAAGAGAACAGGTTCTCGCGTCTCCGGTCCGATTCCGCTTCCAACGGAACGGAATGTGTACACCATTCTTCGTTCCCCGCATGTCAACAAAGACAGCCGTGAACAGTTTGAAATGCGTATTCACAAGAGACTTATTGACATCCTCGATCCATCCAAGAAGACCGCGGATGCGCTGATGAGACTGGAACTCCCGGCCGGCGTCAGCATTGATATTAAACTGTAAGGAGGTGCAAAGATGTCTAAGGCTATTTTGGGAACAAAATTAGGAATGTCTCAGGTATTCGCTGAAAACGGCGACCTGATTCCGGTAAGTGTTATTGAAGTTCTGCCAAACGTTGTAGCAGCTGTAAAAACCGTTGAATCCGATGGTTACAACGCTGTTCAGCTCGGTTATGGCGCTGTCAAAGAAAAACATTTGACAAAACCAGTAAAGGGTCAGTTTGAAAAAGCTGGTATTGACCCGGTTAAATATCTGCGTGAATACAGACTCGCTGAAAAGCCGTCTTACACAGTAGGCCAAACTCTGGCTGCTGATATCTTCGCAGCAGGCGAGATTGTAGACGTAATCGGCACAAGCCGCGGCAAGGGTTTTGCCGGTACCATTAAACGTCACAACCACCAGCGTGGTCCGGAAAGCCACGGCTCCAAGAACCATCGTCAGACAGCATCCCTCGGTGCCCGTATGTCCGGCGGCGGCGGAAAGGTATTCAAAGGCAAGAAGATGCCGGGACAGCTGGGCGGCGAAAGAGTCACTGTTCAGCATCTTCAGGTAGTAAGAGTTGATACTGCCCGTAATCTTATGCTTGTCAAAGGCGGGATCCCCGGTGCCAAGGGAAGCCTCGTCATGGTACAGGAAACCGTTAAACCTGTAAAATAATATTGTCTGGAACAACAGAAAATTGTTCTGATTAGGGAGGAACATCTCAATGCCGAAAGTAAAGCTGTATAATGTAGCCGGCCAGGAAACCGGTGAAATAGAGCTGAATGACAGTGTATTCGGTGTAGAATACAACGAAGCTGTTATTCACCAGGCAGTTGTGCGTCAGATGGCTAACGAACGTCTCGGCACACATGCCACATTGACCAGAGGCCTTGTTCGCGGCGGCGGCAAGAAACCATGGAAACAGAAGGGCACCGGTCGTGCCCGTGTCGGATCCATCCGCTCCCCACTGTGGGTAGGCGGCGGTACAGTATTTGGACCGACCCCGAGAAGCTATGCAAAGGCTATGCCGAGAAAGGCTCGCCAGCTGGCTGTTAAATCCGCTCTCTCCGAAAAGCTCCGCGCTAACGAACTGGTTGTCCTCGACGCAATCAACTTCGAAGCTCCGAAGACAAAAGAAGTCGTAAAACTGCTCTCCACATTCAGCGTAGAAGGCAAAGCCCTCATCGTTGACGGCGGCGAAGCTTGCAATAACACTGTTCTTTCCGCAAGAAACATTCCGGGCGTTAAAGCTTACGCTCCGAGCGGAATCAACATCTATGATATCGTTAACTGTGATAAACTGTTCCTGACCCAGGAAGCTGCAAAGAAGATTGAGGAGGTACTGGCATAATGGAAGCACGCGAAATCCTCATGAAACCGATTATTACGGAAAAAACTACAGCTCTCATGGAAGAACGCAAGTATACATTCCGTGTACCGCTCTCTGCCACCAAGGTTGAAATCCGTCAGGCAGTAGAACAGGTTTTCAAAGTTAAAGTTCAGGCTGTGAATACCATGCGTTATGAAGGCAAGATGAAACGTCTGGGCCGTACCCAGGGTCGTCGCAGTGATTGGA
>Ga0256406_1005070_pt1 | contig 14414 bp, 9 predicted proteins | sample RumenRJG_03DNA_FD_185986 | JGI IMG/M metagenome (GOLD analysis project Ga0256406, IMG submission 185986) | Bovine rumen microbial communities from Lethbridge, Alberta, Canada - RJG_03 | ecosystem: Host-associated > Mammals > Digestive system > Stomach > Rumen | place: Canada: Alberta | collected...
CCGGAGTTTTTGAAGGACAACCGGATCCCGGACGGCTTTGATGTCGACGAATATGCGGAGCTTGTGGAGCGGACATCGCTGCGCCGCTATCCGACTGTCTCAGTGGCCGTCGGGTTCTGCATGTATATCCGTCAGGAAGCCTATGAGGCAGTGGGACCATTCGACGCAGCCACATTTGGCAGAGGGTACGGAGAGGAGAACGACTTCTGCAACCGCTGCGGGATGCTGGGATATGTCCATGTACTGTGCGACGACACCTTCATCTATCATAAGGGGACGGCATCCTTTGAGAGCGATGAAAAAAAACGGCTGTGTGACGAGCATGACCGGATTCTGAGAAAGCGCTATCCGCTTCAGATGAAGGAAAATGACCGCTACTGCGCGGAGAATCCGGATCAGGACATCCGGGACAATCTCAAGCTTCATACCCGCCTTGCAAACGGAGCCGGAAATCTGCTTTACTTCCTGCATCTGGATTTTCAGGGAATTGCGAAAAACCATATCGGCGGAACGCAGCTTCACGTTCGGGATCTGGTCCGCGGCGCTGTGAAGGACTACAACGTGTTTGTTGCGGCCAGAGACGGGGAAGTGCTCAGGCTGACCATCTACCCCAGGGACGGCGGGGAGAAGCTGATGCTGAAGTTCCCGATCGGGGAGAAGCCGCTGTTTCCTGTGCTTTGGGATGAGAAGCTCGCAGAGATTCTCCGGCAGATCCTGACGGTATTTGACATCGATCTTGTTCATGTTCACCATACGGAGGGGCTGACGCTCGATATCTTCGAGGTCTCGAAAGCGCTGGGAATCCCGGTTATCTGTACGCTTCATGACTATTACTATGCCTGCCCGACGATCAAGCTGCTGGACAGAGACGGGACATTCTGTCCGTCAGATGGCCGTTTTGCGCCTGCTGACGACCGGACCTGCCGGCTTTGTCTCCACAAAAACTGCGGTTATGGCCATGTGTCGGTGATCGACAGGTGGAGGCGGGAGAATCTGCGCGCCCTGTCAGTCTGCGGGAAACTGATCTTTCCCTCTGAATCCGCAAAGGCCGTGATGATGCAGGCTTTTCCGGAGCTGGAGAGCCGAAGCGTTGTCATCCCGCACGGAAGCGGCGACCCGATGGAAAAGGCGGGGCATACGGTTGTAAAGGGGACTGTATCTGCGAAGCGGACGAACCGGATGCATACGCATCTGGACCAGATGCCGGGAAGGGACGGCGGTTTCAACTATGTCACCGGCTGGGCATACCTGGAGGAAGAAGACAGCGGAAGTATTTCGGCATATGCCGAAGTGACAGATCATCGCGGACAGGTGTTCCGGCTCCCGCTCCGGAAAATCCCGCGCACGGATGTGGCCGATGCGGCCTGTGACAGACGGTATCAGCAGTGTGGCTTTCATGCGGTCTTCGATCTTCCGGGAATGGATGCCGGACGGTTCCGGATGAGCGTTCTGCTTCAGAAGGGGACGGAGTTCTTTACGGACGGACGGGTATATACTGGCTTTTTCAGGCATCTCAAAAAAGACGAGAGCGGGCTTCACCATCGGGACGGGCGGATCCTGCACGTTGCGTTTCTCGGCGGGGTGACCAGAGCAAAGGGCTCCGCCCTGTTATCCGCGATCATCCATTCCGGGAACCCGCATTTCCGCTTCTTCGTCTTCGGACAGGTCGGGGATCCCGAGGTCCTGAAGGAAAAGTGCCCGGAGAATGTCTATTTTTCCGGGGTCTATGAGCAGGAGGACGCGGGACAGCTTCTGGAGGCCTGCCAGATTGATGTGGCGTGCATTCTTCCGATTTGGGGGGAGACATTCTGCTATACGCTGTCCGAGGCCTGGCAGAGCGGGATTCCGGTCATCGGAACCGATATCGGAGCAGTGGGAGAGCGTCTCCGGAAGACAGAGGCCGGCTGGCTTGTTCCGCCGAATGCGAACGCCGGCGAGGTGCTGGCGCTTCTGGAGAAAATCCGAAGCAGCCCTCAGGAACTCTCCGAAAAGCGGAAAGCGGCTCTGGGTGTGCCGCTTCGGAATATCGTCTGGATGAATGCCGCGTACAGAATGCTCTATGGAGAGTATATGCGGCAGGGACGGCAGGGAAATGTCACAGAGCGGGTGCGCCGGAGAAACTGCAGTCCGCAGGATACGGATGCTGTTTTCCAGGCCTACGCGCTGGCAAACCCGGCTGTGAGAGGCAGCGGCGGGGAGGCGGAAAAAAACAGGCTCCGGGAGGAGAATGAGATGCTGCGTACCTCCATGGAGATGCTGAAGGAAACGATGAGTTACAGACTGGCAAGGAAGATCGCGGAGGCGGATTTCCCCGGCAGGGAGACGCTGAAGCGGGTTCTCGGAAAGAGGGTTTGAGATGAATCTGGGGAAGCTGAAAAATTATCTGAATCTTTTCAGCCTGCAGCAGGCAGCGGTAAGCATCAGAGACCGGTTCTTCGCGCCGGAGCATGAGGAGGTCCCTTACGAACGGTGGCTGGAACACACCCGGATTTCCTCCCGCGGCTATGCGAAGATTTCGAAGGAGGTCTTTCATTTCCAGCCGACAATCGGCGTGTACGCTCACGCGGAGGGGAGAGACCGGGCAGCCTTCGTTCAGTCTCTGTCCCTGCAGACCTACCGGAATGTCCGGCCGCTGAAGGACTGTCCCGAGGCGGAGTATACCTTGTTTGCAGGCCCGGGCTGTACCCTGACGCCGGATATGCTGTCCTCCTGTGTGAGGCTTCTGAACGAGGACAACGGCGGGTATGTGGACCTCGTGTACTTTGACTCGGACTGCATCGATGCGGAAGGCAGGAAGACGAACCCGGCATTCCGTCCGGAATATGACCCGATCCTGCTGAGAAAGGTTAATTATATGGGGAATGTCTTTCTCGTCAGGACAGCCTTGTTCCGGAAGGTGTATGGGGAAATGGAGCGGGATTCGGGCGGAAAGGTCAGCCTGGACAGTGACGGCGTCCATGCTTTTCTGAAGCGTCTGTGCAAGGGTGAGCATGTCAGACCCGGGCAGGAAAGAAGCGGGACTGTCCGCCATATTCCGAGGATCCTCTATCATGAGGTTCTGGAAAACGCGCGGAAGGTCAGTGTGGACAGACATATTCCGCTGCTGAAGAAGGACCTGGAGCTTGTCTCCGTGATCATCCCCAACAAGGATCATGTCAGGGACCTGAAGAGCTGCATCGATTCCCTCCTGGAAGTCAACGCCTACCACAATCTGGAGATCATCATCGTCGAGAACAACAGCTCTTCGCCGGAGATTTTCCAGTACTATGAGGAGATTCAGAAGCGGGATGAGCGGATTCATGTGTACACCTATACAGGGAGCTTCAATTATTCCAGAATCAACAATTTCGGGGCGTCGAAGGCTCATGGACGGTTTTTGCTGTTTCTGAACAATGATACCGTGATTCTGAAGCCGTCAAGCATCTGGTACCTGGCATCTCATGCCGAGAGACAGGATGTCGGTGCGGTCGGCGCTCTTCTGATCTACCCGGACCATACGGTTCAGCATGCCGGCGTCATCCTCGGGTACGGAGGTATCGCCGGGCATGCGTATCAGGGAGAGGAGCTGGGAGAGCTGCCGGGGGAGTATCCGGAACTTCTCTTTGAGCACACACGCAATGTGTCAGCCGTCACCGGTGCCTGCATGCTGATGCGGAGGGAGGTTTATGAACAGGCCGGCGGCTTTGATGAGGAGCTGGCGGTGACATTCAATGATGTGGATCTGTGCCTCAGACTCCGGCAGGAAGGATACCGGATTCTCATCTGCCCGAATGCCGAGTTGATTCACAATGAGTCTGCGTCCAGAGGCGCGGAGGACAGTGAAGAAAAGGTCAGACGGTTCCACCGGGAAATCGGGATTTTTGTCAGACGATGGGAAAAGGAGCTTGAAGCCGGGGATCCGTTCTACAACCCGAATCTGACGCTGACAGGGCGGACATATACCTGCAAGGATCCGGTTCGTGAAGCCAGAGCACCTTACCTGAAGTATCTGCGGATGGAGTAACCAGAGTGATGACAGGGAAAATTCAAAAGGGACTTGTCTATCTGAAAAACAGGGGGATCAGGGAATTCACTGCCAGGGCGGCGGAGAAGCTGGCAGATGCCCGTTTTGACTATAACAGGTGGGTACGCGCGCAGGAGCCTTCGCCTCTGGAGATGGGGTATCAGAAAAGTCTGAGAATAGGGAGCATGCCGAAGATCCGGGTGATGATCCTTCAGCAGGAGGGAGAACCGGTGAGGGGAAAAGCCTTCCTCAGAACAGAAGAAACGCTCCGCCGGCAGACATACCTGAATGCAGAGCTGTGTGATGCCCTGACAACTCAGGTGAGCGATGAGGATCTCATCGTTTTTGTAAGAGCCGGGGACATGCTTCCGCCCCATGCCCTGTTTGAGCTTGCACGTGCAATTCTGGATGGGAGCAGCTGCGTGTACTCGGATGAGGACAGGTACAGGCTGGCGAAGGACGGAGAACGGGAGAAGCTAATGCTGTCCGATCCGCTTTTCAAGCCGGATTTTGATCCGGATTATCTGAGGTCGGTCCCGTATATCGGCTCTCTTTTTGGAGTGAAGGCAGGGATCCTCCGCAGGGCTGCGCATATACTGCGAGGAGCTGCCGGTATGCCGGCGGCTGAACTGGCTGATCCGGCTGTCTACTATGAGATGACGCTGCTCTGCACGGAGCTTTCACGGGAACATGTGGCGCATGTCCCGAAGATTCTATGCCATGCGGCTGGCCGGAAGGAGAAGATCGTGCTGAGCCAGAGCGATGCGGGAGGAAAGCCGCAGGACGAAGAGGCGATGCGTCGGCAGGAGAATCAGGTCAGGGATGAGGCATTTATACAGGTACTCAGGCGTGATCTCAGCAGAAAGGGAGAGGCAGGCATCGTGGAGCGGGGAAGAGGGCCTCTCTGTTTCCATATCCGGTATCTGCATCCGGAAAGCCCGCTTGTCAGCCTTGTCATTCCAAACAAGGATCATGCCTCGATGCTGAAACGCTGTCTGGATTCAGTCTGCAGCCTGACGACCTGGGAGAGACTGGAGATTATCATTGTCGAAAACAATTCAAGTGAACCTGAAACTTTTTCGTTTTATGACACATTGAAGGAAGGAATGTACAGGCAGCTGCCGGTCCGGGTTGTCCGGTACCGGGAGAAGGGGTTTCATTTTTCCGCGATCATCAATGAAGGGGTTCGGGAGGCCGCGGGCGACTATGTGGTTCTGATGAACAATGATGTGACGGTCAAGACACCGGACTGGATTGAGAGGCTGCTGTCTCAGTGTATGAGGGAGAAGGTCGGAGCAGTTGGCCCGAAGCTTTTGTATCCGGACGGGACTGTCCAGTCTGCGGGGATTGTCATCGGAATCATGGGCTTTGCAGGCAGCATGATGGTTGACGGGAAGAATGAGGATCCGGGCTATATGAACCGTGCCGCGGCTGTCAGCAGGATGAGTGCTGTGACAGCGGCCTGCATGATGGTTTCAAGGGAGGCATTCTGGCGGGCAGGCGGGTTCTCAATGGAATTTCCGGTGGCGTTGAATGATGTGGATTTCTGCCTCCGGCTTGGTGAAGCCGGCTATCATGTTCTTTTTGAACCGACTGCAGAGCTGTATCATCATGAGTCAGCCAGCAGGGGATATGAGAACAGCAGGGAGAAGTCAAAGCGCTTTGAAAACGAAAAGCGGCATTTCCGGAAAAAATGGGAGAAGACTCTGAAGGAAGGAGACCCCCATTACAATCCGAATCTTTCTCTGAGAACGTGTCATTACGAGATCAACGCCGGTGTGCCGAAATGGCTGATTTGCGGCTGAGGGCTCCGGATGCTATAATGAAAAATCAGCCGCACGGAGGGCATGGCGGCTTTGACTCACGGAACCCGGAAAGAGAACGATGAGATCAGAAGAGAAGGGGGATCATCCGGAATATGAAGAAAAATAAGGGGCTTGAGGTGCCCATTCTTTGGTTTCTTGCGCTCCACCTGAGCCTGATTGTGAATTCCATACAGGGTGTGTTCTCCAAGCTGGCAGGCCGTGAAAAAACGCTGTCACCTATGTGGATCCTTTTTTTCGGGCTGATGTTCGTCGCCCTGTTCACATTTGCCGTTGCCTGGCAGCAGGTGCTTAAGCACATGTCGCTGACCTTTGCCTTCACCAACAAGCCGATCACCATTATCTGGGGGCTTGTGTGGGGCGTCCTGATCTTTCAGGAAAAGGTGACCTGGAATATGGTTCTGGGTTCGGTCATCATCCTGGTCGGGATCATGGTCGGTGTCAGCGGCGGTCAGCCGCAGCAGAAGACCGGAAGCCTCGTGGCTGGCGGCGAAGCCGGAAAGGAGGAGCAGCACTGATGTTTACGGGACTGTGGAAATATCTCCTGATCTGGATCATTTCCGTGTTTATTTCTTCCATTGCGCAGGTGATGCTCAAGGTTGAGGCAAACAAGACACACAAGACCAGGCTTCAGGAATATCTGAATCCGATGGTTGCCGGCGCATACGGCATCTTTTTTGTGTCGGTCTTTCTGACCTACTATGCGCTGAAATATGTACCGCTGACCTACTCGCCGATCGTCGAGCCGCTCAGCTATATCTTTGTACCTGTGATCGGGGTGCTGCTTCTGCACGAGAAGCTGTCAAAGCGCAGAATTCTGGGCATGCTGATCATGATCGCGGGAATCGCGGTTTTTTCAATTGGAGGCTGACATGATTGATTTCAACAGACCACCCATTGTCGGGACAGAGCAGAAGTATTTCCAGGAAGCGCTGGAGAGCGGCAAGCTCTGCGGGGACGGGAACTTTACAAAGCGGGCTTCTGCCTGGCTGGAGAACAAGTTCCAGGTCCGCTACTGTTATCTGACGACATCCTGCACGGCAGCTCTGGAGATGGGAAGCTGGCTGTGCAGTCTTGAACCTGGCGACGAGGTGATCATGCCGTCCTACACGTTTGTGTCGACCGCAGATGCTTTTGTCCTGCGCGGGGCAAAGATTGTCTATGTCGACATCGATCCGAAGACCATGAACATGAACGCGGATCTGATTGAGGAAGCCATTACGGATCGGACACGGGCGATCGTCCCGGTTCATTATGCAGGAGTTGCCTGTGACATGGACAAGATCATGGCGATCGCGAAAAAGCACAATCTGAAGGTGGTCGAGGATGCCGCACAGGGGGTGAATGCCTACTACAGAGGAAAGGCACTCGGGACGATCGGGGATTATGGCTGCTACAGCTTTCATGAGACAAAGAATTATTCCATGGGAGAAGGCGGAGCGATTGTATTCAACAGGGAAGAAGACCGGGAGCGCGCGGAGATTGTCCGGGAGAAGGGAACGAACCGGAGCAAGTTCTTCCGCGGTCAGATTGACAAGTACACATGGGTGGACTATGGCTCTTCGTATCTGCCGTCTGAGCTGAATGTCGCTTATCTCTGGGCCCAGCTGCAGGTTTTCGATCAGATCCAGGAAAAACGGATGGCCATCTGGAATTATTATAATGAAACGCTGAAACCGCTTGCCGATGCAGGGTATATCGAGCAGCCGTATATTCCGGATTACGCGCAGCATAATGCACATATGTACTATATCAAGGTGAAGGACCTGAATGTCAGGACAGACCTGATCCGGTACATGAAGGAGAAGGGGGTTCTGTGCGTCTTCCACTATATCCCGCTTCATCTTTCGGAGGCAGGAAGGCGGTTCGGGCGGTTCTCAGGGGCGGATGTCTATACGACGAGGGAGTCCGAGCGGCTGATGCGCCTTCCGATGTTCTACAATCTGAAAGAGAAGGACATGGAATATACAGCAGAATGTCTGCTGAACTATCCAGGGTTTCACTAAGCGCTCGTCAGGAGACGGTTGAATGGATTCGATGCTTCGGAAGTTCAAACCCTATTACATCCGGAAAGCGTTTCGCTATCTGCGCCACTATGGACTGCATGACTTTGCCGTCAGGGTGCAGGAACGTCTGGCACCGGAGCATGTTCCGTACAGCCCGTGGTTTGAAAAGCGAAGGGCGAACGGGGAGGAGCTCGCTGCGCAGAGAAGGGAAGCAGAGGCATATCTGAGATCCGGGAAGAAGGAGCAGGAGCCGCTTTTTTCGGTGATTGTGCCGATCTACCGGACACCGGAGCGGTACCTTCAGGAGATGGCGCAGTCTGTGCTCAGTCAGTCCTTCCCTGATTTTGAGCTTATACTGGTGAATGCCAGTCCGGATGACCGGAGCTGCTCAGCGTCCCTGCGTGTGCTGGAGGAAGAGGACAGGCGGGTGCGCGTACTCGCTCTCTCTGAAAACCAGGGAATTGCGCACAACACAAACGCCGGGCTTTTCTCTGCGCGGGGGGAGTATGTCTGTTTCATGGACCACGATGACAGAATTGAGCCCGACGCGCTGTATCATGCCTGGAAGGCAATCGTCTCTGCCTGCGGGGCCGGAAGAAAGGAGCCGCTTCTGCTCTACACCGATGAGGACAAGATCCGGGACGACGGGAAGGGCGGGGAAGAGCATTTTCAGCCGCATTTCAAGCCTGATTTTAATCTGGATCTGCTCCGCTCCAATAACTATATCTGCCATTTCCTGATTGTAAAGACATCGATTGCCAGGGAAGCGGGCGGATTTGACAGCATGTATGACGGGGCTCAGGATTATGACTTCATTCTCCGGTGTACAGATCTCATCCGGGCACAATGTGGATGCGGGTACGGGAGGGAGGCTCAGCCTGGGATCGTGCATATCCCGCGTGTTCTGTATGCGTGGCGCGTCCATGAACAGTCGACTGCTGACAACCCGGAAAGCAAGTCCTATGCCTATGACGCCGGAAGAAGAGCGCTTCTTGCACACCTTGACCGGTGCGGCGAGAAAGGGGACGTGGTGGTGAGTCCGGACTTCGGGTTCTACCGGATCCGGTACCGGGAGGAGGTACACCCGCTCGTCTCTATCATCATCCCCAACCATGAGCAGCGGGAGGTTCTTCAGAAGTGCATCGATGCGATCCATGCCCATACGGACTATGACCGCTATGAAGTGATCGTCGTTGAGAACAATTCCACTTCCCGTGAAATTCTCTCATACTACAAGAGTATCCAGGGAAATGACCATGTGCGCGTTGTCAGGTGGAAGGGAGCATCGTTCAACTTTTCGTCTGTATGCAACAAAGGGGCAGATCAGGCACACGGAACCTATCTGGTCTTCATGAACAACGATGTGGAGGTGAAGGACGGATGGCTGACGGAGCTTCTTTCGGTCTGTGAGCGCCCGGGAGTGGGAGCCGCAGGGCCGAAGCTCTTTTATCCGGACGGGAAAATCCAGTCAGCCGGAATTGTGATCGGGATCGGTCAGGTTGCCGGGAGTCTGTTTACAGGGATGAACGGCGCGTTTGGCGGCTATCTGCACAAGGCATCGCTCATGCAGGACCTGTCAGCTGTGACCGGTGCGCTGATGATGGTGCGGCGGGAGATCTTCGAGCAGGTGGGCGGCTTCAGAAAGGAGCTGGCAGTAGCCTTCAATGATGTGGATCTCTGCCTGAAGCTTCGGGAGAAGGGCTGGCTTGTCGTCTATGATCCGTTTGCGCAGGCCATCCACCATGAGTCGGCCTCAAGGGGCGACGAGTACACGAAGGAGAAGGCGGAGCGCTTCAGGAAAGAGGCTGCCTTCATGAAGGCGGCATGGCCGGATTATTACGAACAAGGAGATCCCTTCTATAATCCGAATCTGTCGTTAAAACGCTGGGATTATTCCCTGAGTGATGACTGATATGAAGATTGTGACGGTCGTGATACCCAATTTCAATGGCATGAAATATCTGGAGGGCTGCCTGTCCTCGCTTCGGAAGCAGACCGAGCAGCGCTTCGAGACAATCCTGATCGATAACGGATCGGAGGACGGGAGCGTGGAATATGTGCGCACGCATTTTCCGGAGGTCCATGTCAGGGCTTACAGGAAAAATACCGGTTTCTGTCATGCTGTAAACGATGGGATTCTGCTGGCGAAGACGCCATATGTCTTTCTGCTGAACAATGACACGGTCCTCGAGGAGACGGCACTGGGGGCGCTTGTCAGGGCGATGGAGAAGGGCGGAAGCAGGGTCTTTTCATGCTGTTCAAAACTTGTCAGCCTGACGGATCCCGGGAAAATGGATGATGCGGGCGATTTCTTCTGCGCGCTGGGCTGGGCTTTTGCGCGTGGAAAGGGAAAAAGTGCTGCGCGCTATGACCGGCAGGAGGCGTGTTTTGCCTGCTGTGCTGCGGCAGCGCTGTACAGACGGGAGGTCTTCTCCCAGATCGGTCTTTTTGACGAGCGGCATTTTGCTTATCTGGAGGACATCGATGTCGGCTGGCGGGCAAGACTTGCCGGCTACACGAATCTTTATGTGCCTGAGGCGGTTGTCCGGCATGCGGGAAGCGCGACGAGCGGCTCCCGCTACAATGCCTTCAAGGTTGAAAAGGCAGCCCGGAATAACCTCTATATGATCCATAAGAACATGCCGCCCTGGCAGCTGGCATTGAATGCGCCGCTCTTTCTGACAGGAACGCTCATCAAGCTTTGCTGGTTTTCCGGGAAAGGATTTGGAAGAGCCTACTGCTCGGGGCTCGCACAGGGCCTCATCATGTCGGCGGGGATTTCTCCGGGGAGGGGGCCGGTCTGGTCTGACGGTATGAAGGCGAGAAGGAAAAAAGCAGGAATGCCCGGGAAAGTCCAAAAGTCCGGCGGGCTGAAAGCCTGCATGAAGGTTCAGCGGGAGCTCTGGCTCGGGCTGAAACCGCTCGTTGAGACCTGGAGGTGAGGACGCTTGATCAAGGATAACCAGAAGTATTTCAACAGGCTGCAGGTTGTGATTGACGCAGCGGTAACGGCTGTCAGCTATCTGTTTTCCTGGTGGGTTCAGTTTACATTCTGGACGCCGAAGACACAGGGCCGGCTTTCATTTCCTACCTATATGCTGGCGCTGGTCTTTGTGATCCCAGCGTATCTCCTTCTGTATGACGGATTCAGGCTCTACCAGCCGAGGAGAATATCCGGGAAACGGGTAGAGGCCGGAAACATCTTCCTCGCCAACATGGTCGGGCTTCTGATGTTCATCTTCTGTCTGTATGTCATCCGGCAGCAGGACTTCTCCAGACAGATGCTGTTCTTGTTCACCGGGATTAATTTTCTGAGCCTGGTGATCGAGCGGAATGTCATCCGGATGATGCTGCACCGGATCCGCCGCAAGGGGATGAACCTCAAGCATATGATGATGGTGGGGTGCAGCGCAGCAGCTGAGGGATATATTGACCGGATCCGGCAGAATCCCCAGTGGGGGTATCAGGTTCACGGAATCCTCGATGATAACACGAAGAAGGGCAATATGTACGACGGGGTGCCTGTCCTGGGCGGGACGGATGAGCTGGAACACATTCTCTCCGAAAACAATCTGGATGAAATTGCGATTACACTGAGCCTTTCGGAATACTATAAGCTGAAGCGGATTGTAGCATCATGTGAAAAATCCGGCGTCCACACACAGTTTGTTCCGGATTACACCGATATCATTCCGTCCAGACCATACACGGAAGATCTTCTGGGGCTTCCGGTTGTGAATATCCGCTATGTGCCGCTCTCCGACACATTCAATGCGATGGTGAAGCGACTGTTTGACATTGTGGTGTCGATTTTTGCGATCATTATCTTCTCTCCGGTGATGATCGGGACCGCTCTGGCGGTGAAGCTGACATCAAAGGGGCCGGTGATCTTCCGCCAGGAGCGGGTCGGTCTTCACAACCGTCCCTTCCAGATGTACAAGTTCCGTTCCATGGAGGTCCAGAATCCTGAGGAGGAGAAGAAGGGCTGGACGACGCAGAACGATCCGAGAGTGACAAAGGTCGGGAGATTCATCAGGAGGACATCGCTGGATGAGTTCCCGCAGCTGTTCAATGTGCTCAGGGGAGACATGAGTCTGGTCGGACCGAGACCGGAACGGCCGCAGTACGTGGAAAAGTTCCGGGAGGAAATTCCAAGGTATATGGTCAAACATCAGGTCCGCCCCGGGATGACGGGCTGGGCACAGGTCAACGGGTACCGGGGGAACACGTCCATACGGAAACGGATTGACTATGACATTTATTATATAGAGCACTGGACGTTCGGACTGGATATCAAGATCCTGTTTCTGACAGTATTCAAGGGATTTGTCAACAAGAATGCATATTGAGGATTTTTATGGCATACGGAAGAAATAATCGGGAGAAAGGCAGTCAGTCGAGCCGCGGAAGCGGGAGCAGATACCAGGACCGGGACAATCGCCTGTATGAGGAGGAGCAGCCCTACAGCCGCAGGCGGGTTTCGTCCAGACATCAGGACGGGTACGGAGTCGGAGACAGCTATGACCGGCAGGAGGAATTCGGGAGGCCGGAAGGCTCCTGGCGCTCTGATCAGAGTGGATACCGCCGTCGGGACGAGTGGAACGAAGACTTCTACGGACAGGATGGACGGGCGGATGAGGAAAGGCCGGGAAGGAGGCAGTCTTCCAGGCGGCCCCGGTGGGAAAACGACCCGTATGATGACCGCTATGAGGGCGGATACGAGAATTTTGACGAAGACGATGGGAAGGGCAGATATACGGCACGCCGCCCGCAGAATTCCTATGAGCCGTCACGCCGGCAGGACTCATCCGGCCTTCGGGGCCCCAATGGGATGGAGCAGGAACCGCCCCGCTTTCAGGGAAACTACGGAACGGAGCAGGAAGCGCCCCGCTTTCGGGGCACCTACGGAACGGCACACCAGTCAGTCCGCTCATCAGGAAAACGGAAGTCAAAAAAGAGCGGAAAAAGCCGCTTTATCGTGCGGCTTGTCCTTCTGATCATCCTTTCAGTCGTCTTGTTTGGCGTGTACCGGTTTTCAAGGCTGGATCGTGTCCATCTGGGAAATATCCTGAAGAATGAAGGCATACAGTCTCAAAAAGGCTATCAGAACTTTGTGATTTACGGGGTCGACTCCAGAGAGGGGCAATTGACGAAGGATTCCCACTCCGACACAATCGTGATCTGCAGCATCAACAAAAGCACGAAAGATGTGAAGATGGTTTCCGTCTACCGGGATACGTATCTGGATAATACGAACGGAGAATTCCGAAAGGCGACGGAATGCTATTTCTTCGGGGGACCCGAGCGCTCGATCAATATGCTGAACAAGAATCTGGATCTGGATATCTCAGATTATGTAGCGGTCAATTTCAATGCTGTCGTAAAGGCAGTTGATCTCATCGGTGGTGTGGATATCAATGTCACAGAGGATGAGCTGCCCTATATCAACGGGTATCAGACAGAAAATGCGCAAGTGACCGGAGCGCAGATCACGCCGGTGACTTCCGCCGGGTACCAGCATCTGAACGGGATTCAGGCACTGGCGTACTGCCGGATCCGCTACACATCTGGCGATGATTACAAACGGACAGAGCGGCAGCGGAATGTTCTGACGCAGATTTTTGAGATCGCGAAGAAGGAAGGCACCACGAAGATGCTCCAGGTCGCGGACGCAATGCTTCCTTACATTTCAACCAGTTTCTCAAACACCGAAATCATGGGGCTTGTTTCGGAGATGTCAGGCCTGACACTTGGTGATTCGACAGGTTTCCCGTTTGAACAACAGCCGGCGGACACACCGGCAGGGGACTGTGTGGTTCCGGTCAACCTGACAGCCAACGTGAAGGAACTTCACGCCTTCCTGTTCGGGCAGAATGATTACACGCCGACATCGACGGTTCAGTCGATTTCTCAGCAGATTGTGACCAATACAGGTATCGGATGATGGAGAAAACAGTTGGGGTTGTTATTCCGGTCTTTTGCCCGGGGCCGCTTTTTCATGAGCTTCTGCGCCGGCTGGCCAGACAGACGCACATTCCTGAGGAAGTTGTGATCATCAATACGATCCCGGAGCCTCAGGGGTGCGGGACAGCACAGCGGACGGAGGCAGCAGAAATTGCAGAGGAGTTCCGGACTTCATTCCCGGCGCTGACGGTGCTGGAGGTCAGGCAGAAGGATTTCGGCCACGGGAAGACGAGAAATCTTGGAATCGGGCATACAGACACTGAACTTGTGCTTTGTATGACACAGGATGCGCTTCCGAGAGACAGCAGGCTGGTGGAGCGGTTGATGCATGCATTTGATGATCCGGCGGTTGCGGCAGCGTATGCGAGGCAGCTTCCGGGGAAGAAGAGCAGCGTGCTGGAGGCGGAAGCCAGGACATTTAATTATCCGCCCTCCTCTGTCATCAAGTCAGCCGCGGATCTGGACCGGCTTGGCATCAAGACATTTTTCTGTTCGGATGTCTGTGCGATGTGGAGACGGTCTGCCTACGACCAGGCTGGCGGTTTTGAGAGGGATGTCATCTTCAATGAAGATATGATCCTCGCGGGGAAAATGATTCAGAATGGCGGCCGGATCGCC
>Ga0256406_1005071_pt1 | contig 14414 bp, 14 predicted proteins | sample RumenRJG_03DNA_FD_185986 | JGI IMG/M metagenome (GOLD analysis project Ga0256406, IMG submission 185986) | Bovine rumen microbial communities from Lethbridge, Alberta, Canada - RJG_03 | ecosystem: Host-associated > Mammals > Digestive system > Stomach > Rumen | place: Canada: Alberta | collected...
CGGCTTAACGTTGCGTTATCAAATGTGATATTGATTGTTTCCCGAAAAGCGAGTGCAAAGGTATAGCGTTTTTTTCATTCCTGCAAATGTTTTGAGGATTATTTTTCAAAAAAGTGAGATAATTGATGTATATCAAGGATGAGAGGGCGAGAGGGAAAAGGGAATATGGGGGATAGGCATAATAGGCTTAAGAGGCATTATAGGCAGAATGGGCAGAAGAGGCGGATGATGGCAGTAGGAAAGAAGAGTAGGCTCAATAGGCTTAAGAGGCACGGTAGGCTTAATAGGCATGATAGATATGTAGGCATGTAGGGCTTAGGAACTATGCTAAAGAAAGAAAAATGGAAAGAAAAATGGAAAGGAAAAGAAAAAGAAAAGAAAAATAAAAGTGGAGCAACGCTTGGAGAAGGAATTATATTATCGTACCTTTGCAGAGAGACCAGAAAAGCTAGGGAAACCAAGAAGACAAGGGTGACTAGGAAAACCAGAAACTATAAAAAACGAGAATCTTATATATAATATGGAAAAGAACTTGGAACTAAGGCAGGCGTGGGAATTTGTGGAACATACCGGCATGAGCATATTCCTTACGGGTAAAGCGGGAACGGGAAAGACAACTTTCCTGAAAACACTTAAGTCGCACAGCCATAAAAGAATGGTAGTGGTCGCTCCGACCGGAGTGGCAGCTATCAATGCTGGCGGTGTGACAATCCACTCGTTCTTCCAGTTGCCATTATCGCCATACGTTCCAAATGCCAAAATGGAGCAGAGATTCGCTTACAGCAAGGAGAAGCGGAAGATAATGCGTACCATTGACATGCTTGTCATTGACGAGATCTCAATGGTCAGAAGCGATGTCCTCGATGCTGTTGATAACGTCATGCGCCGGTTCCGCGAGCACGACAAGCCTTTTGGCGGTGTGCAACTCGTAATGATTGGCGACCTTCATCAGCTCACACCTGTAGTAAGAGATGAAGAAGAAAAAATCCTAAGCGAATACTATAGCACAACATATTTCTTCGGTTCCAAAGCACTTCAAAGCATCGACTATGTTACGATAGAACTCCACCATGTCTACCGCCAACAGGATGAAAGTTTTCTGAAGATACTCAATGACATCCGTGACGGTCATCCGACTGCTGATGACCTGAAGACTCTTAACTCACGATATAACCCATCATTCCGCCCCAACGCAAATGACGACTACATCCGTCTGACAACCCACAACAGCAAAGCCGACGACTACAATAATTATGAACTATTGGCTCTAAAAACGCCATCGTACACTTTCGAAGCAGAAATAGAGAAAGAATTTCCACCGTCCGATTACCCTACCGACATGCGCCTGACCCTGAAGACCGGAGCACAGGTAATGTTTCTCAAGAATGACCCGAAAGGCAGATACTACAACGGCAGGATTGGTCATGTAACCTACGTCGACGAACGCCAGATACTTGTTCTCTGTCCCGGCGACGAAAAAGCAATAGAAGTTGAAAAAGAAGTCTGGGAGAATACGAAGTACAAACTCAATGACAGCACCAATCAGATAGAAAGCGAAGTCGTCGGCACCTTCACCCAATATCCCCTGCGGCTAGCATGGGCGATAACCATCCACAAAAGCCAAGGCCTTACCTTCGACCACGCCATCATTGATGCCCAGTTGTCGTTTGCGTCCGGTCAGGTTTATGTAGCCCTTAGCCGATGCAAGACACTTGAAGGAATGGTTCTTGCCTCCCCCATTGAGCCATCTGCCATTATCAACGACTCGCGCGTCAGCGACTATGTAGCCAACCAGGGCGCCGCGGCAAAGGAAAGCATTGAGCGACTTCCAAAGCTAAAGGAAGCATACTACAAGCAATTGCTTGTAGAGTTGTTTAACTTCAAGCCAATACTCGTTGCCGAGTCATCCCTAGACCGCGTTATGCAAGAGTTCTTCTACAGCAAAAGTGCGCTGGCAGCACTCCACCATACTGCACTAGGCGACCTGCGTACTAAGGTCATACCAACGGCTAAAACATGGACTAACAAAATAGAGAATCTCACTGACGAACAAGCACATAGCACAGATTTTCTAGAGCGGGTGAAACGTGGTGCAGCATATTTTGCCGGTCAGCTTACCGACATATTCGATGACCTGATAAAGCGAACCGGACTTCTCCAGACTAACAACAAAATGATAAAACGCCGCCTCGACCATGCCTACACCGACATGCATGACATCTGGCTCGGCAAGCGTTACCTGCTGACAGATATTGCCGAAAATGGATATACTCCACAGAGCTATCTGAAGTTCAAGCAAGAAGCAGTACTGAATGCGATGGATGAGAACGGCGGCAAAGCGGCACGCACATCAACAAAATCGAAGACATCCAGTCATCAAAGCAAGTCTGACGGCATTTCCGGGAATGTAAAAGAGGAAAAGAAACCAAAGATTGACACACGGAAAGCAACTTTCGACCTCTATAAACAAGGAAAGACCATCAAGGAAATAGCCGAAGAGAGGAATCTGAAAGCAGATACTATCTTTGGTCATCTTGCCTTCTATGCGCTTCGGGGCGACATACCTATCGATACAATTCTGCCTATCCAGCACAGAGAGAAGATAGAACGCATAATTAAAAATGTGGGGATAGAAAGCGGCATGAAACCGATAAAGAATTTGTGCCCACCGGAAGTAACGTACGCAGAAATCCGTCTTACCATGAATCTTATGGGACTGAAGCCCAGCAGAAAGAAAGAATGAAATATGAAAGACAGACTATTATACATTATTATATTCACTGTGATGATGCTGCCACTGACAGCATGCGCCCAAAAGCTGAACAACGATGATGGTATGCACCGATACAACACCCACGAAATGACCGTTGGCAAGGCAGACTTTGTCGACACCATTCAGATTGAATTCGTAGGCGACCAAATATACATACCGGTCTACATTGATGGCAAGCGACATCTGTTCAACCTTGACACAGGTTCGTCGCAGGGCGTGGCATACATCGGAGCCAACACAGGCTACAGCAGTCCACTTGGCAACATAAACTCACGCGATGCCAACGGACTGACCGACACTATACCTATCGTGGAATATCCGGAACTGAAGCTTGGCTCACCCGACGGGCTATCGATTCGCGGATACAAGGCAAGTCTGCTGCAACGCCACAACAAGCACAACATTTACGATGGCATAATAGGTTTCGACCTATTCAACAAAGGGTTACAGGCAAAGATTGATGCCAAACGAAAAAGACTGATACTCACCGACCGTAAGAACTATTTCGACAAGGAGCCCGGCTTCGAGATAAAATACAAGCTGAAACGATGGACTCCTTATCTGAGCATCAACACATGGCTGAACTACAATGAGCCGGTGCTTTTCGACATGGGCTCTACCGATCTGTTCGTCGTGAACAAGACCCATTTTGATGCCGAAAGGAAAAAAGACCCGCGTGTGCCTAAGCTTGTTGAGGAGACGACCTACGGGCAGAATACCGTCGGAAGCTATGGAGCCGAGAAGAGGGATCTCATTTTCTTTCTGAAATTCCCCACCCTTCCTTGGGGCAATTTTACCTTCCGCAATGTCCACTCATACACTACCCAGGGCGACTCCAAGTTTGGCGGTGCCATACTGAACTATGGAACTTTCGTGATAAATCCTAAGCGTAAACGGATAAAGTTTTGGTCGTACACCGGAGGAAACAGCGTCGAGGTGAACAACCACATCGACGACGTGAGCTATATGGAAGACGACGGGCAAACGGTTGTCGCATCCATCCGACATACCAGCGAGTATTACAAGGACGGATTCCGAGAAGGTGACGTCGTAGTGTCGGTAGACGGACGAATGGTCTCCGGCATAGACGACTTCAACAATATAAAGTTTACCAAGGGCAAAACCTACAAGTTTATCCTTAAGGACTCCCGTGGATTCAACAAGGAGATAGAGGTAAATTACAAATAAATAATCAAGGAACCGGAATAAAAGACTTATTCCGGTAGCCCGTTAGCCTTGGCGAAGTTGATAGCCGGATTGGCATACATAGTCAACATCCGCTCATGGAGGAAAGCCTCATCCTTGTTCGGAAGATCTATCTTCTGTAGCTGTCCTGCAAGATATTTATCGAATGTCTGCTTGTCGGCTGTAGTGTACTTGTCGCTATGGTCAGTACCACGAAGTTCGTCGAGAGCTATGTAATTGTTTGGATAAAGCCGGTAGTTCCTGTGAATCTCACTGTCAATATGCTGCGCAATAGTCTCAAAGAGAACACCCTTAGGAGCCTTCGGGTCAAGCGTTGACAGATAATCGTCAATGCACGGGGCGCAATGATAATGCACAAAGCCCTTGTAACCGAAGATTCCCGTCTTCATACTTGTAACATCATCCATAGGACCTTTGTGGAAGTCCTCGGTATCACGACGCTGCTGGAATTCCTTTGCCTTAAGGAAATCACATGGGTCGAACTCATACGAAATAGCCAGCGGAACAATATGCAGACTCTTCAGACGGTCGATGACAGAGCCTTCGCCACCCATAGCCATCATTTGCAGTATACTCTTCTGAGTCCTGTCATTGGAATCCTTGGCACGTCCCTCACGCTGTGCAATCCATATATTGTCATGCTTCACGGCAATGGCATAATGCATGTATTCGGAAAGACGCTTGCTGGCTAGTAGAAGCTGGCGCATAGGGAGGTCACGCTCGACGATGAAACTCTTGTTAAGACGGACAACATCCTTTATCCACGGATACTTAAGCAGGTTGTCACCAATGGCAATCTCACAAGTCGTAGAGAACTTGTTATCTACAAGAAGCAAGTCGAGGATAGCCGAATCGAGGACAATGTCACGATGATTGCTCACAAAGGTGTAGTTAGCCTGCTTGTCGAGCTGCGTCGAATCCATGTCGTAACCTTTGCTTGCCTTTGCCAGAATCTTCTCAAGAATACTCTTGACAAAAGCCAACTGGAAGTCAAGCAGGGTCTTACAGCCGTAGAGTTTCTGCTTCAAAGCAGCTAGTGGAACATCAGGGAATATGAACTTAAGTATCTGCTGAAACTGTGGGTCAGCAAGCAGACGGTCATAGACCATTGGCAGTTCTTCGGGCTCGAAAGGCCGAATGGCATCAAACTGGTGAACACCTGTCCCAACCAAGCCTCCATCAACAGAAGACTTTTGATTACTTAATTTATTAGATGATGGTTGTTCATTCATAACATTATAGATTTTAAGTGATTAAACATCCTCCCCTTTAGGGGAGGCTTAGTGGGGACATCCAATACTAGAGCTGGTTCTCAACAACGTCGGTCAGGACGTCCTTGATGTCTAGTCCGGCAGCCTTTACCTGCTGAGGGATGAAGCTTGTAGCTGTCATTCCCGGCGTGGTGTTTATCTCAAGCATGTTCACCTTGTCATTTCCGTCGGCATCCTTAGTGATGATGTAGTCGATACGGATGATTCCGTTGGCATGCAGAATATCGTAGATGCGGCTTGTTGTCTCAGCAACGGTCTTGGCTGTCTCAGGAGCCAGACGGGCAGGCGTAATCTCAGTTACCTTGCCATTGTACTTTGCATCATAGTCGAAGAACTCGTCCTGTGTAACGACCTCAGTAGCAGGGAGCACGACAGACTTCTCCTTAGTCTTGTAGATACCCTGGGAGATCTCAGTACCCTTCATATAAGCCTCAATCATCACCTCTGAGCCTTCCATGAAAGCGACACGCAGAGCTGGTGCAAGCTGATCGGCATTCTTCACCTTGCTGACGCCGAAGCTACTGCCGTCGGCTGCAGGCTTAACGAATACCGGCATGCCAAGGCGCTTCTCTATTTCCTTCTCGTCATACTTCTCACCCCGGCGGAGGAGAATGCTGTCGGCAACGTTGATACCGAAGCCACGGAGATAGTTGTTGAGAACATACTTGTCGAAGGTCATTGCCTCAATGAGCACACCGCTTGTAGAGTAAGGCAGATGGATGAGGTCGAAGTATCCCTGGATAGGTCCGTTCTCGCCAGGCTGTCCGTGAATAGTGATATATGCGTAGTCGAACATTACGACCTTACCGTTCTTTCCCATGAATGAGAAGTCGTTGCGGTCGATAGGCGCTGTCGTTCCGTCCTGGAAGTCGACGTGCCAATCCTGTCCTTTGATGTCGACAATATAAATGTCGTACCTTTCCTTGTCGAAGAAGGAATATAGTCCTTGCGCTGAGCGCATGGAAACATCGTGTTCGGATGAGTCACCACCGCAAACGATAGCAATTGTTCTCTTTAAATTTTTCATAATGCAATTATCTATGTCCCCACCAAGCCTCCCCCAAGGGGAGGATGTTTGGTTACCTAAAACTATTTGAAACTTGGCTCAGGACTTTATTTAATTTTTTAAGTTTATCCTTACTTGTAATAATTTTTATGTTTAACAAATTGCTTAACATCCCCTCCAAGTGGAGGGGCTTGGGGAGGTCTCTAGGCTTTGGACCCATTAATGAAAGTACGCCACTTATCAAGCAACTTGCTCATATCCTCGGGCAGTTCGCTTGTGAAGTCCATCTGCTTACCTGTCCGTGGGTGGACGAATCCAAGAGTTCTGGCGTGCAGAGCCTGCCGCGGGCATATCTTGAAGCAGTTCTGTATGAATGCCTTGTAAGTACTGCTACGCTGTCCACGGAGGATCTCGGTTCCGCCATAGCGTTCGTCGCCGAAGAGCGGATGCCCGATATGCTTCATGTGGGCACGTATCTGATGAGTGCGACCGGTCTCCAGAACACATTCAACAAGCGTTACGTAACCGAACCTCTCAAGTACCCGGTAGTGGGTCACGGCACTTTTGCCTATTCCGGAATCAGGCGGAAAGACTGTCATCCGGAGCCTGTCATGCGGGTCGCGGGCTATATTTCCTTCTATGCGGCCCTCATCCTCAGTGAAGTTGCCCCAAACCAGGGCGTTATAGCTACGGTGTGTCGTCTTATTGAAGAACTGCAATCCCAGTCCGGTCTTCGCTTCCGGAGTCTTTGCAACCACAAGCAGTCCGCTGGTATCCTTGTCAATACGGTGGACAAGACCGACTTCAGGGTCATTTGGGTCGAACGACTTCATGTTGCGCAAGTGCCAAGCTACGGCGTTGATGAGCGTTCCGTGGAAATTTCCCGCGCCGGGATGGACAACCAGTCCTGCGGGTTTGTTTACGACCATTATGTCGCCGTCCTCATATACTATATTAAGAGGTATATCTTCTGCCGTTATTGTATTATCATGACGTGGGCGGTCGAGCATCAGAGTTATGACATCGTCAGGGCGAACCTTATAGCTGCTCTTCACCGGACGGTCGTTGACATGAATGAATCCTGCGTCGGCAGCCTTCTGAATGCGGTTGCGACTGGAGTGCTGCATGCGCACGAACAAGTACTTGTCGATTCGCTCAGGCTCCTGACCTTTGTCGACTACAAGCCGGAAATGCTCATAGAGCTGCTGCTCGCCATCGAGTTCCTCGTCGTTCATGTCATTATTTATATCGTCCAATTCTTTCTCAGCCATTTATTTTCTCGCTCTTCGTAAACGTTCTTCACTCTTCACTTTCCCGAGCTCTTCACTTTCCCGAGCTCTTCACTCACTCTTTACTCCGCCCTGGTCTTCCGGCTCAGTGGCTTCGTCGAGCGGCCGTTCTTCTATGGCGTCAGGCACATCCTGATCTTCCGGAACTATTTCCCATTTGTATTCGTACTCATAGTCGTCGGCGTCATTCTTAGTCTTGTCGTCCTCAGGAACATCAACTCCATCGTACTCATCCTGATCAATGAGTGTAGTGTCGGCATAATCACGTGTTCCGTCACCCACCTGAATAATGAGAGTAGCATCCTTTGGTATACGGTCGCCGGTATGAACAGGCTTTCCGTTAACCGTTATGCCATAGACCCAGTCGCGTTCTCCCGGACGGTATTGCGGGTCGCCGACCTTGAATCCCATTGACATAAGCTTGGCTTGAGCCTCTCTGTAGGAGCTGTTGTCTATAAGGTCTGGCAACACAAGAGCCGGAGCTGTTGCCGCATTGATTGTTACATAAACGACATGCGTCGACTTAATGCGCTTGCCCGGCACCGGCGATTGTTCCAGGATGCAGTCTGGTGGAAGCTCTTTCACATAGCCCGTATCATTCACCTCTATCTTAAGTCCTACCTTATCGGCCAGGTCAGAGGCATCGTCAAACTGTTTATGCACGAAGTTTGGCACCACGATTGATTCACCGTGGTGAGTATACAGGTCAATGCCATATCTGACCAGCACTCCAAGAATGACGAGCACCAGGAACATAGCATAGAAGTTGCCCCAAAGATAGGCACTGAAGAACTTTTTGACTTTGTTTCCCATCTTAAACAGATTTGCGGTTTCAAAGGTACTGCAAATGAGTGGAATATCAAAGAAAAAATGAATTTTTCTTTCCTTTATAGTATGCAGCAAGCCTTTCGGCAAGGCACAAAAAAACGGAAAGAAACCAAGCGAATAACTTGTTTCCTTCCGTCCTAGCTCTAATTATCTCTTCAGAGACGGTTATTATTTGCCGTGGTTCTCATCAGAAACAGTCAGCTTCTTGCGTCCTTTAGCGCGACGGGAAGCCAATACGCGGCGACCGTCCTTTGTTGCCATTCTCTCACGGAAACCGTGCTTGTTGACGCGACGGCGGTTGTGTGGCTGAAATGTTCTCTTCATTGTTTTATCTGTATTTTATTGTTATTGTGCTATTTACACGCAGCGACAAGGCTGTTTTTGTCGTTACGGGGTGCAAAATTACATAAACTTTTGGAAATAACCAAAGAATAAACGATTTTTAGTCAGATAATTTAGGTTTTTTTCTAAAAATAATGTAACTTTGCAGCCGCAAATCGAAAATACGATAAATTAGATATTAGCAAATTATGATTAACTCACAGGAAATCAAGATTGGAACATGCATCCGCATGGATGGCGGCATTTGGAAGTGCATTGACTTCCAGCACCGCAAGCCGGGTAAGGGTAACACTGTAATGAACACTAAGCTGAAGAACGTAGCCGACGGCCGCGTACTTGAGCGTACATTCCAGGTTGGATTCAAGCTCGACGACGTACGTGTTGAGCATCGTCCATATCAGTACCTTTACGAAGACGCTACAGGCTGCATCTTCATGAACCAGGAGACTTTCGAGCAGATTCCTATTGCCCGCGACATGATTACAGGCGGCGAGTTCATGAAGGAAGGCGACGTTGTCGACGTTCAGACAGATACTCAGACCGGTGACATTCTCTCAGCTGAGATGCCTGACAAGACAAACCTCAAGGTTACTCACAGCGAGCCGGGCGTAAAGGGCAACACTGCTACAAACGCTACAAAGCCTGCTACACTTGAGACCGGTGCTGAGGTTCGCGTTCCTCTGTTCATCAACGAGGGCGAGACTATCACCGTTAAGACTTCTGACGGCAGCTATGTTGGCCGTGTAACTGAAAAGTAAAAAAGGGAAACCACAAGTCCCCACCAAGCCTCCCCCCCAAGGGGAGGGTGTTTGATTACATAGGTATTAATATACCTCACCACTATTAAAGTAACTAAACATCCTCCCCTTGGGGGAGACTTGGTGGGGATTTTTGTTTATCTATTATGAAGTATTCCATTATTGTACCTGTCTATAACCGCCCTGACGAAGTTGACGAACTGCTCGACAGTCTGACGAAGCAGAAGGAGAAAGACTTTGAAGTCGTGATAGTAGAGGACGGCTCGTCAGTTCCATGCAAGGATGTTTGCGAGAAGTATAACGGCAAACTAGATATACATTATTATAATAAGGAGAATAGCGGACCGGGACAGAGCCGCAACTATGGCTCTGAGCGTGCCAAGGGCGACTATCTGCTCATTCTGGACTCCGACGTCGTTGTGCCAGAAGGTTATCTGGCTGCCATCACCGACGAACTCAGCCGTGAGCCGGCAGATGCTTTCGGCGGACCTGACCGTGCGCACTCGTCATTCACACCAACACAGAAAGCCATTTCATACTCCATGACAAGTTTCTTCACCACCGGCGGAATACGTGGCGGCAAGAAGAAACTCGACAAGTTCTATCCACGCTCATTCAATATGGGTATCCGTCGTGAAGTCTACAATAAGCTTGGAGGATTCTCCAAGATGCGTTTCGGCGAGGACATCGACTTCTCTATCCGCATATTCAAGGCAGGCTACAAGTGCCGGTTGTTCCCCGGAGCATGGGTTTACCACAAGCGTCGCACCGACTTCCGCAAGTTCTGGCGGCAAGTCTACAATAGTGGAATAGCCCGCATAAATCTCTATAAGAAGTATCCTGAGAGCCTGAAGATTGTCCACCTGTTGCCGATGGTGTTCACCATTGGAGTGATTGCCCTACTCATTATCTTTATTCTAGGCTTGGGCTATATCGACATCTTCGGTTCACTGATACCTGACAGTACCGTCAACTCCACAGGATTAGTTCTTTGCATAATAGGGCTTGCCCCACTGATTCTCTACAGCCTCATCATCTGCATCGACTCAACAATACAGAACCACAGCCTTTGGATAGGATTGCTCAGCGTCCGTGCGGCATTCACCCAGCTCATGGGCTATGGTTGCGGATTCCTTTCGGCATGGTGGAAACGGTGCGTCAGAGGCAAGGGCGAATTCGAAGCCTATAAGAAGAACTTCTATAAATAACCAACGACATGGAATACGAAAAACCTGAATCTAAACAACGAATGACAATCAGTGACTGGGACATCAACGACCGACCGCGCGAGAAACTTGAGCGGATGGGGCCCGAAGCCCTCAGCAACGCTGAACTACTGGCAATACTCATAGGCTCCGGCTCGACAAAGCAGAGTGCCGTCGACCTCATGAAGGACATTCTCCACGACTGCAACAACAACCTGAACACTCTCGGAAAGATGTCCATCCACGACCTCGAGCAGTATCACGGCATGGGACCGGCAAAGGCAATTACCATCATCGCCGCCTGCGAACTCGGCAAGCGGCGTTCCATGACGAAGGCAGAGGTACGCACCGACCTTGGCTCGGCGACCGCCGTCTACAACTACATGCACCCGAAAATGCAGGACCTCGATGTCGAGGAAGCATGGATTCTGCTCATGAACCAGAACTACAAGCTCATCAAGGCAGTGCGCATAAGCCACGGCGGAATAACCGAGACTGCCGTTGACGTAAGGGTCATAATGAAGGAAGTGCTGATGAACAATGCTACTATCATGGCATTATGTCACAACCACCCCAGCGGCAACAACTCGCCCAGCCGACTCGACGACAAGCTGACCGAGCGGATAAGGAAAGCATGTGATATTATGAGGATATACTTCCTCGACCACGTGATAGTCTGCGATGGCTCATACTACAGCTACCGAGAGAAAGGAAGACTCTAGGCTTTGAGGTCATACATAATATTTTTGGCATGATACTTGCATCTTTCAAAAAAACAAAGTAAATTTGCAAAAGAAAGAATACTATTATGACACAAGAAGAAAAGACCAATATTGAAGAGCGAATTGTCGACGTGCTGAAAACCGTTTACGACCCGGAGATTCCGGTAAACATCTACGATCTCGGAATGATTTACAAGATTGACGTCAAGGACGACGGCTCAGTCGACATGGACATGACCTTCACGGCGCCAAGCTGCCCCGCCGCCGACTTCATTCTTGAGGACGTCCGCACAAAGGTTGAGAGTGTCAAAGGCGTCAAGGCTGCCAACGTCAACCTCGTCTTTGAGCCCGCATGGGACCAGAGCATGATGTCCGACGAGGCAAAAATAGAATTAGGATTCGAGTAATAATGGGTAAGAACGTCTATTTCCTCAGCGATGCCCATCTTGGTTCACTTGCCATCGAGCACCGCCGAACTCAAGAGCGCAGGCTCGTCCGGTTCCTTGATTCCATTAAGGACAAGGCTTCGGCGATATACCTTTTGGGCGATATGTTCGACTTCTGGGACGAGTATCGCTATGTGGTTCCTAAGGGATTCACCCGCTTTCTAGGCAAGCTCTCTGAGCTTACCGACATGGGAGTCGAGGTACATTTCTTCACCGGCAACCACGATATATGGACCTACGGCTATCTTGAGGAGGAATGTGGACTGATCGTTCATCGCAAACCCATCACAACTGAGATATACGACAAGGTGTTCTATCTCGCCCACGGCGACGGACTCGGTGACCCAAGCCGCTCGTTCAAGTTCCTGCGGGCGATGTTCCACAGCCGTACTTGCCAGAAGATGCTCAACTTCGTTCACCCGTGGTGGGGCATGCAACTCGGGCTGAACTGGGCAAAGCACAGCCGGCTGAAACGTCCCGACGGCAAGGAAGAGCCTTACATGGGCGAGGACAAGGAATATCTCGTGCTCTACACAAAGGAGTACATGAAGACGCATCCGAACATCGACTACTACATCTACGGGCACCGCCACATAGAACTCGACTTGAATCTGCCGCGAGTAGAGGGCCACACGGCACGCATGCTGATACTCGGCGACTGGATTTGGCAGTTCACTTACGCTGTTTTCGACGGCGAGCACATGTTCCTTGAGGAGTATGTCGAGGGCGAGAGCAAACCATAAGATTTCCCTTAAACAGGGCGGTTGTTAAGGCACGCAACAGCTATTTTCAATGGACTTCCTACTCGTTTTCATTGAATTTACTGAATAAAGGAGCCAGTTCGTTGAAAGAATTTGCCGCAGACGGAATTCCATCGTACCTTTGCACCAGAGAAAAGGAAAAGGTATGAATTTAAAATATACTCATAAGTAAAGCCTTACAATTGAAGATATATAAGCCTTTTTTGGTAGATAGATAGTATTTAGGTTAATTGCAGTTTTTTAGTCTTATAGCAAAAGTTATTCATCTCAGAATAATAAAAACTCAGGTTTGTAGATTAAGTTTAGTCACTAAGGGACGCTGTCGTGAGACAGAGTCCCTTATTTTGTTATATTCAATTCGTTACAAAATCAAGACATTTGGACTATTTTGAACTAAGTTTGTAATTATCTGATAATCATCCGGTTTCTAATTCGGCATCTTTTAGCTTGTAAATGGGTATCTTTTACATTGTAAAACGGTATCTTTTACAAGCTAAACGGGTATCTTTTACAAAGCGGTTAGCCGTTAGATGAAAGACGTTTAACCGTTAGTTGCAGAATAAACTTTACACTATCAACGTAACAGGAGACTTCTATCATCCGGTTTTTTATCAATTCCATGCTAATTAATTCTGCATAAACGGCATTAAGTCCAAAAATTATGGTAACTTTGCAAATTAGATTTATAGCTATGAACAAAACTAACGGATACACCATAAACGTTCACGGAAGGCTCATGTCGTTCGACACGCCAGTCGTGATGGGAATATTGAATTGTACTCCTGACAGCTTCTTTGCCGGAAGCCGCAAGCAAACAGAATCAGAGATTGCCGGCCGCGCCAACCAGATAATCAGCGAAGGCGGTGGAATCATTGATGTCGGAGCGTTCTCGACACGTCCCGGAGCCGACGAGGTCAGCGAGGAAGAAGAGATGCGCCGGTTGCGTTTTGCCTTGCCGATAGTCCGCCGTGAGCAGCCGGATGCCGTCGTTTCGGTTGACACCTACCGCCCGAATGTGGCAAAGATGGTAGTCGAGGAATATGGCGCCGACATCATCAACGATGTGTCCGAAGGTGGAATAACTGGTATCGTCGACAAGCCGCTGGAGGAGAAATATGTTGTCGACGGTGATGATAAGTTTAAGGACTATCCGGCTATATTCCGTATGATGGGGCACCTGAAAGTTCCTTACATCCTCATGTCGGTACAAGGTAACATGCGCGATATGGTCATGGGATTCAGCCGTGAGATTCAGCAACTGCGTGACCTCGGCGTCAAGGACATCATCCTCGACCCAGGCTATGGATTCGGAAAGACCATTGAGGAGAACTTCGCGATCCTCCGTGAGCAGGAAAAGCTGCAAGTATTTGGTATGCCGATACTTGCCGGTCTGTCACGCAAGCGGTTGATATGGAAAGTCCTGGGCATTACTGCCGACGAGGCGCTCAACGGAACGACCGTTGTTGACACCATCGCCCTAATGAACGGTGCCGACATCCTCCGTGTCCACGACGTCAAAGAGGCTGTACAGGCAGTGAAAATAATTACAAATTACTAATTATGAATTACTAATTTGTGCTTCGCATTACTAATTGATAGTTAATAATTGATAGCTACTAAATCAATAATTAGTAATTAATAATCGCTTAGCGATAATTAGTAATTAGTAACTAGTAATTAGTAACTAGTAATTAGTAACTAGTAATTAGTAACTAGTAATTAGTAACTAGTAATTAGTAACTAGTAATTAGTAACTAGTAATTAGTAACTAGTAATTAGTAACTAGTAATTAGTAACTAGTAATTAG
>Ga0256406_1005072_pt1 | contig 14412 bp, 13 predicted proteins | sample RumenRJG_03DNA_FD_185986 | JGI IMG/M metagenome (GOLD analysis project Ga0256406, IMG submission 185986) | Bovine rumen microbial communities from Lethbridge, Alberta, Canada - RJG_03 | ecosystem: Host-associated > Mammals > Digestive system > Stomach > Rumen | place: Canada: Alberta | collected...
ACTCATACCTCACCTGATGCGTGATCGAATCCATGAGAGTCCTCCTCGATACTCGAATTAACTATTAGTTTTCTCAAGTATCGCAAAAAACCTAAGGGAGTGCTAGGCGGACGGTTTGACGTTTACTGATGAAATGCATGATGCTAAGGAATACGGGTCTATTCTGAGAATTAACTCAGTGGATTATGAGGCGTTGTTTTCTCGCTTTTTCGAAATATCTAATGATGTAAGTTTGTTTAGGGATAGTGCATTAGATACATTGATGCCGCTGGTACAATCTGCTCAAGCTATTTCTCAGCATTATCATATAACATCTACAAATCCGCCTTATATGGTATCTGGAAGCATGGATGACAAGCTGTTGTCCTTTATAAAGAAAAACTATCCTAATGGTAAAAATGACTTATATTCCGCTTTCGTAGAGCGATGTATTGGTTTTTCAAAACCTTATGGTTTTGTTAGCATGATTACCCAGCATTCTTGGATGTTTCTTTCTAGATTTGAGCGGCTTCGGCTGTATCTGCAGAACTATGACACTATCAATATGGCACATTTAGGTGCCAGAGCTTTCGAGGAGATCGGCGGTGAAATTGTTCAAACAACAAGCTTTGTCAAGCGCAAGACCAATATTCAGAACTATATAGGAACATATTGCAGATTGGTTGACGGAGGATCTCAGGATATTAAAGAAGAGCTTTATTTGAGTGGCATCAATAGATTTTATTGTACACAACAGGCCTTTGCCAATATTTATGGGTCACCTGTTGCATACTGGATTTCAAAGAATATGATGCATGATTTCACTCAGAAGGAACTTGGAGATTACGGAGAAACAAGACAAGGTTTCGCAACGGGAGACAATGGTAGGTTTTTGCGATATTGGTATGAGGTTGATATTTCGAAGCTGGGATTTGGTTGTCAGAATGCAGAAGTTTTCTGGAACAATGGAGCAACTTATTCACCTTGTAATAAAGGCGGTGAAGCGCGAAAGTGGTATGGCAACAATTATATAGTTTGCAAATATGATGAAGAGGCATATAAGGCTCTACTGGGGATGGGTAATCATCTTCCTTCTCGTGATTATTATTTTCGCGAAGGACTCACATGGTCAACATTAGGGACAAGTTTTCTTTCCATGAGATATTCGCCGGAAGGATTCTTGTTCGAGACAAAAGGATCTATGTATTTTGCGTATGATGATAGAAATTTGAAATATTTGTTAGGCGTTATGAATTCCAAAGTGGCAATGTTAGCACTTCAAGTGCTCTGCCCAACCATTGATTTCCACGAAGGCCCAGTAAGTCATGTCCCTATCATAATAGCAGACAAAGCGCGGGTAGATGCATTAGTAGAAGAGAATATAAGTATTGCAAAGAAGGATTGGGATAGTTTTGAAATCTCATGGGATTTCAAGAGACACCCTCTTGCGCGAGAAAAATCAGTTGAAACAGCTTTCTCTCTTTGGAATCAAGAGTGTGAAGAGCGATTTAATACGATGAGAGCAAATGAGGAAGAAATAAATCGCATTCTCATCAGCGCATATGGATTAAGTCAAGAACTCTCTCCAGATGTCGATAAAAAAGAAATAACTATTAGTAAAGCTGACAGATCGAGAGATATACGGAGTCTAATTTCTTATGCTGTAGGTTGCATGTTTGGAAGATATTCCATAGATCGCGAAGGTATTACATATGCTGGTGGTGTTTGGGAGAATAGTTATGCACAGAGGTTTTCTGCTGATAAAGATGGAATTATTCCGATATGTGATGACGATTACTTTCAAGATGATATAGTAACGCGCTTTGTTGATTTCATTAGAATTCTCTATGGAGAAGAAAACTTGGAAGAGAACCTTAGTTATATTGCGAATTCCCTTGGTGGGAAGGGAACTGCAAGAGAGATTCTTCGAAGTTATTTCCTGAATGGTTTTTATTCAGACCACCTTAAAATGTATCAAAAGACTCCAATATACTGGCTTTTCGATTCGGGCAAGAAGAATGGATTCAAGTGTCTCGTTTACATGCACAGGTATCGGGAAGATACAGTAGCGAGAATAAGAACTGATTATTTACACGAGCAGCAAGCAAGGTACCGTACAACCATTGCTGACATAGAGCAGCAAATTGGACGAGCCAATACTTCTGAAAGAGTAAAGCTTTCGAAGCGATTAACCAATTTGCAGACACAAGCAGAAGAAGCACGGTTATATGAAGAAAAGGTTCATCATTTGGCTGATAGAATGATCCGAATCGACTTAGATGCAGGAGTTAAGAAAAATTACGAATTATTGTCTGATATCTTAGCAAAGCTGAAATAGCAAGGAGGAAAAACTAATGTCTGAAAATTGGATTGTGCCTTGTAGTGTTAAATTTTACGACGTGGTAGAGCATCTTGGGGACAGAGATACAATTGTATGGAGAAAAGTTTCTGCTCTGAAGGAAGGAGATATTGTCTATTTGTATCTTGGCTCACCTTATAGTGAAATAAAGTTTAAGTGTCATATTATAGAAGACAATGTAGATGAAGCAACACTCAAGGAAAATGCATATGCAATAAAAAAGAGTGAGGGCCTTCGCAAATATAGGTATATCAAGTTGAAGTTGGATTACACATATCCTGATGGAGTTCTGTCTTTAGATAAGCTACGAGAGCATGGCCTTGGGCAGACGCAAACTCAAGCAAGAACAGACAGACGTTTACAGGCTTTTATTGATTCGGTTAACGATGAACTAAACGTGTAATTGATAACTTCCGATTTCGGGGGAATAGTTATGGATTCGGAAAAAATCATACAGGATTTGAATCGTCGGTTTGCGGCACCGCTGCCGGAGTTCTATAAGCGTCGGATCGTCGTATGGATTGACGAGGATCAGGAGTTCGTGGACAAGCTGGACGAGATCACGGTCAATGGGGCTACAGTTGTAGCACTCACTGGGGCCAACAATTTCTATGTGAAGAAGCTGCTGGCCGTTGACGACCCTGCCAGCAATTATGTGTTGTATCGTCCCTTTGCCTACGAGTCCGACGAGGACAACTGGCTGCTGGATGTGGAGCTGTACGGAGAGGAATTCCGCGCCGATCTGGTCTCCATGTGGATGGACGAGATGGGCATTCCGCAGACGCCTGCGCTCCGGCGCGGCTTCAAGCAGTACCGGAAGTTCTTCAACGCACAGGTACGCCGAAACAAGGTGTCCTCACAACCGGTCACTCCGACCACACCTGCCCAGCTGCAGATGGCCATCATGGCGGCGCTGGCGGGATTGAAGGACGCCAAGCCAAACGCCATCATCAAGGCTGTGCTTCAAGGTGGCCTCCAGAAGGACAGTAACGCCGTCTATCAGGAGTTCGTGAACTACGGCATTGATGAGGCATTTTGGCGCATGGTGACACAGGGAACGGGATACCAGGACATGGATTTCGACCTTGCGCAGCTGGCTACGCATATCTTGCTGACAGCATCCACCCGGACGATGCGGCAGGAATTCCTCGCGGGACTGCAGATGTTCATTTCCTCTGCGCATCAGGCGTACTGCTATGACTTTGTGTCCGATTGGATGCACAGCGAGGATTCTGCAGACATCTATGCCATCGCCGAGCACGTGGAGGGCGAGCTGAAGCTGCCTCAGCGGTTCATGAAACTGCAGGTGGCAGATCTGGTAGAGACTGAGGTCTTCCCGTGCGTCAACGAGGTCATCCTCGTGAAGCTGATGACCGAGATCAGCGATCATATCATTGACGTGGACACGATCACCCAGACTGTGGAGAAGCGCCGTACCTACGTCTGGTACGACGATGTGAAGAACTACTATGAAGGCATCATGCAGGTTGCGAAGATGCAGGCCTTCTTCAAGGAACACTCTGCCGGATTCCACACTGTGGAGCCTGCGAAGGTGTGGAAGGAATACACGACGGAATACTACATCATGGATACCTACTACCGGGAGTTCCATAAGAGCTATGCCGAGAGCCTGAAGAATTACCACGAGGAGCTGTCCGATCTGTTCACCCACGTGATGGAGAAAGTCGAAGGGCTCTATACCACATGGTTCCTCGGCCAGCTGGGCAACAACTGGTCGGATGCCTGCGCGGACAATCTGCGTGAGTATGGTCGGGTTCTGGAAGTGCCGCAGCAGACGGATTTCTATCGCCAGAAAGTGGCAGCTTCCGACAGCAAAGTATACGTGATCATCTCTGACGCCTTGCGGTATGAAGTGGCGGCTACCCTCGCGGAGCAGTTGCAGCGGGAGACGCAGGCCAAGGTGGATCTGAAGTCCATGCAGGCAGTGTTTCCGACCATTACGAAGTTTGGTATGGCCGCGTTGCTGCCGCACAAAGCACTTTCCGTTGAACTTAAGACTGGAAAAACGGATCGACTGGCAGTTCTGGCGGACGGACAATCCACGGAGGCCAACAATCGCGACAAGCTCCTGAAGGCAGCAGATAAAGCCAGTGTAGCCATCAAGTACAAGGATATCATTGGTATGAAGCGTGCCGACCGGCAGGCGCTCATCAAGGGCATGAATGTGGTTTACATCTACCACGATACCATCGATGAGGCTGGTCATCTGGAAAGCTCCATCTTCAGCGCCTGTGATACGGCGATTGAAGAGATCAAGAATATGGTCCGTATTATCGCCAATGAATGGGGCGGCGCAAATATTTTGATTACGGCTGACCACGGCTTCCTGTATACCTACAGTCCCTTCACCGAGGATGACAAGGTGGACAAGACCGGGTTTATTGACAGGATCGTGGAATACGGCAGGCGCTTTGCCATCATGATGAAGGATTCCGATCCGGATTATCTGCAGAGGGTAAAGTTCCTTGAGGGCAACACAGAGTACAGCGGCTTTGCACCAAGAGAGAATATTCGCATCAAGATGACCGGGGCCGGATTGAACTTCGTGCACGGCGGCATCAGCCTGCAGGAGATGGTAGTACCGGTGATCGAGTACCACTTCCTGCGGAATCAGTCGAAAGAATATAAGAAGAACAAGAGCAAGTACGACACGAAGCCTGTGGAGATCAGCCTGCTTTCTGCCAACCGGAAGATCAGCAACATGATCTTCTCCCTGAACTTCTACCAGAAGGATGCCGTGGGCGGCAATCGGGAGGCAGCGACCTATCAGCTTTACTTCACAGACAGCAGTGGAAAGACCATCAGCGATGTCCAGAAAATCATTGCGGACAAGACCAGCGACAACGGTCAGGAGCGTACCTTCCGGTGCAGCTTCAATCTGAAATCGCTGAAGTACAACAATACGGAAACCTACTACCTTGTCATCGCTGATGAGAACGGACTGCAGGTGCAGCGCGAGGAATTCCAGATCGACATAGCATTTGCGGTGGATGAATTTGACTTCTTTTGAGGATTATTATGAGTGAGCCAATAGGTGTTATATCGATACCGTCAGATGAAGATGGTTTTGTTTTGATGCAATGTCCTTTGTGCGGTGAATTTTTTAAATTGCGCACAGAAGATATTGAGGCTGAAGATGTAATAGAGATATGGTGTCCTTGCTGTGGGCTAAAGAGTGAGACCTATTTCACTAAGGATGTTATAGAACTGGCTTTAAAAAAGACAGAGAATTACGCCATGGATAGGATCTATGATGAATTCAAAAAACTAGAAAGAAAGACGCGACACTCAATAGTGTCATTCAAAGCGGGGAAAAAACCATCGCATCGAGAAGAATATCCTATTAGAAATGGAATTGAAAACATGGACATAACGCTTTACCCATGTTGCAATCGAAAGGCTAAAACCAAAGCAATGTATAAGATCTGTGGAAGTTACTGTCCATTTTGTGGAGTAAGATACGATGAATATTGACAAAAAGCAACTGAAAATCATTTCTCTGGAATTTCGAACCATCGCCAATAGACTGATAAATTGCCATTGGCAGACTGGCATGGACTTGCTTAAAAAATTTATTACATATATCGATACGAATGAGATAATCAGAGATTATATTCAGAGTTATGTAAATCCAGATGATTTTAAGGATTATAAGTACCAAACTGGGATTGTTTATTCCTCTATGGGAGATTCAAAACAGGAAGAGATATCCTTTACTTATCAGTTTCTCAAATATGCTGTCGATAATTGTAAGTCTGACATTTACCGTAGCCTTGCATGGGGATACGCAAAAGAAGCTAATGATGCGGTAAAAGAGTTTTGTACAAGAATAATTTTACCCTTCGTCAACTATATAGAAGGTTATCTTACCGAGATAGGAATACAAATGGGATATGACGAAAATACACAGTTTACGATTAATGTAACCGGAGGCAATCCTCAGCTCAACATCGCCAGTGGAAACAGTGAGATTGCTGCTACACAAAATATAGGGATCGACGTTAATCAACTGGAAAAGATAATGGACGAGATCCGAGGAGCAACTAATACAGAGGCCTTCGGTAATGAGGAATTAGAACAGATTACAGATAGTCTTGATGCAATTAAAGCCGAATTAACATCTCTCCAACCCAAAAAAGGAATTTTGAGGACAGCATTGAAAGGCCTCCAGGCAATCAACGGTTCAGCTCAATTTCTTGCTGCTATAGCAACGATGGTTCAATTTGTGGGGCCATACATACAATGATTTACAAGAGGCGTGGTTATGAAAGTTGATTTGGAGAACGGTTCCTCACGGGAAGAAATAAAGGAAAAACTCCGTGAGTGTTTCGACGGGAAAATTGTCCGGAAAGACCTCACCAAGAAGATCAAGGAAGGGGCCAATGTACCCGTCTATGTCCTTGAGTTCCTTCTGGGGCAGTATTGTAGCTCCGATGATGAAGAAGTCATCGAAAAGGGCGTAGAGAACGTGAAGCGGATTCTGGCAGACAACTTTGTGCGCCCTGATGAGGCTCAGAAGATTCTGTCTGTACTCCGCTCACGTGGTAGTTATACCGTCATCGATAAAATTACTGTTAATCTGAATATCCAGCGGAATATCTATATGGCTGAGTTTTCTAATCTCGGCTTGAAGAACATTCCTATTGCCGATGAGTACCCGGAGAAGTATGACCGGCTGCTCTGCGGCGGCATCTGGTGCATTCTGCAGTTGGATTACGAGTACATCGAGGAAGATAAGAAAAACGGGAATCCCATCCAGATTCGAAAGCTTACCCCGATCCAGATGCCACATGTGGACATCAATGAGTTGAAGCAGGGCCGGAAGGCATTCACCAAAGAAGAGTGGATGGATATTATGCTGCGTTCCATTGGCATGGAGCCGGATATGCTGAATGACCGCGAAAAGTGGCTCCTGCTGGCAAGAATGATCCCGCTGGTAGAAAACAACTTTAACCTCTGTGAGCTTGGGCCGAGAAGCACCGGAAAGAGTCATCTGTATAAGGAAATCTCTCCGAACAGCATCCTCGTTTCCGGTGGGCAGACAACAGTAGCAAACCTGTTTTATAATATGGCTCGTAAGACTGTCGGTCTTGTCGGCCTGTGGGACTGTGTAGCCTTTGATGAGGTTGCCGGGATCAATTTCAAAGATAAAGACGGAATCCAGATCATGAAGGACTATATGGCTTCTGGCTCCTTTGCCCGTGGCAAGGAAGAAAAGGCTGCCAGTGCCTCGATGGTCTTCGTGGGAAACATCAACCAGAGCGTGGACGTGCTCCTGAAGACGTCCAGCCTCTTTGATCCTTTCCCACCGGAAATGGGAACCGATACAGCCTTCCTTGATCGAATGCATTGTTATATACCAGGCTGGGAGATCCCGAAATTCCGTCCGGAGCACTTTACCGATGACTATGGATTCATCACAGACTACCTTGCTGAGTTTATCCGGGAACTGCGGAAAGAGCAGTACGGCGATGCTCTTGATCACTACTTCCGACTTGGCAAAAATCTGAATCAACGAGATACCATTGCCGTCCGTAAGATGGTCGGTGGCTTTATCAAATTGATGTATCCGGATGGAGAGTATACAAAAGAACAGCTGGAGGAGATCCTGCAGCTGTCGCTGGAAATGCGTCGTCGAGTCAAGGAACAGCTCAAGAAACTGGGCGGCATGGAATTCTACGACGTGAACTTCTCTTACATAGACAATGAGAACTTTGAGGAGCACTATGTCTCCGTACCAGAGCAGGGTGGCGGCAAGTTGATCCCGGAGGGTATGTGCAATCCAGGCCAGGTATATACGGTCAGTCAGGGAAAATCCGGTATGATTGGTGTCTTCCGCCTGGAAAGCCAGATGCTTCCCGGAAACGGAAAGTTTGAGAGGACAGGCATTGGCAGCGACCGGGACGCGAAGGAATCCTCAAATACGGCATTCAGTTTCCTGAAAGCCAACGGAAACAGGATCAGCGGCTCCATCAGCACGACTACTAAGGATTACATCATCAACTATCAGGATCTGCAGGGCATCGGGATGACCGGAAAGTTGGCGCTGCCAACTCTGATCGCTCTGTGCTCTATAGCGCTTGGCAAGCCGGTGCTGAGTTCTCTGGCAGTACTGGGTGAAATCAGCATCAGCGGTACACTGATCAAAGTGGATGAGCTGGCCAATTCGCTGCAGGTATGCCTCGACAGCGGAGCGAAGAAAGTGCTGATCCCAGCAACATCGATGGTTGATTTCGCAACGGTACCGCCGGATTTGATGTCAGCGTTCCAACTGATCCCGTACCAGAGTGCGGAAGATGCAGTATTTAAGGCGCTGGGAGTGGAATAAAGGAGAACAATGCAGAATAGAATTCTTATCATAGGAAACGGCTTTGATTTATATCACAAATTACCAACTGGATATAAAGACTTCCTGTTTTTCGCAAAGCACTGGGGTGAGTTTAAGGAAGAATATGACAAGCATGATACTTCGGTTGATGGAAAGACTGGAGAGATGATAGATGTGCGGCTTGGTGACAGAAATGAGCTGACATCAGAATCCCTTAAAGACTTTGCTTCTCATACGGCGCTGTATTCAAAGGAGCACCTTGCTTACCTTGATGAACATCTTCAGGATAATGCATGGCTGACCTATTTTGAAAAAATCACTCCTCCGGGACAAAATTGGATAGATTTCGAAGCTGAAATTGAACGAGCATTGGTACAGGTTGAACTATATTATCACCAGTTCCTCCCGTCTATAAATAATGATGTTCCGATGAAAACTATGCCTGAGCTGATGGCAAAGGTAATTTATACTTTTAGCGATAAGCTAGAAAAGGCAGGTACAGGTTACATCAATTTGGCAAAACATAATTTCCGCCCTAACAGAGATGCAGATCCGGAAAAGCTTCATCCTAATAAAGTCATGTTGCTGTCATCCATGAAGGATGAGCTGGATGCATTGAATCTCTGCCTTGATTATTATCTGTTGGAATTTGTATCTGCGATAAACTGTAGCTTCTATTCTGAACAGATAAAGTCATTGGGCGATATCTATTTGCTTAACTTCAATTACACCTATACCTATGCAACTGTTTATGGAAAGACGGCCCTAATACAGCACCATCCGATACATGGAGAAGCGAAGGAAGAAAATCTCGTGCTTGGGATACCGGACGAGTCATTCAGGGATAGCATGGACTATGTCTATTTCCAGAAGTTCTTCCAGCGCATACAGAAAAAAACTGGAAGTTTTTACAAAGAGTGGCCAGTACGACCGAAACATTCAGCATTAGAGGATGAACCAGTACAAGTCTTTATCATGGGGCATTCGCTCAACAAGGTTGATAAGGGTATATTGAAAGACTTCTTCCTGGAACAGAATGTTGAGACAATCAAAATTTTTTATCACAGCCAATCGGGATATGAAAGTCAGGTCATCAATCTTGTGGATATGTTTGGCAGAGACTTCGTTATAGATCAAACTGGAAAAGGAAGAATAATATTTGAGAAATTAAGTCCGCCAGTAGAAGGAAGTGCACGGACCTTATGACCAAATCGGGGGTATAGCATTGGTCGGAAAATATAAAGTCATTACGCTCTGCGGAAGTACTCGGTTCAAGGATGCCTTCCTGGAGGTGCAGAAACGCTTGACGTTGGAAGGTAATATTGTTATCAGCGTCGGCCTTTTCGGCCATTCTGGAGATAACGAGGCCTGGGTTGAAGGAACTAAAGAGATGTTGGATGACATGCATAAACGGAAGATCGATATGGCTGATGAGATCTTTGTGATTAATGTTGGGGGATATATCGGTGACAGTACCAGGTCAGAAATAGAGTATGCAAAAAAGACAGGCAAGTCTATTCACTATTTGGAAATCATAGATGGGAGAGCCGACATTGTTTGGAATCACATTTGATTCATGGCATGAAGTTTGCCGCATGTATTTCAAGCTAGGGACGGGAACACATAAATCTTATCTGCAGTGGTTCCCTTTTTCGAAGCTATCCAATGACGAAAAAACTGAGATTGAAGGAGAGACGTTCTTTAATCGATATATCAAAGATGGGAGCTTTGTCCTTTTCCCAGAGGTGATGCGTCATTCAGAGAATTATATCCAAAAAGGAGATGGGAGTTTTCGTCATTCCGCGCTTATATCGCCGATTATGTTTCTCGTGATACAGGCTATAGGGATGGAAATATCCAAGCGATATTATACGAGAAGGACACCTGATATTGCGGTGTTTTATGCAGGCAATTATAATCTATCCCGGCCAAAGTATAAGCAGGATTATGATGATTTTTATAAAGCTATAAATGCCGGAAAAGAGCAATATCAGTATTTCATCAAAACGGATGTAACTAGCTTTTTCGACAATATAAACGTCAATGAGCTAACAGCTCAGATCAATAGCGTCTGTAATACAGATTATCAATCCATATCGCAAACACAACTACTGCTTATAAAAGAGCTCTTGCTATACATTGGAAATGGCCAGTATCCGCTTATAGAAAATAGTATTGCGTCATCATACCTGGCAACGATAGTGTACCTTGATGAGGTTGATTGTGAACTCCATGACCTTATACGAACAAAAGTCAATGCGATTACGGACTTTCAGATGATAAGATATGTGGATGATTTGTATATTCTTTTTTCTTCCGATAGTAGCTATGAAGAATTGACGCATACATATAATACAGTAAAAAACAGCTACTCATCCATTCTGAAAAAGCATGGACTGGCTTTGAATGTTAAGAAATGTGTTTTTAAGAAAATAGGTGAGATCAATGATGAACTTAAAAAATCCCTGTACGATGAGTACGTTAACGGGATAGAAAAAGATCTCGGTCAATTCTTTTCAGGAAAATTAGGAGGCTTTCTTCAAGACATATATAATCATGTTCGTGCGTATGGAATTACTAATGAACAATATGTTGACCTCATCGAAAAGCATTTTACTGTAAGAGATATTGAGTTTACAGCATCAGAGGTCTATAACTACTTGGTTTATGAAAACCAAGAAGAATTAAAGAGTCCCGAAATTTCAAAACTACTGATACAGATCATCAGCACAGATATTACCTTCTTATCGATTGATCCCAAAAGACTATCTGTAATGGTCATGCAGTCTGGTAATGATAATGCTGTAAGGGCAATGTTGAACCAGCTTTTTATTCGTGAAAGAGCCGGGGTGTGGAATTCTTACGATACAACAATTGCCATTGCCTACCTTATTCAGAGCAAGTTCCAACATATAGATCTTCTTAAGGTTTTGCGTGAACATAACGAGGATCTTTACGCCTATTATTACTATGGCTGCAGGCGTAGTTTTATCCATCAAATTAAAGGTGAAAGAGAAAATCGCCTACTGAGGTGCATAGAATCAGATGGAAAGGCAACATTTTTATATTTTATGAGTCTTTGTGAAAAAAATCGGTCAAACTACCTGAGTTCTTATGCTTATTATAAGAACTTCTTCGATCGGATTTCTGCTGATATGGCATTTAAATCTGGCAGAGATGGAGGATGCAAGCGACCAAATTACAAAGGATACTACAAAGAAAAAGCATTTTGCTCGTTATATCAAGGCATAGCTGATAGCGAAGAGATTATAAAGAAGGCCCACGAATTAAGAAATGCGAATCCTTTGTCACATTCATCTGCCGGTCTGATCGATGATAATAGTTCCAGCGCGTCATTGAAGGATATTCATAAGAAGCTTGATTATTTGGTAGATGAATATTCAAAAAATAATGGATTGTAGCACGGGACAAGAATTTAGATAAGGAGAAATGATAAATGCTTGAAATTGGAACCAAAGCACCGGACTTTACATTAGCCGATCAGAATGGAGACATGCATTCCCTTTCTAATTATAGAGGGCAGAAGGTTATTCTGTATTTTTATCCGAAGGACATGACGGCCGGCTGCACTAAGCAGGCCTGTGCGTTTGGAGATCTGTATCCGCAGTTCCGGGAGAAGGGTGCAGTCGTTTTTGGCGTGAGCAAGGACAGTGTAACATCCCACAAGATGTTTGAGGAGAAATACGGCCTGCCCTTCACACTTCTTTCTGATCCGGAGAAGGAAGTGATCCAGGCTTATGATGTCTGGAAAGAGAAGAAAAATTACGGCAAGGTCAGCATGGGTGTTATCCGAACGACCTACCTGATCGATGAGAATGGCATTATCATAAAGGCTTTTGATAAGGTGAAGGCGGCTGATAATCCGGCACAGATGCTGGGAGAACTGGAATGAGAATCATTATCTCCCCGGCAAAGCAGATGCGGGTGGATACAGATTCTTTTGCCTGCAAAGAGCTTCCGGTATTTATGGACAGGACGGAAGTCCTGATGAAATGGATCCAGAGTTTGTCTTATGAAGAACAGAAGAAGCTTTGGGTCTGCAACGACAAAATCGCCCGGCAGAACGCCGAGCGATTTGCGCATATGGATCTTCGGAATAATCTGACGCCGGCGCTACTGGCCTATGATGGCATCCAATATGCTTATATGGCTCCGGCAGTCTTTGAGGACGGCCAATATGAGTATGTGCAGGAGCATCTGCGGATTCTGTCCGGTTTCTACGGCGTGGTGAAACCTATGGATGGCGTGGTTCCATACCGTTTGGAAATGCAGGCGAAGGCTGCCGTCAGCGGTCATAAGAATCTTTATGATTTCTGGGGAGACAGACTTTATCGGGAAGTGATCGGCGAAAGCAGGATTGTCATAAATCTTGCTTCAAAAGAGTACTCAAAGTGCATTGAGAAATATTTGCAGCCGGATGACCGATATATAACCTGCATCTTTGGTGAACTGGAAGGTGATAAGGTTGTTCAGAAGGGTGTCTACGCTAAGATGGCCAGAGGAGAGATGGTACGTTTTATGGCAGGAATCCATGCAGAGACTCCGGAGCAGATGAAGGACTTTAACTGGAGCGGGTATCATTTTGATGATGACCGCTCTTCGGATCAAGAATATATTTTTATCCGCACAACAATACCGGGAAAAGGAAGTCTATCGTTGTGAGTAGACATGAGGACCAGAGACAATATGCATATTCGAGAACTCAGAGCCGATGAAACCGAATTACTGAAGGATTTTCTCTACGAGGCGATATTTATACCTGAAGGTGTGGAGCCCCCGGACAAATCGATTATCTATCAGCCGGAGCTTTCTTTGTATTATGAAGATTTTGGCAGCGGTTCCGCGGATAATTGCCTTGTAGCAGAAATGGATGGCAAAGTGGTTGGTGCCGTATGGACACGAATCATGAATGACTATGGACATGTGGCTGATGACACACCGTCTTTTGCAATCTCACTGTACAGGGAATATCGTGGCAAGGGCATCGGAACAGAAATGATGAGGAAAATGCTGACACTTCTCGCAGAGCAAGGGTGGAAGCAGGCTTCTCTTGCAGTACAGAAAGTCAATTATGCAGTCCGGATGTATGAAGCCGTCGGTTTCCGGATAGTTGATGAGAATGCAGAAGAATATATTATGGTGCGGGAATTATGAAAAACGCTTTGATCGAGAATATCGTCAGGTTACATACCACAGAACTGGGTGCTGAGCGGATCAGAAGGAACCTTGGTCTGACCGAAGATCTGGTGGAATGGTGCCGCTCGAAGATACTGGATAAAAATGCCGTCATAGGGCGGAAGGGAAAAAATTGGTATGTGAGTGTTGACGGCTGTGTGATTACGGTCAATGCAGGCAGTTATACGATTATCACGGCACATAGGGAGAAGTGAGTATGGCATCAAGCAAGGGATACCTGGATTTTATATTGGAACAGTTATCGGATCTGGAGGAAATTTCCTATCGAGCCATGATGGGCGAATATATCATATATTATCGCGGCAAGGTGGTCGGCGGCATTTACGATGATCGTTTTCTCGTAAAGCCCACAAAGTCTGCTAAGGCTATGATGCCGGATGTGGATATGGAATTGCCCTATGAAGGAGCAAAGGGGATGCTGCTCGTAGATGATGTGGAAAACAGGGAGTTTCTTCGCAAGCTGCTGGAAGCGATGTATGAGGAACTTCCTGCTCCGAAGAAAAAGAAG
>Ga0256406_1005074_pt1 | contig 14404 bp, 13 predicted proteins | sample RumenRJG_03DNA_FD_185986 | JGI IMG/M metagenome (GOLD analysis project Ga0256406, IMG submission 185986) | Bovine rumen microbial communities from Lethbridge, Alberta, Canada - RJG_03 | ecosystem: Host-associated > Mammals > Digestive system > Stomach > Rumen | place: Canada: Alberta | collected...
GCTCGGCATACCGTGGGTCGTGCTCCATGATTTGGTCGATGTAGAACTTGCGCTCGGGGCGGGGGCCGACGAACGACATGTCGCCCTTCAACACGTTCCACAGCTGTGGCAGTTCGTCGAGATGATGCCGACGTAAGTATGCGCCAACATGGGTAAGACGAGGGTCACCATTCTGTTCCGAGAGCTTTGGATAGTCACTTTCCGCATCTACTCTCATGCTGCGAAACTTATAGATAAAGAACGGCTTCCCGTACAGTCCTATACGTTCCTGCTTGTAGATAATCGGCAGTCCATCCTCCCGTCGTATGGCTATAGCACACCAAGCCATCAACGGCGAAAAGACAAGGAGGCAGAGCAAGGCCCCTATGATGTCAAGCACGCGCTTCAGCATTTCTCTTTAGCTTGTTGATGGTTATCTTATCCAATGTGATGTTGAATAGGGTATAGATAATCACATCGGTTATGAACATAATAGTGAAGTTAGTCCATCTAAGGATGAACAAGTTGAGCACGATGAAGCAAAGTGCAAGTATGACGATGACGGCCAGTGACTGTCGCATGGTGAGTCCATATCGCATGAGCTTGTGGTGGATGTGATTCTTATCAGCTTTGAATATTGGGCGATGGGTCCGCAGCCGGTGGATGATAACACGGGCAACGTCGAAGGTTGGTACCACAAGAAGTGTCAGGGCATAGGGCATGCGAAGAGGGTCGGTTGGCATTACTCGCGGATTGTCCATGCAAAGTTTGATGGCTAAGAAGGCAAGAACAAAGCCTAGGGTGAGACTTCCGCTGTCACCCATGAATATCTTTTTACCTTTTTCAGCCGACCCGAACATATTGAAGTAAAGGTAGGCAAGCAAAACACCCATAAGCCCGGCTATGAGAATACAATAGACGAAGAGCCCTATCTTGTAGTAGATGACAAAAAATCCTCCCAATGCTATTTCAGTCAGACTGGCAGCCAATCCGTCAATGCCGTCGATGAGATTGATGGCATTACAGATGAAAACGATGACAAACACGGTGAGAGGTATGCCTACCCATGCAGGAATGTCGTGGATACCAAAGAAACCATAGAAGTCGTTGATATAAAGACCCGCGCCGGTGAGTAGGATTGCTGCTACTATTTGCGCGATGAACTTCACTTTTGGGCTCAGACCGATAAAGTCGTCGACAAATCCCGTGACGTAGATGATGAGCAGACTGACAAAAAAAATGATTGACCACGGCCTGACGATGATATTGCCTTTATATTGAAAACCCAAGATTGCCACTGCAAGAATGAAAGAGACCAACATGGAAGGCATAAAACATATGCCTCCCAAGCGCGGGATGAGCGTCTTATGTATCTTGCGCGCGTTGGGAATATCATAGAGCTGCTTCTTCTTGCAGTACGCTAAGATGAGCGGAATGCAAATGAAACCTAGAATGAAGCTTATTCCAAAGGTCAGTACTATTTGTATGACGCTGTAATATTCCATATATTAATTTTGCTTTATTATAAAAACTACAGATAAGCGATAATATTGCATAATGAAAATAATATTTGATTAAATTAAAATAATAGATGCATTTATGCGTTTTCCAAAATAAAGAAAATATGCTTAAAGTTTCTATCATTACAGCAGCATATAATGTGGTTGACACATTGGCTAGCACGATGCAGTCGGTGATTAACCAGACATACAGCAACATAGAATATATCATTGTTGATGGTGGGTCGAAAGATGGAACTGTTGATGTAATCCGCAAGTATGAGCCTCAGTTCGGCGGACGCTTGAGGTGGGTGTCTGAACCTGACGGCGGTATCTATGATGCGATGAATAAAGGCATCATGATGGCAACGGGTGATGTGGTGGGCATGCTCAACGCCGATGATTACTTCACGTCGGATGATGTGGTTTCGCGTTTGGTATCGGCCTTCGCTGACAGTGATCTCGATGCTGTGTATGGGGATATTCATTTCGTGAGTCCCAACGATTTAACGAAATGCGTGCGCTATTACTCATCCAAGAAGTTCAGCAGTTTTTGGCTACGCTTTGGCTTTATGCCAGCCCATCCTTCTTTTTATCTTCGTAAACCCGTTTATGAGAAGGCTGGTCTCTATAAGACAGATTATAAATTAGGCTCTGACTTTGAGATGATGGTCCGCTTGTTCCATATCTATCGTATTCACTATAAATACATTCCTATGGATTTTGTTACGATGCGCACGGGTGGCGCCAGTACAAAAGACATCAAGAGCCGTTGGAAGCTCTTGAAGGAAGACACCCGTGCTTGTCGAGAAAACGGCATCTACACCAACCCGCTCATCATTTCATTAAAGTATCTATATAAGATTACAGAATTCCTCAAAACAAAGTAAATTGGGATGGATTGTTATTTGGTGTCAGTCCGTTCAATTAGCTTTGCTTTTTGATACCATTTGTCTAGAATCTTTTTATCTCTTTGGTATTGAAGCTTTTCTGTCATTGAGTCGGGTATAAGGAACTTAACATACTGAATCACTTTGTTAATGTATCGCTTGTAGGCTGGCATTTGATAGTTATTCCATTTAACTGGGGTCATCCAATTATCGCCATAGTTGAATCTGAGATACTGTACCGGGTTTTGGGGTGCATAGAAGGTCGAGCCCAAGAAGTCTATCGTGGACGGAGACTCCAAATCGACTTTGAAATACAAGTCCCTTCCACAATATAGGAAAGAATTATCCGGCTGATAATCTTGATAAAAGTAGAAGTCGATGTATTCATTCTTGCGGCTGACAGACATGAAGCCTCGGCGCTCGAAACGAACCACTTCAAATCCCAGCTCTCTCAATTTGAACAAAAGCGACAAGACGCTATTCATATCTTTCTTCAGCAGCAAAAGGTCAATGTCTTCGTCATGGGTGATGAAGTCATGCTCACGCATTGCGCCTAACAGCGTTCCGAAACCTAAAAGAAATTTTATATTGCTTTTGTCGAAAACGCCTTTCAACAGCAGCAAGTTTTCTTTTGCGATGGGCTTGTTGATTTGTTTAATACCAAGATAAATAGGCACAAAATTATATTTATACACTCCATTTGGAGTATGGATCTTTTCTTTCATCAGCGTAACTTTTTAAAGAATGTTTTAATATTCAATGGGATGTATTTGATAATGTTCATATAGAGTGAATTATTCTCTCTATAGAAGGCTTTATCAAATGGTTCAAATGGTAAGACATACTGTGGATGCGACAACGGGAAAGTAACGTCCCGAAATATATCTTTATATTTCGGTGCATTAAATTGTGACGTATGAGTGGCAAGACTGTCGAAACCGATATTATGAATTAAGCAATTATTGGGGAAAATGCATAGCTGGTTTTGAGATGCCAGAGTGAAGTACCATTGCCAATCCCATGCGCTGACGTAGTCCTGGTCAATCAATTTGAGACGATACTTCCAATACTTGATATCTTTTCCTCGATATCCATTGTTGGCTAAGACGGAAATGGAGTACTCAGTATTTCTCCAGTTCATATTCAAGTCAAAGTTGGACCACGCTCTCTTCCAAGTGGCCCATCCCCAACAGGCATCGTACTTTGAAAAGCAATAAGAGTCTGGCATATTGACTTTATTGCTGATAAGATTAGTACCTGCAATCATGCCGACTCTTTCATCCGAGTAATATTTGTGGAGCAATTCCTCACAATAGGGGAAGAATGATTGACGGGCCAAACAATCATCTTCCAGGATGATTCCCATCTCCTCATTTTCGAAAAGCCAGCTGATTGCCTGTGACACGCCTTTGGAACAGCCTAAATTATGGTCCATGTACCGCTTGTGAACCTCGCAAGGCCAATCGATGAGTTGCTCAATGGCAACCCTTGTTTCAGCAACCATTTCTTTCTCGCCGTCAACATGCTTTCTTGGTCCGTCGCAAGCAATGTAAAGCTTGGAAGGTTTAATGGCTTTGATCGATTCAAATGTCTTAACGGCTATGTCTTTGCGTTTAAAGATGACGAACAAAATGGGTATGTCGAACATATCTTATATTTCAATGAAATCTTTTTGGTTATAGAAGTCTTCTATCACTTTCACTATGCCGGTCGATACATTGCCATCGATAGCGGGTACAAAGTCATATCCTTGTATCATCTTGATGAAATGTAGAATCTCAGCACGGATACCCTCTCCGTCAAGCTGGTAGAAAAACCTTCTGTCGTTTTGAGGATTTTCGTATCTTACTTCAAAATAGTCGGTCTTCCACCAAGGAGCAGGCACCAAAATGTAAGCCTTGGTACCCGAGATGACCATTTGACCTTCTGATTTCGCACCTATGCCAACCTTGATACTTGCCACTGAATGGGGGTAAACAAACGAAACCTGGGTGAAGGAATCAAAATGTGACTTGCTATTGATGATACGCGATGCAATCCTCTTTTCTTGGTATTGTTCACCTAATAGTTGGAAGATGGGGAGTAATGCGGTCGGCCCCCATGAGCAGATGCTGTTCCAGTTTTTCGCCGAATCGCCGGTTCTTTCATCATCAATGTTCAGCAGGCTTGTACATGCTGTCTCTATGGAGACTACATCGCCTAAGATGCCGCCCTTTATCAACAGAAGCATCCGATGATAGGCCGTTGAATGTGCAGTGCGTAAGGCGTCAGTGAGGATACAATGGTTTTGTTTAGCAAGTGCGCGCAATTCCTCCAACTGTTGAACATTCAGAGCGATAGGTGATTCACAAAGTACATGTTTGTGTCGCGTCAAGGCTTTCTTTATCTGCTCATAATGATACAATGGATTGGAAATGATATATACTGCATCTACATTGTTGAGTAGGTCATCAAGCGTCTTAGCCTGAATCGGCAGGTTTCTGACGGTTTCGTTGAGTTGCAGATTGTTTGTGGCATATATACCTATGATATTGGCGCCATTTACATAATGGCTCTCACGCTCAAATTTGTTCAGGGAGCTTGCTTCGCCCACTAATCCGATGGTAATCTCCTGCTTTTCGTTTCTCAGCTCGGTACTCGATATGCCGGCAGTGCGCTCAAGATAAATGACCTGACAGTATTCTTTAAGATAATCGAAGTGTCCTTTCCAGTCGGAACCCACGGTAAAGATGTCTATGCCAAGTCTTTTGATGTCATCAATCTTCTGTCCTTCGTACTCTTCAACAATGATTTCATCGGCAATGCCTGTCTTCTTCACATTTTCGATACGCTCTATCAAAGACTGCTGGACGTTGAGCTTCCCACGGTTGCGGTCGAAGGAGTCGGAAGTGACCCCCACCACAAGGTAGTCGCCCAAAGCCTTAGCACGTTGCAGAAGCCTGATGTGGCCATGGTGTAGCAGATCAAAAGTACCATAGGTTATGACCTTCTTCATAACAATCCTCTCTTTTGCATGTCTTTAAACGCGTCAATCAAGGTCTTGTTGTCTTCCAACGAAAGAGCACCAAGATGTCCGACGCGGAAGACTTTGTCTTTCAAGTCTCCGCCATTGGGGCAAATCCAAATTTGATATTCATCTTTGAGGACCGTGAATATGTCGTACGCCTTTGCCGTGGTAGGATGGATTGGGGTAACGGCGTTGCTCAACGAATGAGACACAATCTCAAATGGCAATTCCTTGATGCTGACCCTAAAGTTTCGGGCCAATTCTGCGGTTTTCTTGACGATGGCCTCATCGCCACCTTCAGCATCAAGCTTTTTCAAACGCGCATGAATCTGTAGCAATATGCCGACAGCAGGAGTAAAGGGAGTTTGTCCGCGCTCAGCATTTTTCAAGGCATCTTTGAGATCGAAATACATTGATTTTACCTGATGGTTTTCAACTCTCTGCACTGCCTTTTCCGACATTGCAACCAATGAGATGCCCGGTGGACAGGCCAGCGCCTTTTGTGAGCCTGCTATCATCACGTCGATATGTGAACGGTGCATATCCAGGGGGTCTGCCAAAAAAGAGCTGATGGCATCCACTATCAGCAAGGAGTTGTTCTCTTGGCAAAAACGTGTGAGTCGGTCGATATCATATAGTACACCTGTGGACGTTTCATCTATATTGACGAGCAATGCTGTGTAACCTTGATGATTATAGGCTTCCAACTGCTCATCTGTGATGTCGTATCCCCATTCAGGAATAATCTCTGTATAAGGTACGTTGTGTATTTGGCATAGTTGAACAAAACGGTGCCCGAAACTACCGCCATTGATTACCAGCACTTTGTCCTTCTCTGAAAGCACATTCATCACAGTGGCCTCCATGGCTCCTGTGCCTGATGCTGTAAGGAATACTACGCGTCCACTCTCGTCGAGATGAGCAAACTTCTTGACTAATTGTTCGTTCTCCTTCATTATGGCAGAGAATTCAGGCGTGCGGAAATAAGGCACCTGCTCGGCTCCCACTTCCATCACTTCGGGAGAGAGAAGTACCGGGCCTACTGTGAAATTCAACATGCTATTGCAAGTTTCTTTTTTCTCCATTGTATCTTCTTATTGTTTCTTCTTTTTGGCTGTTCGCGAGACAAATATAATCAGTTAATTGTCTCTATGCAAAATTAAAGATTTATTCTGTAACATTAGCTAATCTTTGGCTATTTATTATATTTTAAGATTAATTATTTTCACGGTCCAATAATAATTACGATATTTGTAGAAATAATAGAGGCAACGCATTCCATACCACAAAAAAAGAATATCATGGACAGGACGAAAAAATATATTATTTTACTTAGCGGCTTACTTTGTGTGGCCTTTCTGCTGATGGGCTTTTCCCAGATGCAACTGGACAATAGCCATTACCAATTGGTTTTTGAGGATAATTTTAATGGCAAAGCACTCGATACCAAGCTGTGGAACATACAGGAGCGTCGCCCTTGGGAATGCTTCCGCTATATGACCGACAATAGGAAGTTGCTCGTTGTCGGCAAAGGGCGTCTGCGGTTATATTGTAAACGCAATAATGGTATCGCACCCAACGATACTGCAAAGTATCTTACTGCTGGCATCAACACCAAGGATAAGTTCACTTTCTCCTATGGCAAGATAGAGGTTCGCGCCCGTATCGTGGGCAAACGAGGTACACAGCCAGCCATTTGGACACTTAACAATAACTGGGCTGACATGCGTGATACAAGTTATATCAGGGCTGAGATTGACCTTATGGAATGTGTCAACCACGAAATGACAGTCCACCAAACAGTCCATAACCGTGCTGTTGACATTGACAAGCTTTATAAGCATGATGCTTACCACACACAGCAATCGGTGAATGTGAGAAACTATAACATCTATGCCGCGGAAATCTTGCCCGACCGCGTGGTGATGAGCATTAACAACAAGCCCACGCTGACATTCCGCCGCGACAAAAGAGTGAGAGGTCAGTTTCCGTATAATCAACTGCAATACCTGATCATTGACATGCAGTATGGCACGACTTTCGCCGGCGGCATTGCCCCAAATGAGCTGCCGGCTTATATGGATGTTGACTGGGTGCGGGTGTACAAGTATACAGGTAAATAGTGCTTACCAGTAGCATCCGCCTTCCACGTCGTCGGCATGTTTGGGCTTGTCTGTTTCCCCTGGCCATACCCATGAGGGACGCAGCAGATGATGGTAATCGTCGTAGACATCGCCGTCGGGACTGAACCACCGTTTGCCCTTAATGCCGAAGAGCAGTTGTAGGGCTCCGCCAAGGTGTACCGCCTTGTGGCCTGTGCGCTTAGCATGGGCTGCCAAGGGGAAACCATAGGCGCCACAGCCTATTAATGCCACATCGTAGGGCTCCTTGTCCATTTCGTCCTCCATCCATTTTAATGCATCAAACCATGTATCGAAGCCGCCGGTTTCGTTGCCTATGCTCTGCACGGCCTTAATGGTACGCAACGAAGCAAAGGCAGGCAGAAGGTCAGGATTAGAAAAAAGTTCTTCGCGCCTTTCGTATTGACGCTCAATGCTTTTGGCAAATGGGTGCACCACAAGCACGCGTTTTCCTTTGAGACATGCAGTCCAAGGCTTTGCTGCCCAAAAAGGTTCGAGGTAGCGCAGACGCACGCATACGGCTTGGCTCAGCAGATCCTTAAACCACCGTTCCTCGGGCAACCAAGAGCCAAGAATGTCAACCAGCTTCATGTCCTCTGTCATCAACTCTGCAAACTGCGTCAGTCTCTCTTCAGAGGCATGAAAGAACCCCGCATTCAGTTCCATCGCCTTTATTTGCTTGTCGGTCCACCACCATCGGGGGGTCTCATTTCTAAGGTAACTCAGTACATGGTTTATTCCTCTATATTTTTTCTTTCCGAGATAACAAGCCGTAGCTTGTATCTCATTAGCACCAAGTCTGGCTATCATGCAGGGATTGTCGTTGATCAGCTGTTTCGTGATAATTCGCGAGACCTCATCAGGGTCGTTGATATATGCTGGTGCCACGGCTTTCTTATGGTCAATATGTTGACACACCTTATAAAGTGTTTCCAAAATAAGATATTTCATTTGCATAGTCTATCCTTTGGTCAATTGTAAACTATCGAATCTTTCTGAGTCGGTTGATGCCGTAGTATATCTTTGGGAAATACAGTCGCAATTTGCGTAGTACCCATGTTACGGGCAGTCGCATTGGCATGTTGCGGCGCACAAATGTGATGTATTCTTTGTCAGAGTGCAAAGGGTGGTTGAGGAAGGCCCGGCGCTGTCTGAAATTCATCTGTATCACTTTTTCCCCTTCAATTTTTCCAGAGTCGTGGTCGTAGTCGCATTCCCCACAATTGTTGCCTGTGATGAGTACAGGAATGTGATGCTTCACAGCCTGGCGCGTGTAGTCGTAATCGGCGCTGCTGTGGGTGTAACCCTCGTAGAAGATACCGATTTGTTCAACGACTTCCGCTGGCACTAGGAGCAAATTTGCATTGGCTTCGTCAACGGGTTGCGGTTGTCCATTGGGCTTGACGCGGTGGAGTCGACATAGCCAGTCCACCTTATCACCTCCATAGGTGGTTACGTCCGGATGACCTGGTTTGCAGGTCACTCCCGAATATAAACCAGCTCTGCCATAATGGCTGAGACAGTATTGGTGGGAGGCAAAAAGTTCATCGAACAAGGTGTCGAAGGCAAAGGTGTCGTCGTTGGCAAGTAGATAGAAGTCCCACTTTTTCCTCTCTTTTAATGCCTCATTCCAGGCAGCCCGCATACCGCCAGCCCAAAAGAGATTTCCATCGCCTTTGATGATGTGTATTTCATTGCCGTCAGCAAGTTTTTCTACGGCCTCTGCGGTACCGTCGGTGCAGCCATCGTCGGTTAAGAATACTGCGAGGTGGAGCTCGTCGCGCCTGTTATTGTTGTTATAGGCTGTGCCGGCCGCAAACAGATTTGAGAGGCATTGCAAGGTCTTTGCCTTGCGATTGTGACAGGTTATAATAACGGCTATATGCATTTGAAAGTTATTTCATTAGTTTGTTGATAATGAGTTGTAGCCAAAGGCGCATACACCCCTTCCAGCCAATCATTGTGCGCTGCTTGTAGAAAGCCTCACCATAGAAGTATCGGTAGAATACGGCTTTGTCGATAGGTTTCGGCTTAGCAGCCTTCTGCGTAGTGTCGTAGCAGAAGATGTCGTTGCCATCGTTGTGATTGAGAATGTTCATTTCCATGGGCTTCTCGCGCAGAGCAAACGAGTTGACGATGGCGTAGGGCAGGGCTTGTGGTGTGAGCAGGTAACGTCGGTGCATGGGCTTCTGCTGGTTGAGGTCGATGGTGAGCTCTTCATTGTTCATGCCAAGGCTTTTGGCTAGGAATAATGGCTCGAAGAATGCGTCGTAGCGGATGCTGATGTCGGTCGTTGCGGGCAGTCGGAAGTCGGCAGGCGCGCAGTGGCCTTGCATCATGACGGCTTGGTAGAGTGTGGTGCTGTTGCTGGCGTTTACGCCGCTGTCCTGGTTGTTGGTGGAGAGCGACGCGTAGGGGTAGACGAAGAAGCGGTTGTGCTCGATGCAGTAGCGCGTGTGGAAGCGTAGCCATGAGCTCTCTGGCCATGTGTACAGTTCATGTGGCACACGCTCATCGGGCAGGAAGCGTCCCTGCTGTGCGTCGTACCATTGCTTGAAGTCTGTCCACTGACCCCGTGTCCATACCTCTCCCCACGACTGAGCGCACTGCATAAGATAGACGTCAGCCGATGAGTGTACTGGTGTGAACGGCAGGCGCGTCTCATAGTTGAAGGGAAAATTGTAGAGACTGATGCCAGCGATGAGCGGGTCGTTGCCGTATTTGTCTACGCAGGCTTTGGCGTAACAGTAGAAGGCGGGCGCCACAGTGACGTCGTCCTCGAGCACAATCAGTGCGTCGAAGTCGCAGAACAGCGCGCCGAGCGACAGCATGTGGCGGCGCGTGCCGAGGTTTTGAGGGTGGGTGATGACGCGCTTTTCGCCGTGCGGCCAGTGGTATTGGCGCGCAAAATCTTCCACAGCCGTCGTCTTGCTCTTGTCGATGGAGATGACCAGCGTGACGGGCTCAGGATAGTCGGCGCGCTCAAGTGAACGCAACTGACGTTGCAGGCTGTCGGTACGGTTATAAACTACGGAAACAATGGCGATGCTCATGATACGGGGTTGTTATGATGGTTCATGAGACGGTCGATGTTGGCAAAGTCAGCGGCATGCCGCTTTAGCCATTGGTCATCTTTGTTCCACCATTTGAGTTGTTGCAAGTATTCAATTTGTTCCTCTGTGAACCGGTAGCGTATGAGTCGTGCCGGCACGCCGCCCACGATGGCATAGGGTGGCACGTCCTTGGTGACCATAGCCCCGGCGGCCACGATGGCCCCGTCGCCGATGCGAGTGCCTTCGATAATGCGAACGCCCTCGCCCAGCCACACGTCGTTGCCTATGATGGCGGAGAAGCCGTCAACGAGGTGTTGCTCCTCAAAATTATTGTGGTCGACAAACGAAGTGCCACACTGCATGGCTGTGCTGTAGAAGACAGGAGATGTGCTCACGAAGTCGCGAGTGGGATGGGTGTAACACACCACCTTGACGTCATCGGCAATGCTCACGAAGGCTCCGATGTGGCAGTTGGTCAGCCAGCAATCTTGATTGATGAAAGAGTAGCGATCGATGTGGCTGTTGCCCACAACGCTGTGGCTGTGAATGACGGTGTAGGGGCCAAACTCGGTCTGCCTGTTCCACCTTGCCCATGGTGAGGCAAAAACGTGGCGGCGGCGTAACCGGATGGACTGCCATGTGCGCCAAAGAAACTTTAGCGGGGCGGTGGGGTCGATATGCAGGTAGCTCATGATTTATGCTTTTTAAGGATGGTAGCCTTCAGTTGTTGTCGTTCGCTGCTTGTAAGACAGACGAACCACGCGAAGGTGGTGCTAAGCAGACAGCAGATTGGGATGGTGAAGAAAAAACGGTAGCGTGATGTGCTGGTCAGCGTGAACAGCCAGGCGCAGACCGTGGCGAAAATGATGAGGGCCAAGCAGCCGCGCAGCACGTAGCGTGCATAGTGGCGAATACTTAACCCCGCCGTATAGTGGAGGTAAGGTAACCGGCTGAGGGCTACCAGCGCCTCGATAGTTATAAAGCAATACATCACGCTCTTGATGCCATAATCGTAATGGAGTAGCAAAAAACCGATAGGGATGATGAAGAGCTTGGGGGTGTAAGTCATCAACTGATAGTTGCGAATGCGGCCAATGGCTTGGTTTGCGGCGTTAAGGCCTGTAGTGAACTGATCGATGAGGAAAGCGGTGAGCAGACTGATGGCTAAGAAACTTGTATAGGCGGGAACCTTGGTTAGCCACCATGAGAGAATGCCGTTGATTTCCATCATAATGGGAATAAAGACAATCGTTGTTGTGCAGACAATAATTTTGCATTCGGCTTCGGCCATGTGTAGCATGTGGGTGCGGTCGCCGGCACCTTCCGATTTCATAATCTGCGGATTCATGGCATTGGAGACCGATGATGAGATGAAAGTTACGGCTGTGAAGATTTGATTGGCCACACCATAAGCAGCATTGAGCACTGTGCCGTAGAAAAAGTTGAAGAGCCAGGCTACACCCTGATTGCGACCAACAATTGCTCCCATGCCATAAGTGGTCCATCCGGCAAATCCCACAAGCTGACGTAGTTGTTGACGATTGGTGTCTCCGAAAAAGTGGTGGGGTGAACACTCTTTGAAGTGAGTGAGATCGTAGATAGTATAGACGGTTAGCTCGAAAAGGAAGATGCACAACATCATCACGCTGTAGGTCTCCAACTTATCGAACTGTACGTAGGGCAGACACAGCACCATGGCCACCTTAAGAATACCATCGAGAACCTCAATGGCGGAGATGAAAACAATGTTCTCACGGGCTATGAGCACTGCCTTGAATGGAGCTGTGATGAAAGTAGTGAAGAGGATGAGCGTCACCACTCTGTAGATAAAGTGAGTGGCTCGCCAACGATTGTCGGCGATGTTGAGTACGGTCTCGTTGATGATGAGCGGTTCTATAGCCAAGAAGACAACAATCAGGGCGACACCGATGATGAGATGGAGGGAGAAGCAGTTGGAGAACGTACGGCGTACGCCCACGGCGTCCTTGTTGCCATAATCGTAGCTTAGATGTCGCTGTGTAGTCACTACGAGAGCATTGGTGATGAAGCCTAAAAAGCCGACGATGCCCATAATGATGGACATGATGCCGTAGTCAGATTCACCTATGATGCTCAGCACCAATCGAACGGTATAGAGCGAAAGAAGAGTGTTGATGACCGCCTTTGTGTATTGAGCCGCAGTGTTGACCACGATACGTTTCTTAGCATCCATCAGTTGCCTCCTTTCTCAGATTTTCCACTGGGTCTTCTTCTTTTAGTACCTTGTGTGATGGTTCCCAGCATGCGGCGATGAAGAGGGGAATGATGTTGTAGAGTATATTGGGCGTGGCACGCTCCCAAAAGATTGCGATGGTTAGGATCCACATTGAGATGACGGAGCGTCGCCAATGAGAGCAGACAGGCATCATTAGATAGAAAACGACCATGAGTAACACACCCACGAGTCCGTAGTTGTAGATGAATACACGGTAACCAGAGTTGCCGAAGCCTACCTTATCAATGTTGTAATCACGGCCGAAAAAAATATCATCTGACTTGATAAAGTCATCATATTGTCCCTCAAACTGGGGCGTTACGCGGTTATCACCAGCAAGTTTGCCTGTGTCGTCCATCTCTAAGCGAGCGAGTATGAGCTGATTCACAAGGTTATCGCCGTCGTTGTAGAAATACGACCCTATGCCGACACCCACAATCAGGACAGCAACGGACAATAACTTGAGAAAGATGCGCTTACCTTTCATCCACATCGAGGTGAAGATAATGATGACAAAGAGTACGTAGGCGGCTAATGAGAACGACAGCAAGAGGGCAACGATCATAAGGATGTTGTACCACTTGCGCCAATTGCCCACCTGCGTAAAGAGCATCAGCGCACACATGGTGCCCACATGCCCTGGTTCAAGAAAGATGGATTGAAAACGGGGCATAATCTCAAACTCATTGTCACCGCTGAGGAAGAAGAAATAATTGTCGAAGGTATACAATCCGTTGGGTGGCTCAATCGTAAAACTTGGCAGGGGAAAGCCTATGACAAACAGAAGCCAGGTGGGAATGGAAACAATAAGGATGCATCCCATGAGAACGCTAAACTGACGGGCCAAACGGGTGCGCACTTCTGGTTTCAGTGAGAAGACCGAAAAGATGATGAGTGATGAGAGCAATCCTCCGACAAGAAAATTGATATTGTTCTTGTTGACAATGGCAGAATAGATTTGGAAGGCGAAGAAGACGATGGCGGCATACCGGCTGCTGTTGGGGCAGTATAGGCTGTCGCCTGTGTTTTTGCTGATGACCCATGACAGGGCTATCGGTACGATGGCGAAAAAGGAAAAGTTGCTCTGGATGGGCCAAAAAAACCATACGCCGATTGTAGCAAACATGGAGATTAATACGCCGAAAAACATTAAGCCGTAGCCTACACTCTCGCGGCTGAATAGCAACTTCTCACTAATGCAGCCACGGTGTAGGATCAACCATCGGTCTAAATTGGGCCGACGGATGGTCAGTAAATTTTTTACATTGATGTTTTGCGGCATATTTGTTCAGACTTATGCGTGGCTTTCGTCATCAGCCTTCTCAGTCTTTGTTGATGTTATGCTTGTTCCGTTGACGGGGGCGAAAAGCGCGACGATGTCGCTCCACAATATTTTGATGGAGAGGATGATGAAAGCTAACATCATGATGCCGATGATGGCTAACATGCGCTTCGGTCCTGCGGGCTTGATGGGCACCGATGCGCCTTGAATGACGGTGAAAGCTGGTGTGCGCTTTTGCAGATTAGCACGCGCTGCCTGCAACTGTGTGTTGAAAGCTGTGTAAGAGTTGAATTTCAGCT